>ERZ1066127.1006-NODE-1006-length-12090-cov-9.520482_pt1 | contig 12090 bp, 12 predicted proteins | sample MGYA00382774_ERZ1066127 | MGnify/ENA primary metagenome ERZ1066127 (study PRJEB33369, sample SAMEA5778357) | biofilm metagenome | biome: Industrial cooling water; feature: Water cooling tower basin; material: Biofilm | place: United Arab Emirates | collected... | reverse complement strand
GGCATAGCCCCGTGAATTCGGATGCAGCCCGTCCTCCGAGAACGCACCGGTGGGTGGAGCAAAGCTAGGCGTAATAAATACGCCATTCGAAACAGCACCTTTAGCTGTAACAAAGTCTTTGTAAGCCTTATTAACATCAGCTAGTGCGAGGCGCGTACTATTTGCTGCGACTACTGCTGCAATCTTTGTATTGAACTCGGCAGTTCGCGTCAGAATCGCGGCTGTTTCTTCAGGTATAATGGCCAATTGATCGGACACCGGGAAACTTACCCCGAACACTGCCTGAGGATTGCCACCGTTACATGTGCCTAAAACGGAGCCAGCTGTCAATGGAATGAGGTCAGTTGATTTGGCCTGACGTGCACGAGCGTAAGGCAGAAGCGCTGCGGCTGGTCCGGTCATATAAGGCGTTAGATCGGTTAATGTCTCATCTGTCAACATCACACCATTCCGGCCAGTTGCGAACGTAAATCTACGCTTATCTCGTTCGGCAGCGGTAATCACTGTTGCCGTCACAAGATTGTCCAGCAACGCATTATAGTTGTTGGCCAGGTTGGTCGTCAGACTGCCAGCGGTGGCTGCATCCAGTGTGATGGCATTCCACGCTACCGTATAAAAATACGGCAGTGACGTGAAATCCGGAATGTTACCGATTACCACGTTAAAGGTGGTACCGGTCAACAAGGCATTCATGAACGCATCCATTTGTCCGTTAAATGAAGCTGACGCTGTCATCGGGAATGTGCCAGCTGGCGTTCCGGGACCTGTATTGGCGGCACCCGTGGCAGCATAAAGAAGCACATCATCAAAACCGAGCCAAACGAGGTAGAACGTCCCAGCCGCAGCCCTTGCGTCACCCACAATCGTTGACCCCGTGGTTCCGTCCGGGCTTGGCGTTGCAGCGAAGCGGGCAAAGAACGGACTATAAGCTGGATTCGGGGCGGGAGGAGCAGGACCACCCGTTGCCGGTGTCAGCGTTTGGGCCAGGTAGATCAAAGGCACACCAAAGTTGTTCAGGTTGGCTTTGTTACCAGCAAACGCTGCCGGGAAGTCAGCCGTGTTGTACGGGGCAGGCAAAGCCGGAGTTGCCGGTACAGCCGAAGGGCATGTCACAGCGGGTGCTCCCGGGAACTTGGCTGGATAAGGAGCAGCGGTCCGGGGACCGGTCGGTCCATCCGGATCAAACAACACGAGGCGGCCCAACACCACGGACGGCAGCACCGATTGGATCGGATTAAATCCGTTAACCGAGTTGATGTCCGGTTGATCGAACGGATCAGGGGTCGCACCGCCTACCGTAGCAAGTTGGGTGGCCATGATCTTAGCCAGCGAATTGGCCTGGCTCTCGTTGAAAAGAGCGTTTGCCTGCATGCCGGCTACAAAGGAGTTACCAATCGCTACAAACTTCGAAAAATTGGCCGTGCCCGCGGAAGGCGTAGGCCCGGGAGCCGGAGGTTCCGGTGCTTGCGGAACGATGGGCTCCTGCGAGCACGAGCCCACCAAAAATGCGGTGAGCAAAAAGGCGCTTAAATATTTCATGTATTTCATATGCATGTCAAGGTTATTTCAAGAACTCATCAAACGTGATGGAGATATAATACTGCTGGCCGATGAACGGAGAACCCAGGTTGGTGCGGTAGTCGCCACCACCAATATTGGTCGCCCCAACTTTAATCATCGACTTAAGGGCAGACAGTTTGTAGTTCAATTGGGCATCAACGACACCGTATTCCGGGACATTCCAGATACCATAGGAAGAAACCCACTGGAATTCCTGCTGCCAACGGAAGTTGACATTGAATCCCAGGTTGTTGACAATTTTGCGATTGCCCACGCCAATGCTGAAGCGATTTTCGGGGGTGTTAAATCCGGCCCGGAATGACGGGCTTTCCTCAGCCTCGTATCTCGCAAAGTTGTAGTTGGCATTCACAATGAAATTCTTAGGCAGGCTGTAGGTAAGGCCCAAGCCCACACCATCAGAGGTTACTTCTTGCTTCGAGTTGGTGTAGGGAGAGAATAAGGAGCCCGCTACGATGGTGCGGCCCTGGTGCGTGGTGGCATTCTTACTCGCCACAATCTCTCCACCAATGAAGTTCTCATAAGAGGTGTAGTAGTAGTTAAAGTCCACCAGCAACTTGGTGCCTAGCAGGCCTTTGTAGCCAATTTCGAATGACTTCTGCTGCTCAGGCTGTACATAATCCAAGGTAGCTGTTTGCAGAAGCGCGGTGTTACCACCGGTCGGGGTTCCTGTAGCGGGATCAATGACACCGCCCGATGCACGGTAGGCATTAAAGGATTCCTGCGTCCAGGCGCCACCGTTGTGAATACCATATCGGGCCGCGTTGGCTTCGGTGCTGCCCAGCAATGTACCGCCCGATGAAGGGAAGTAAATGAACTGAGCCTGTGTATCCGGGTTGCGGAAACCCGTCTGGAAGGAAGCCCGGATATTATGGTTGCTGCTGACTTCGTAAACGGCTGACAGGCGAGGCGAAAACTGCCCTTCAAAATTCTCATTCTTGTCATAACGAATCGAACCGGTCAGTTTCAATTTCTCAGCAATCGTCTTGGCTACCTGCAGATAACCTCCAAATTCCTGAATCTTGATACGCTCAAAGTTTACACCGTCTTCAGGTGCCTCGTTAAAGATGGTACCGTTTGAGAACAGGTCATACTGACGGAAGTTACCTCCAATTTGAATGTCCGCCCAGCTGATTTGATTGCGGAAATTATACATGAATTCAGCGTGGCGTAGTCTGGAATTGTCGAAGAAGGAGGCCCCACCTTGAACAGTCCGGGTAATACCACCAATGTTGGTATACTGATTGGTTGGCGTTTTTTGGAACTGGTTGGCTTTTACGACATCTACCAGATTTTGAAATTCGGGTGTACCCGGCTGCGGCCGGAAACGATCGGCAAAAGCACGCGCAGCCGCGGGATTGCCAGCCGGAACTCCTGGTGCATAACCTTGCATGGCTAGAACAAAATCAGGCACCCAGGTTGAAGCAGATGGCGCATACGTTTCGTTCATGAAGGCTCCGAGGGCGGTAAGGTTATACGAGTCACCCGCGTCAGTGGCTGACTGGTAGGCGCGCACGTAGAAATTGCTGCCCTTCAGTTCCAGTTTGTGGAACTGTTGGTTGAAGTTGCGGAACGCATATTTTTCAGTACCCTGATAGATCGAGCTTCCACCACCGTAACGGTAGTTGTAGAAAATTTCCATTTTATCGTTGATGCGATAATGCAGAGCGCCATCTAACTTGAGTGTGTTCGCTTCGCGATCATCCACCAGGTCTTCTTCCCGGAAACCGGTTCGGGTGATGATGCCAATGCTGGGCACGGGTGTCTGAATCTGCGTCTCATCGCCATACAGGTTTAACCCGTCAAAATTGCGTAGGCCGGTCAAATCTGTGGTTGACTCCGGGTTGACACGATCCGTGGTGTAATCATTACCCAACCAATCCGTGGCCTGCATGATGGACGCGTTAATCTTAAAGGCAAATTTGTTGTTAAATGCTTTGGCATACCGGATGCTGTATTGGGTCAGGGGATCTGAACCAGCCGCCTCCGAATTTGTCATACCGACTTTCACCTGGGCGCTCAAGCCCTGATATTCGAACGGGCTCTTGCTTTGCATGATCAAAATACCGTTAAAGGCATTAGGGCCATACAACGCGCTGGCAGCGCCCGGAATAAGCTCCATGCTCTCGATGTCCAATTCACCAATGCCCATGATACTGCCAGTGGGGAAATTCAACAGCGGAGCCTGGGTGTCCATTCCATCAACCCACTGAACAAAGCGGGTGTTCGCAATGGTGGCAAAACCACGTGTGTTGACAGCTGTGAAATTTAAACTTCCCGAATTCACTTGCACGCCCTTCATATTAGCCAAGGCATCATAGAAGTCGGGGGTAGCCGCCTGGCGGATGGCCAGCAGGTCCATCTTTTCAATTGTCACAGGCGATTTCAGAATGCTCTCTTCCACACGCGAAGCCGAAACGACAACCTCCTGGCCGAGCAACGTTTGCTCTTCCAGCGTCACATCCAGGCCCGAGGTATTGGCATCCTTGATTTCAATCTCCTGAGTGGCGAAACCCACGAATGAAAACGACAGCGTCAGGGGAGGCGCCTGGTTCACCCGTAGACTGAATTCACCATTGGAGTTGGTGATGGTACCCTGCACGGTTCCCTTCACCACCACGTTTACACCGGCAAGCGGTCCGGTAGCGTCCTTAACGGTACCGGAGATGGTGGTTTGAGCCCATGCTGCGCCTGCGCATAGCACGAATAACGCGGGCAGCAAAAAGCGTTTGTAAAGTTTATTCATAAGGATTTAACGGTAGTTTAATCCCTAAAACTACGAGAAAACCCATAAAAACAAACGATTTCTGGGCTACTTTTTCGCCAACGGTAGCGGTTTGTTTAGGTGCTCAGGAAGGGTTCTTCTGAACGTGGGCCACCAGTCGTTGGCAAAGTTCATTGATTTGTTGGCTCATTACTTCATCACCCGTAGCACTAAGTGCGCTTTGGGCCAGGCCCCCAATACAATCAATGTAAAAGCGCTTCATCTCATCCACGGGCATGTCTTTAGACCACAGGTCGATGCGCAGCGTATTTTTCTGCTGGTGATCCCACAGCGAAATGCTCACTGACTTTGTCTCGGTCGGGCCGCCCTGGGGTTTGTCGGTTGCATCCCATTCGATTTTTTCGGGAACGTTCTGGGCATCCAGAACGACCTTGAATTGTATGGTTGATTCTTTCATGTTTGGTTCTCTAAAGGGTCATCTCGGGTATTTCACCCTCCACGATTAGTTTCCCGGCCGTGGCTTTCTTGATGTCGTCTACGGTAACACCGGGAGCTCGCTCCAACAACTTAAAACCGCCTCCGGGCAATATGTCGACCACGGCCATGTCAGACACAATTCGCTTCACACACCGAAGGCCGGTAATGGGCAGCGTGCACGAGGGCAAAAGTTTTGATGCACCTTCCTTGCTGCAGTGCTGCATGGCCACAATAATGTGTTTGGCCGAGGCCACCAGGTCCATGGCTCCGCCCATCCCTTTGACCATCTTCCCGGGCACCTTCCAGTTCGCAATATCACCCTGTTCCGAGACCTCCATGGCTCCCAAAATGGTAAGATCTACCTTGCCGCTGCGGATCATGGCAAAGCTCTCGGCTGAGCTGAAAAGTGCCGATCCTGGCATCATGGTGATGGTTTGTTTACCTGCGTTAATTAAATCAGGATCAACTTCGGCCTCGGTGGGAAAGGGGCCGATACCCAGCAGACCATTTTCTGACTGAAGGACTACGTTAATGCTCGATGGAATGTAATTCGCGACCAACGTGGGGATGCCAATCCCCAGATTGATATACATGCCATCCCTGACTTCGCGGGCAATTCGTTTGGCAATTCCAATCTTATCCAGCATAGGTCAGGATTTTCGTGTGGTTCGTTGCTCAATTCGCTTTTCATAGCCGCGGCCCTGGAAGATCCGATGAACATAAATGCCCGGGGTATGAATGTGGTTGGGATCCAGTTGCCCAACGGGTACCAGTTCTTCGACTTCCGCAATGGTAACCTTGCCGGCAGCCGCCATCATGGGGTTGAAGTTGCGAGCTGTTCCGCGGTAGATCAGGTTTCCAGCGGTGTCGCCCTTCCAGGCTTTGACCAGGGAAAAATCTGCACGGAGCCAGCGTTCCATGAGGTAGATTTTTCCATCAAAGTCGCGGGTCTCTTTACCTGCGGCTACCTCGGTACCCACACCGGCAGGAGTGAAGAAGGCCGGGATGCCGGCACCGCCCGCGCGCACGCGTTCAGCCAATGTACCTTGGGGGATCAATTCAACCTCCAGTTCGCCCGACAAAAGTTGTCGCTCGAACTCCGCGTTCTCACCCACATAGGAAGAAATCATCTTTTTCACCTGCCGGGTTTTGAGCATCAAGCCGATGCCAAAGTCATCCACCCCCGCATTGTTGGAGATGCACGTAAGTCCTTTTACGCCTTTTCGCAGCAAAGCCGCGATGGCATTCTCCGGAATGCCGCAAAGCCCAAAGCCGCCCAGCATAAGCACGGCCTGATCGGGGATATCGCGGACGGCCTCATCCGCGTCAGCAACCACTTTGTTGATCATGCATTCGGTGTTTTCTGATCCTTAATTTTCTAGTGTACTTGATATCGAATAAACCTACTGATTATCAAATATTTGAAGTGTCTCAATTCGATCTTTTTCCAACTGATTTTTCAACTCGTCCAACGATGAAAACCGCACATCCCTTCTCAATAGTCGGATGAATTCCACCGTCAGGTTTTCCCCGTAAATCTCGCGATTGAAGTCGAAAATATTTACCTCAATCACCCGTTGGGTACCATCTATCGTTGGCCGGGTGCCGATGTATAACATGCCCCGATGGGCTTGCTGACCATGGCGTACACGCACCGCATAGATGCCCTCGGCCGGTACCAGTTTGTGGTGTGCATCCAGATCGAGGTTTGCTGTGGGATAACCCAATACGCGACCGAGTTGATCCCCCTTGATCACGCGCCCGGTGATGGCATAGTGGCGCCCCAAAAACTGATGGGCGGTCTGCACATCCCCGGTTTCCAAAGCGGCCCTGATTTTTGACGAACTGATGGTGACATGTTCAATATCCTGGGCTGGAATTTCCTCCACGTCAAACCCATATTGCGGGCCGTTGGCCTGTAACTCTACGAAGCTGCCTTCCCGGTTTTTTCCAAAACGATGATCGTACCCGATCACCAGTTTTTTGGTGCCCAGGTTTTCTACCAAGATCTCCGTAATAAACCGGACGGAGGAAATCTGGGAGAACTCACGCGTGAACGGAATGCGCACGAGGTGCTGAATGCCCTGCTCTTTTAAAAGCTCCGCCTTTTCTTCAAACGTATTGAGCAGTCGCAGCGACTGGTCGTCCGGGTATAGCACCAGGCGTGGGTGCGGCCAGTAGGTAAGTACCACGGTTTCGCCCCGGTGGCGCTGCGCGGTTTCCTTCAGCCGGTTCAATATCTTTTGATGGCCAAGATGTACCCCATCAAACGTTCCGCTCGTCACCACTGCGTAGGGCAGAGGGGTAAAGTCATCCAAATGATAGTAGATTCTCATACCGATGCCGCTGCAAGTTGCTCAATCGTTTGGGCATCTTCCAACCGGTATTCACCAATGCGGGTGCGGCATAGCGCGGAAAGGTAGGCGCCCACGCCAAGTTGTTGACCGAAATCGCGAACGAGGCTGCGGATGTAGGTGCCCTTGGAGCAGACGATTCGAAAGTCAACCTCCGGCAGGGCTACGCGGGTAATCTCAAAAACCGGGACTGAAACTTTACGGGGTTGCAGTTTAACCTCCTTGCCCGTGCGCGCGAATTTGTAGGCGCGCTTGCCCCCGATTTTAATGGCACTATGGGCGGGCGGGATTTGCTCCAGGTCGCCTGTAAGGGCCGCGGCCACTTCGTGAATGCGAACGGGCGTGATGGCGGAAATATCAACCGGGTCGCTTACCTCTGTTTCCAGGTCATGCGAAGGCGTGGTTTGTCCGATGATCAGGGTTCCGGTATATTCCTTTTCCCAGCCCATGAATTCTTCAATTCGCTTGGTCATTTTTCCCGTGCAAATGATCAGCAAGCCAGTGGCCAGGGGGTCTAAGGTGCCTGCATGGCCAATTTTTTTCATTCGCAGAACGTAGCGCAGTTTATTCACGACATCAAACGAGGTCCACTCGAGCGGTTTATTCACCAGCAACACACGGTCAACTTCGGGCTCCATTAAATCATTTGCAGTTGTGCACCCAAATAGTAAAGCGACAGAATGATGACGCCCACCACAATCCGGTAATACCCAAAAACTTTGAAGCCATTTCGGCTGAGAAACGAAATGAATGTGCGAATGGCCAGCAAGGCCACCAAAAAAGCGACCACGTTGCCCAATGCCAATACGGTCAATTCGTGGGTGCCAAATTGATGCCCATCCATAAAAAAACGAAGCAGTTTATATCCGGTTGCTGCAGCCATCGTGGGTACGGCCAGGAAGAACGAGAACTCGGCCGCGGTCTGCCGGTTGAGCCTCACAGCCAAACCCCCGATGATGGTGGCAGCCGCACGGGAAACACCCGGGGCCAAAATGGCCAATACCTGAAATAGCCCGATCTTTACGGCAGACGCGTAGGAGACCGTGGTCAACCCTTCGGTCTCATTGCGCTTAAACAGTCGGTCGACAAATAGAAAGAAGATTCCACCTAAAACGAGGGCCCAGCCGACTACATCCACCCGTTCGAGAAGCGAATCGATATAGTCGTTCAGCAAGAAACCAAACAGCCCGGCCGGCAGAAAGGCCAATCCCAACTTGAGGTAGAAATGAATGTCTTTGAAAAAGCGTTTCCAATACAAAACGACCACACTGAGAATGGCTCCCAGTTGTATCGCAATGGTAAACATCTTGGTGAAGGGGTCACCGGCAATGCCCATCGCAGAGGAGGCGATGATCATGTGACCGGTGGAGGAGACAGGAAGAAATTCCGTGAGCCCTTCGACCACTGCCAATACAATGGCTTCGAAGTAGCCCATATTTACTTTTTGTTAGGATCGCGCAGGATGGCGAATATTTCCAGGACAAATCCACTCAACACCACCATGGGGCCGAGCGTAAGGCCCAAAAACCCGAAGCCGTAAGGCTCGGAATCCAAGGACATGATGATGAAGCCAACGGTAACCACGGCCAGGCCGATCGCCATTAACTGGTAGTTTCGTTTTCCAAATGGAAGTTTTCCAGACATGCTAGTAGAGTTCGTCAAGCGAGAGTTTAAGATACTTATGCACGGCCCGCCATGTGCTCAGGAGGGCGATCAATATTCCTCCGGCAACGAGGCCGGCCATGAGCAACAGGAGACGGTCGTTATTTTGCAACAGGTTAATTTCTTCAATGTGCCGGTTGGCAAAACGGAGATTGGCCCATAACAAGGCACAAGCCAGTACCCCGGCCAGCGCGCCATGAAACATAGCCCGCGTGAGGAATGGCCTTTGAATAAACCACCGGGTCGCGCCCACCAGTTGCATGCTGCGGATGAGGAAGCGTTGAGAGAATAGTGCGAGGCGCAAGGTGTTGTGGATGAGTAATACCACCACAACCAGAAGGAGGGAGGCGATGCCGATCAGAATAAGCGCAATCTTCGTCACATTTCGGTTTACGCCATCGATGAAATTTTCGACAAAGTACGCCTCGAGCACGCCATCCATCTTCTCGATTTCGGCCTTGATTTTTTCGAGGCTTGCCTGATTTTGGTAGGGTTCGGCAATAGTCACCAGAAAGGCATCTTTGAGCGGGTTGTTGCCCATGAACTTTTGGAATTCCTCACCCGTCTCTTGGATCATCTTCTCCGCAGCCTCTTCCTTCGAAATGAACTGAATGGCGTTTTCCTTCCGCGCAGTGAAGTCGGCACTGGCCAGGTCGGTCCGGATTTGTTTTCGCTGCTTTTCCGTGACGGTTCCTTTCAGGTAGACCTGGATGTTGAGATTGTCACGAACAGAGCGCTCTAGTTCGCGTGAGAAAATGAGCATGACTCCGAAAACGCCCAACACAAACAGCGCCAGTGTAATGCTGAACACTACGCTAACGAATGGGTAGGTTCCCAACTTCTTCTTCCGGGTAGGGCGGGGCGTTTCCACAGCCGGCAAAGATAGACCCAAATCCGGATTTTTGAGCATGAAAAAGGGCCCTTTCGGGGCCCTTGCTCTTTACTTTTTGCGAAGCTCGCGCAATTTTGAAATAAGCTGCGGGTCCGTGATGGGAATTAACTTTTGAATGGCGTTGGAGTTCCCGTTCAACTTGTAGTATCGGTTTTGATGATACAGGAATGACAACTGTTCATCGCCCTGAATTTCAATAATCTCATACAACGTCTTTTCAAAGTTACCATACAGGACCAGGACACTTTGATCAAACTGGTAATGGTTGTCGTAACGACCATCCGTGATGACCTTCACTTCGAGCGGTTTGCGATCGGTTCGCGTGCCTGTCGGCTCCCCGGCCTCTTCGACTGTAGGGTTGTCGGAGTTGAGTTCATGAGAGGGATCCACCACATCCAGTTTCGGCTGAACCACAGGGTTCTCCTCCTTGGCCTTGGGCTTTTCTGTCACGTTGGTTTTGGGCTCGACTTTGGCCTGCTCTTTTTGGGGCTCCTCCATGTCTGGATTGGCTGGGGCAGAATGGTCAGGGACCTCGGGGGCTGGCGCCACCAATTCCACCTGTGCGGGTATTTCGTCTTGCGGCTGGGTTTGAACCTCACCGCGCAAATACCACACGGTTACCACGCCTACAACAGCAACGGCTGCCAGGCCACCCACCCAGCTGGTGAACGATGCACTACCTCCAACGGGTACCTGATTGAGCATAGCCTTTAACTCGGCCACGCGGGCCTGCCGCACGCCCTCAACAATCTGCCGCTGTAAGTCCACCTCGGCTTTCAGTGTGGGGTCGGCCGCCAACTGCTGTTCAAACGCTGCCTTTTCGGCCTCGCTCAGTTTGCCGGTCAGGTAGTCATCGATTAATTCAAAATTCGTCATACGATCAGTCTAAAAAGTCCTGAGCCGAGTATTGCGTTTTAACCAGCTCGTCCAATTTTTGTTTACACTTATACTTTTTTGTCTTCGCGGTGTCGGTGTTGGCGAAGCCTAGTTTTTCGGCTATTTCCTGCATCGACATCTCATCAAAATAATAATACATCAAAACTTTGCGACACGTTTCGCCCAACTGCTCCAGGCATTTGGCGATAATCTTTTCGCGTTCGGGGCTGTCCATATCCAACGACTGGGCAGCGTCCTTTTCCTCGTGCGAAAGCCTCTTTTTCCGGTCCAGTTCTTTCCTCCACAGATTTTGACAAATACTGTAGATGTAGGTACTGATTTTGGACGTCAACACGAGGTTTCCGCTACGTGCCTTTTGCCAAAAAATGACCAATGCCTCCTGGTAAATATCCCGCGCCTCATCCTCAGTACCACTGTTGGTGATGACCAGTTTGGTCATCATGCGGTAGTACTTTTTATAGATCAGTTCCAGCGCCTTTTCATCGCCAGCACAGATGCGTTGGAACGTCTCCTGCTCATTAATCTGAGCGCCAATTCTGAATACTCGGTAAGCCACAACTGGTAACCCTAGGCTTAGTTTGTTAGTCCCATTATCCGGTTAAACTACGGCTTTTTTAGGTTGAATGGCATTAGGGTACCCGCAACCATGTCTGAGTCCGGTAAAACGGCCCAAGGTAACCTCGCACTTTGAGATTCTTTCCCTCCAGCCAAAGTTTGCAACGGTAGATGCGGCCCACCTCGGGGTCCAGAATTTGACCTCCCGAATACTCGTCCCCGTCTGCCTCCATATAACGTATGATCTCCATGCCCAGTATCTTCTTTCGGTGCCGGTTATCGTCAGCCGGGCATTTGTCGCACAGCGGGTCAGGATCTTCGCCCGGTTTCGGAAAGATCTGAACGACTTTGCCAAAAATCTTACCCCCGCTCTCAAAAATCTCGACTATTGACTTAACGTCACCCGTATTATCATCAACGCTTTTCCAGCGCCCTGTAATTTGGGCACTGGCCTCGCTGGCCAACAACAACGCACAGGTGAGGGCTAAGGGGTAAAGAAACTTCATTGAGGTCGAAGATACACAAAAGGCGAAAAACAAAGGCGGCCCTGACTTGGTCGGGGCCGCCTGTTAGCTTACGGGAAGCGTCAGTTTATTGCTTCTCGACCTTAATGATTTCCATTTTTGGCGCATCTACCTTAACGGTAGGGGCGTCTTTCTTCACCAACATGGGTGCAATGACCAAGGCCACCACAGACATTAACTTCAACAGGATGTTCAGTGAAGGACCAGAGGTATCCTTGAACGGGTCGCCCACGGTATCACCCACAACGGCTGCCTTGTGCGGATCAGATTTTTTGTAGTACATCTGACCGTTGATTTCTACGCCCTCTTCGAAGCTCTTCTTAGCATTATCCCACGCGCCACCGGCATTCGATTGGAAAATAGCCATCAACACGCCTGACACGGTGACACCGGCCAGCATACCGCCAAGCGCCTCGACACCAAAGC
>ERZ1066127.1005-NODE-1005-length-12114-cov-13.536860_pt1 | contig 12114 bp, 14 predicted proteins | sample MGYA00382774_ERZ1066127 | MGnify/ENA primary metagenome ERZ1066127 (study PRJEB33369, sample SAMEA5778357) | biofilm metagenome | biome: Industrial cooling water; feature: Water cooling tower basin; material: Biofilm | place: United Arab Emirates | collected... | reverse complement strand
GGCATTGCGAAGGTCCGGCGGCCGCAGGCGCCGCCGGGAGCCATGTCTTTGCCGGCGGCGAGCCGGCACCTACCTAGTGGGGGACCGGGGGCAGGCGGGCGGCGGATTTTTCAGCGACCGCTCCACACCGAGTTCTGCTCGGCGCCATCCGTTGCCTGTGCGCGTGCTTCGTAGTCGGCGGTGAAAGACCGAATCGGCGGCCAATCCGTTGGCGTCTGGAGGACTAGCTCGCCCTCCATGCGCCCGGTCCCCGGCCTGATCCACACGACGGCGACCTTGTCTCCTGGCTTGTGCTGCAGCGCCTTGAGGTGCCAAGCCGACAACTGGCCGCTCGGCGTCGCCATCGATGCGCCATCGATTGAGACCAGCGTGTCGCCCTCCAGGATGCCGACGCCTCTCGCCGACTCCGACAGCTCGGTCACCATCAACCTCTCATCCCAGACCATGCCGGTCGAGAACCCTGTCTCTCGAAAGCAGATAGCCATGCCCTGAGGTCGGTAGGTGGGGCTGCTGGTGGTGATCCCGAATCCGACGTAGGTCGAGACGGTGCCAGCGAACGCCGCCCCCTGGGGCGCGTAGATCATGAAGTCCGGGCGGAAGCCGAGGGTGTTCACGTGCCTCTTAAGCAGAACTGCATGATGCTCTTCCGAGCCGCCGTGGAAGTCTCCGTGCACTGTGGCGTAGGCAACGCATCCAGGCAGGTTCGGCGGAGTCGCGTTGGTGTGAATCACCAGAGGATCCTGCACCCTCGATCCGCGAGCCATCGCTGCGTCGAACGTGGCCAGCTTCGTGTGCCGGAAGTTGTTGCACGAGCACAGCAGGCACGTGGCCAGTAGACACGCGATCGCACGCATCCAGTTCTTCGTCCTCATTTCCTCTTCCTTCCTCTCCGGCGCCCCGTCTCACCCTGGGCCGCGCGTCTGTAGTCGTGGTGTCCCGATGCCGATGCGTTCGGCATGGGCAAGCTGCTTCTCGCCGTGGCCGCTGTAGCGTCGCTGTCCTTCCAGGCTCCGCACGAAGGACGAGAACGCATGACGCAGGCCGAGATCATCATCACGCCGACGCCGCTGGTGGGCGGATCGAAGGCGCGCATCAAGTACACGGGCAAGCTGCCGGCCACGATCACGCTGGACTGGCACCCAGCCGGCTCGCCGAAGAGCGTGACGATCCCGGCGAATCCGGGCTACGTCGACATCGACGTGCCAACGGAAGCTGACACCTTGATCGCCAGCGACGACAGCGGCGAGGCCGAGCCGGTCAGCAGCGCTGTGCAGTAGAGCCTTCACCGCTTCGCCTGATCGCTGAGCTTGCGCAGCAGGATCTCGGCGTGTTTCGCAGGTTCGCCACCACGAGCTGCAATCTGGATCAGGCTCTCAATGGACTCCTGCGCATGCCTATGGAGCACGGTGCAGGCGTTGATCTGGGACGCCTCGGTTGCATTCCGATCGCTCGCGATGGCATGCGCGTCGGCTGCGCCGTCGCGCCAACGAAGGATGTTCACCGCCGCTGGGGAAACTGCGCCAATCCCGAGGAGCGTCAGCGCCGCGAAGGCCATTGACCAAGGCCCGCGCCATCGCGGCGGAGCAGTCTCAGGCTCGAATCGCATCCTCTCGATCCCGATGTGGTCCATGCTCAGCCCTTTCTCCCGCGCTTGCGCGCGTCAGCGATCTCGAGGCGGATGGCATCAGCCTCTTCGACCGTCTTGATGATGGGGCGACGGGGCACCCTGAATCCAGGCTCGACGGTTGCGTCTGATCGAGCCTTCGCGGCATCGACGAGGTCCTCGTCGAACACCCACGAGCCGGGCGTGAGCCCGCACGGGTGGTCAGCGCGGCCGAGCAGCCAGTCGGCGGACACTTCGAGGGCCGAGCAGATCGAGTTCAGGTTCGTGACGATCGGCTCAGTGCTTCCATCCTCTTCGGGGTCCTTGACCCAGTTGCCAACCGTTCGCGGCTCGACACCGACTCGGCGGGCCAGTTCCGCGTTGTTGACCTTGCGCATGGCCATGGTCTGGCGGAGGCGCATCGCGAACGGTGGCGGCGAGGTCATGGCGGATTTCTTCTTCACGGGGGTTCCCGCCCAAGTCTGCCGCCGTGCGCAACCTACAACTAGATGGTGAGGCAGAACAGCAGGGAGTGAAAGAAAACGCTGTATTGTGAACGATTGTGCGGCTACCTTCCGCCCCGTGCTCACCGGAGGTGCCAGATGCCCGACCGCATTCGCCTGCAGCCGCGCGCAAGCGTTGCTGTCTCTCAGTCCCAAGACCTGTCGATCCGCGCGCATGGGGCGGACTCGGCGCCCGGTGAGCACACCGCCGCATTCCGCGGCGTCAACGGAGCTGGTGTCGAGGGGCTGACGGGCGCGCACCGTGCCCTCAGCCACGGTGTTTTCTCTCTCGCTACACAGCATGGTGTCGAAGGCACTTCCCCAGGAACGGGGGGCGTCTGTGGTCGGAAATCCGATCGGGGAGTCTTGCCCGATTCGCACACGGCGAGCCGAATCGACCAGATCGGTGCCTGCGTGTGCATCGTGCTGGTGCTCGTGTGCGCGCTGCTCGGCGGCGACGTCTGGATCGCCCGGCTCCTGATCGCCTGGGGGCTCGCGTGATGTCCATCTCTTCACGGGCTGCGATCAGTTCCGAGCGCGAGCAAGCCGGCCATGCCGACCTCGTGTTCGCGGGGCGCGAATCCCCGGCGGTCCACCAGGTCGTGTTGGCCCGCGCGCTGCCCGCGGCCAGCGATGGCGAGGCAGCACAACGCGGGGTGGAGCAGCTGGTAGCTCGCCGGGCTCATAACCCGGAGGTCGCAGGTTCGAGTCCTGCCCCCGCATCCATTCTCTCGACGCGGTCCGCGGCCCCCGCCCCTGAACAAGGCGGGAGGGGCAGTGGAGCATGGGTGCCCGCGCATCGCGCGGCTGCTGTGGCCCCGCAGCACATCGGCTACGCCCATCGGGGCGGGCTGCTCAGCATGCGCGGATCGCGCCGTCTCTCCTTCGACCAGTCCGTCGCCGCCTCGGTCGACGGTGAGAGCCAGTCGCGCCGAGTGGGGCGCGGTGGCGGGCGGGTCATCTTCCTTCACCCGGACGCAGCGGCGCCCGCTACGGTGCATGGGCCGTGGTGGTGGTTTGACGAGGACCAGCCGCTGCGCCCGACTTTCTCGCACACGCGCGCGCTTCGTTCGCGTCTCTCCTTCTTCCCCTTTTCCCGGCCCCATGCGACCAACGCTGGGGCAGCGGGCGGGGCGCGCGCACCTTTCTCTGCGGAGGTCGGCATGAACGCCGCCGAGCAACGCGTGGGCGACTGGATGTCGATGGCATCCGGTCGCGGTTTCTGGCCGCTGGACCCGCGAGCCGACGAGGTGCACATCGACGACATTGCGCAGGCGCTGTCGAACCTGTGCCGGTTCGGCGGGCGCTGCAGCGAGTTCTACAGCGTCGCGCAGCACAGCGTCTGGGTCGCTCGCTACGTCGAGCTTCGGCGGCCAGGCGAGCCGATGCTTGCGCTGCACGCTCTGCTGCACGACGCGGCTGAGGCCTACCTCGGCGACGTCGTGCGCCCGCTGAAGCCGGCGATGGTGGTCGAGCGCGCCGGCACCTACGAGCTGTTCGCGGTGACCGAGGATCGCGTGATGTGCGCCATTTGCGAGCACCTGCGTCTGCCGGCTCCCAACTCTGTCGACCACGGGCACATCAAGTTCGCCGACAACGTCGCGCTGGCCACCGAAGCTCGCGACCTGATGGGCGATCCGCGGTGGCCAGGCCTGCCCGCGCCGGCGAAGGAGCACATCGACTTCCTGTCGCCGCGCGCCGCGCGCACCCAGTTCCTGCGCGAGTTCGAACGGCTGACCAAGGCGGTGGAGGCGCTGCGAGCATGAAGCGCATCCTCGTCTGCGGCTCTCGCACGCATGACCACACCGCACTCGTCGAGGCCGCGCTCGACGACGAGTTCCGTGCGTCGCCTGCCGGCCTGCGCGTGATCCACGGCGGCATCGGCGGCGTCGCGGCGGTGGCGAATGCGTGGGCCTGGGGCCAGCGCGCGCTCGGTCGCGGCGTCGACGTCGTGTCGTGCCCGCTGACGACGGAGGATGCGCGGGCGCCTCGCGCCTTCCGCCACCGAAACGTGCGCATGCTGCGGTTCAGCAAGCCGCAGCTGGTCCTGGCGTTTCCTGGAGACGACGAGAGCTGGCACCTGGTGCGGGTCGCGCGGTGCGCCGGCATCGAGGTGGTGGAGGTCGGCGAGGTCGCGATGGGGGCGCTGGTGTCGTGAGCAGCACCGCAATCGAGAAGATGGTCACCGGCCCGCGCCTGTCGGACATGCTCGGCATCCCCGTCGACCAGCTCTACGCCGCGTCCGACCGTGGCCAGTTCGCGCGCTACTACCTGTTCGGCACGCGCAAGTACTACCTGCCGAGCGAGGCTCTGGCGTCCCTCAAGACCCTCGTCCCCGGCGACCCTTCGAAGTTCCGCCAGATGGTGGCGGCGTTGGACGCTGCTGCCCCTGTCCAAGCGCGTCGGCCGCGGCGATCAGCGCGGGGTCCGAGGCGTGGTAGTACCGAGGCAACTGCCTGAGGCTCGTATGACCTACCAGCGAGGCAACGACGGGAGGCGGTGCGCCCTGGTTCAGCAGGTCGCTGACGAAGCCGTGGCGAAGCACGTGCGTGCTGAACGCCTGCAGGCCGAGCTTCTTCTTCCAGAAGTAGAACACCTTCTCGATCTTCTTCACGCTGCTGACCAGCGTCGGCTGGCTGATGGCGCGCGCCATCATTCGCTCGAGCACGGGCACCAGCGCGGTCGCGATCGGGCGGTAGCGGTCGTTCGTCTTGCCGCGTACGAACAGCCGGCGGTTCGCGATGTCGACGTCCTCGTGGTGGATGCGCGAGATCTCGGACAGGCGAAGGCCGGTGCGCCACGCCAGCTCGATGATGTCTGCGTGGTCTTGGTTCTGGGCTCGCACCTTCGCCAGCACCGCGTCCATCTGCTCGGCGGTGATGACCTCGAAGCGGCCCGTTCGCACGCGCGGCATCTTCACGCCCTGCATCGGATCGCGGCCGAGTCGCCCCGTCGCCATGGCCAGGCGGATGATGCGTCGGAGGGTGCCCAGCTCCTTGCGCACGATGGTCTGCAGCGCGACACCCTCGCGCTGTCGCCGCTCGATGTAGAGGCGGATTGCGGCGCCGTCGATCCGGTCGAGGGGCGTCGCGCCGTCGAACACGTAGCACAGCTCGAGGTGCGCTCGGTCGTAGAACTGGCGCGTGCCCTCGGCCGCGTTGCTGTCACGCAGGTCGTCGAGCAGCAGGTCGAGACCGTCGTCGAGAGTCAGCGGGGCGCCGGCCGGCGCGCGCTGTCGCGCGATGCTGTCGCGCCACTCCTCGGCCTTCTCGATGGTCTCGAACGTCGGGCTGTAGACGCGACGGCCGAGCACTGTGACCACGGCGCGGAAGCCGCTGCCGTGCGCACGAATCCTCTCTGGGAGCCTTCGTTTCCGGGCCATGAGGGCGGAAAGGGTGCCAGAAGGGTGCCAGTAAATGCAAGGAGATCGCCTAAGTCGGCGCTTCACAACATGATGCAGGAAAATGGCGGAGGGAGAGGGATTCGAACCCCCGGACCCCGCGAGGGGTCAGCGGTTTTCAAAACCGCCGCATTCGGCCACTCTGCCATCCCTCCGCACGGGATGCGGGAACGTGCCCCGCGGCCAGCGCAGCAGGCTAGCGGCGCGGGAGCATCGGCGCCAACGCCGCGCTACTCGGTCGCGACCTGTTCGAACACGTCGCGCGCGACCAGCACTGGCGCGCCGGTCTGCACCGCCAGCGCGATCGCGTCCGACGGCCGGCAGTCGACCGGCTTCTCGCCTTGCCCCTTCTGGGCGTCGCGCGGCACCAGCACCAGCGTCGCGTAGAACGTGCCTTCGCGCAGTTCGCTGATGACGACGCGCGACAGGCGATGGCCGAGCGCCAACAGCACGCGCCCGATCAGGTCGTGCGTCAGCGGCCGCGGCGGCTGCACGCCGGACAGCTTGCGGTTGATCTCCTCGACCTCGGTGTAGCCGATGACGATCGGGAAGCCGCGGTTGCCGTGGCGCTCGCGCAGGTGGATGTACTGCTGATCCCCCTTCTGGTGGATCACGACGCGGGCGAGTTCGACTTCGACGAGGTCCATGGACGGCGGCAGAAGCGTAGCGACGGCGAACGGGCGCGCGAGCACGCGGTGGCGGGGGCGCACGGTATAACGCGCGCCGTGATCGCCGACCTGTCGACCCGCGTGGCGCTGCCCGATCTGCACGCGGCCCCGCCGAATCCCGTGCTCGCCGTCGTCACCAGGAACGGCCTCGTCGAGTCCTGGCACCGCGGTGCCGTCGCGGTCGTGCACGACGGCGACCTGGTGCTGCAGCTCGGCGATGCCCAGCGGCCGGTGTTCGCGCGCTCGGCGACGAAGCCGATGCAGGCGCTGCCGTTCCTCGAACGCGGCCTCGCCGACCGCCTGCAGCTGCCGGCGGCGGAACTGGCGGTGATGTGCGCGAGCCACGACGGGGCGGCGGTGCACACCGCGGCGGTGCGGTCGCTGCTGGCGCGCGGCGGCCTCGGCGAAGACCTGCTCGGTTGCGGGCCGCACGCGCCGTTCGACCAGGACGGCCGCACGGCGCTGCTGCGCGCCGGCGACAAGCCGGGCAAGGTGCACAACAACTGCAGCGGCAAGCACAGCGGCTTCCTGCACCTCGCCAAGGACTGCGGCGACGACCTCGCGCACTACCTCGATCCCGGCTGCCGGAGCCAGCGCCTCGTCGCCGACGCCGTGGCCGCGATGGCAGGGCTGCAAGGGCCGCTGCCGACCGGCCTCGACGGCTGCGGTGCGCCGACGTTCGTGCTGCCGCTCGCGGCGTTGGCGCGGGCGTTCTGCCAACTGGCGAACCAGGACCACCAGACCTCCGTTCGGGCTGCTGCATGCCGCCGCATCCTCGCCGCCGCTGGAGCCGCCCCGACGCTGGTCGCGGGGGAGAAGCGCCTGTGCACGGCGCTGCTGCGGCAGTGGCCGGGCCGCTGCTTCGCCAAGAACGGCGCCGAAGGCGTCTACGCGGTGGCGCTGGCGCCCGACCCCGCGCGCACTCGCTTCCCGGGTGCGCTCGGCCTCGCGATCAAGTGCGACGACGGCAGCGAACGGGGCTACCAGCCGGTGGTGGTCGACCTGCTGCAGCGCCTGGGCGCCTTGCCGGCGCAACTGCCGCCGGCGCTGCAGGCGTTCCACGCGCTGCCGGTGCACAACACGCAGAAGATCCTGGTTGGCACGGCGCACTGCGTGGCCCCGTGGCCACTGCCGTGACCGCGCGCGACGAGGCGGCGGCGATGCGCCCGGTGCGCGCGGTGCCGCGCTTGCCAAAGCGCGCGCACGATGGCCACAAGGGCACGTTCGGCACCGTGCTCGTCGTCGCCGGCAGCTCGGGCATGGCCGGGGCTGCGGTGCTGGCGGCCACCGCGGCGCTGCGCTCGGGTGCGGGGCTCGTGCAGGTCGCGGTACAGCGCGCGCTGCAGCCGGTGCTGGCGGTCGCGGTGCCGTGCGCGACCACGCTCGTGCGCACCGCGGCGAACGTGCGCGCCGCCGCCGCGCGTTGCCAGGCGATCGTCGCCGGGCCGGGGCTCGGGGCTTCGCCGTCGACGCGCGCCCTGGTGCGCACGCTGCTCGCCGTTCCCGACGTGCCGCGCGTCTTCGACGCCGATGCCTGCAACGTGCTGGCGCCGCTGCCGAAGGACCGGGCGCTGGCGTCGCGCGGGCCGCTGCTGCTGACGCCGCATCCCGGCGAAGCCGCGCGCCTGCTCGGTTGCACGACCGCCGCGGTGCAGCGCGACCGGCGCGCGGCGTTGTCCGCGTTGTGCGCGCGCAGCGGCGGGGTCGTCGTGTTGAAGGGGGCGGGCACGCTGGTCGGCGACGGGCGCCGGAGCTTCCACAACCGCACCGGCAATCCGGGCATGGCCACCGGCGGCAGTGGCGACGTGCTCGCCGGCCTGCTCGGCGCGCTGCTGGCGCAGGGCATGGCGCCGTTCGACGCCGCGTGCCTCGCCGTGCACGTGCATGGCGCCGCCGGCGATCGCGTCGCGGCGCGGCTCGGCGAAGCGGGCTTGATCGCCAGCGACCTGCCGTTGGCGATCGCCGAGGAGCTGCGCCGATGACGCGGAGCCCCCGCATCGACGCGGCGCGGGCCGCGTTCGCCTGCCTCGGTCCGCTGCTCGCTGCGGGTTCGCTCGCAGCCCAGCAGGACGCGCCGGCCGCCGAGATCGCGCGCTGGAGCCTCGTCGTCGCGGATGCCGCGCGGTCGACCGACGAACGGCTCGCGGCCCTGGTGGCGCTGCAGGACCGTGGCGCGTTGTCGCCAGCACTGGCGGCGCAGGCGATGGGCGATGACGACGACGACGTCGCGCGTGCTGCCGCGGCGATCGTGCGCCACGAATGGCGCGAGTTGCCGCCGGCCCTGTTCGCCGGGCTCGACCGTTCGCCGCGGGCGGCGCGCGTGTTCCTGCGCGAACTCGCGATCGCCCCGCGGCCGGCGGCGGTGGCGTGGGCCGCGGGTCGCTGCGGGCCCGAGGTCGAACGCGACGATCGGCTGCTGGCGCTGGCCGCGGGTGGCGGGGCGCTGCAGGGCGAAGCCGCGGACCTGGTGCTGCAGGCGGTGCTCGACGGCGACCTCACCGACGGTGCGCGCGCGGCCGCGGCGCTGCTGCCGGCGCGCAGTGCCGATCGCCTGCTCGGCAAGTTGCAGGCGGCCCTGCAGGCCGAGTCGGCCGACGTGCTGCGGGCGCCGCCGCTGCTCGACCGGTTGTCGCCCGCGGGCCTGCGGCAACTGCTCGGGCTGATCGTGTCGCTGCCCGACGAGCGGGCGCTGGCCTTGTGCGACCACCTGCAGCTGCGCGCGCCGCAGTTGCTGGGCGAACGGGTCGCCGCCGCCCTCGACGATCCGACGCCGCTGTCGACCTGCTGGTTGCCGCACGCCGGCCCGCACCTCGGCGTGCCAGCGCGGCGCGAACGGCTCGAGGCGCTGCTCGCCGACGCCAACGAAGCAATGCCGCGCCGCGAACACGCGTTCACCGGCTTGCTGGCGGCGCGATTGGCGACGCCGGCGATGCTCGAGTTCGCGTCCGACGTCGACACCGTGCGCAGCGAACGGCAGCTGCGCGTGCGGCGGCTGCTCGACGCCGCGGTCGAAGCGATCCCGAAGGAGGTGCTGCTGCGCTGGCTCGACACCGACGAGCAGCAGGCGCTGCGCGTCGTGCAGGCGCTGTCGCGGCGCCGCGGCCTCGAGCCCGAACTCGGCCGCCGGCTCGCGCGCGACCTGCTCGCCGCCACCACGGCCGACGGGCAGTACCTGGCGGCGGCCGCGTTCGCGCTGGTGCACCGCGGCGACGAAGCGTCGGTGCGGGAAGCGTGGCCGGTGCTGCGCAGGAGTGCGCGCTTCGAGGACCTCGCCGACGGGCTCGCGCGGCGGCAGGAAGCGTTCGCCGGTTCGCTGCTGCGCTCGGAACTCGCCGCGCTCGCGGCCGCACCGGCCGCTGCTGCTTCGGCCCCGGAATCGGCTGCCGCCAGCGGGCCGGTGGACGCGGGCGTCCGCGAACGGCATCGCGCGGCGGTGCTGCTGGCGCTGGCGACGCGCGGCGACGCCGAGGCCGTGCAGCAGCTGGTCGCCGGCGCTGCGAGCGCTGCGCCGGGCTTCGTGCGGCGGTGTGCGCACCACGTGCCGGTGCTGCCGGCCGCGGCCGCGCGGCAGCTGCTGGCCACGGCGGGCGTCGCCGCCGACGGACTCGCGGCGTCGGCGCTCGACGCCGAACTGCGCGTCGAGATCGTCGCCTGGGCCGCCGGGTCGGTCGCCGACGCCGAGGTCGCGGCGGCGATGGCGGCGTTGTGGCGGCAGCCGACGCAGGCGGGCGATGGGGCCGGCGATGGGGCCACTGAGCCAGCCAGCGAGTCAGCCGACGACCTCGTCGCCGAACTGCGCGACGTCGCCTTGCGCGCGCTGATGGCGAGCCCGCGGCGCAGCGAGCTGGTCGCCGAACTGCGCGCCGCCATCGCCGCCGGGCCGTTGCCCGCCTCGATGCTGCCGCTGCCGTACGAAGCGCTCGGCAGCATGCCGACGCCGCTCGGCGCCGACGACCTGCGCTTGTGCGCGGAGCTGCTGCTGTGGCCCGCCTGCACCGACCCGGCTCGCGACGCCGACGCCGCGGCGCGCTTCCCGGACGGCACCGGCGGCTTCCCGCTGGTGACGGCGATCGCGCAGCGGCTGCGCGGGGCGCCGCCGGACGCGGTCGACGCAGCGTTCGCGGCGGTGCTCGCCGAGCTCGCGGCCGAACCGCGGCTTGCTTCGCTGGTGCCGCAGCGCCTGCTGGTGTTCTGGCGCACGCTGACGATCGAGCCGCCGTTGCTGCAGGCGCTCGGCGAACGGCTCGCCCCGCTGCTGCGCAGCGACGACCGCACGCTGCGAGGCCCGGCCGATCGCTTCCTCGGCGATGCCCGGCTGCGGCGCGGCGAGCCCGCGGTCGACACGATGCGCGCGGCGATCGCCGGGCTGTTGCGTCTGCCGAGCCAGCGCGCGCACGCGCGCCTGTTCCTCGGCGAACGCGATCCCGGTGCCGGCTTCGATCCGTGGGCCGCGCTGTCGGCACAGCCCTACGTGGCGATGGCGCACGCGGCGGTGGCGGCGCGCGACGCCGCGGCCCTGCGCGAAGCGCTGCACGGCATCCGCGAGTTCGCCGGCCACGATGCCGGTGCGCTCGCTACCCTCGACACCTTCCCGACCCCGGAGTCCTTGCGATGATCGCCCGCGCCTTGTTGTCCTCGTTGTTGCTGCTGGTCGCCGTTCCGGCGCAGCAGAGCGAACCGAAGCCCGTCGTCGGCACGCCCGTCGTCGTCAAGCCGGCACCGCAGGAGCCGAAGGCGTCGGACCCCGGCAAGCAGGGCGCCGGCAAGCAGGATGCGAAGGCCGATGCGGTGCTGGCCGAGGTGCAGAAGCAGCTGCAGCAGGAAGGCATCACCTACGACGCCGCCGCCGGCACCATCGCCGTCAAGGCCGTCGTCAACCAGCCGCAGGACCCGATCGAGTACCTGCTGATCCATCGCAAGGGCAAACGCCACGAGGCGATCTTCGTCACCAAGGCCAAGCCCAGCGTGCTGAACGCGGCACTGCTGATGCTCGGGATGAAGCAGGGCAAGAACGCGACCTACGTCGAGAAGAGCCCGCCGCCGACGATGGAAGAGGTGCAGAAGGGCGCCGATCCGCTGGTGGTGACGCCGCCGCAGGGCGAGCCGTTCTGGATCACGGTGCGGTGGCGCGTCGGCGAGGACACCGCGCAGGAGAAGGCGAAGGTGGTCGAGCACTGCGTCGAGGACCTGATCCTCGACCGCACGACCGGCGAGCCCGCGGTCGACTGCTCGTGGATCTACCTCGGTGGGCGGCTGGCGCAGCTGTACCGCGACGAGCCGGAGGTGTTCGTCGCCGACTTCGAAGGCAACCTGGTCAGCGTCTGCTACCTGACGCCCGACAACCATCTCGGCACGATGGTGCACAAGAACGCGCGCGACGACCAGAACTGGTGGATGACGACGCTGGTGCCAGCCCCGGAGACCGAGGTCGAGTTCGTGTTCCACCGCGCGATGCCGAAGCTGCACCAGGAGCGGCTGCAGCGGCTGAAGGCGAAGGCGGCCGAGGCGAAGCCGGTGGCGCCGGGGGACAAGCAAGGCGAGCAGCCGGCCGAGACGAAGGAGCCGCCGAAGCCGGCGGGTGGTGCGGGCTCGGGGCCTGGCACCGGCGGCGGCGGCAAGTGACCGCCGCCGGCGGCCTCACGGGTAGAGCACCGTCTTGCCCGCCGTCGACGCCGCCAGCAGGCCCGGCACGTTCGGGTCGAGCAGGATCCACTGGAAGAACATCGGCGCATACGACAGCGCCGCGGTCTGTGGGATCGGCACCGGCATCGTGAACTCGCCGACGCCGCTCGGCAGCAGCGGGCTGCCGGTGACGTCCATCGCCACCGAGATCCAGCTCTCCGGCATGCCGAGCACAGCGAGGTTGATCGGCAGCGGCGCGCCGAGGTAGCTCGTGTTGCTGAAGCCGAGCACGATCGACGCGGCGACTGCGTTCGGCAC
>ERZ1066127.1000-NODE-1000-length-12185-cov-11.930173_pt1 | contig 12185 bp, 7 predicted proteins | sample MGYA00382774_ERZ1066127 | MGnify/ENA primary metagenome ERZ1066127 (study PRJEB33369, sample SAMEA5778357) | biofilm metagenome | biome: Industrial cooling water; feature: Water cooling tower basin; material: Biofilm | place: United Arab Emirates | collected... | reverse complement strand
GTTCCGTTAAGCCTTTGGGTGAATGGGGTGAACCAGGGCAGTATGCGCTTGCCGGCCTTACCAGCCGGGTTCGTCGATACGCTGCTGTTCCCCGCTACCCTCAACTTGAGTGCTATGGTCCATTATCAAATGGTTTTGCGCGCCGACACCTTGGCCGACGGTTTTGCTGGCAACGATACGGTTCGCTTTGCCCTGCAGTACCTCGGCAACCAATCGCTGCCACGCTTCGATGATTTTGAACAAGCCTCAGCAGGTAGCCGTCCCGCCTTTGAGATGCAGCGCGTTTTAAACAACCACATGCAATGGCGGGTGATGCGTGGCGAGCTGCGTACCTATCCCTACGGACCACCTAGCGACGCCAATGGCAATCCCAATGGCCAGTACCTGGGCACCGCCTATTTTGGGCCTTCGAGCGGCCTGCCTGTAACCGATACTTTGGGGTTTGAATACCCCTGTTTGAATTTAGGGGGATTTACGGTGCCACAATTGAGTTTTGAAGTTTATAGCACCACCGCGGGAGTGCCCCTGAGGGTGCAACAACGCGTCAATGGCATTTGGCAATCGCTCGATTCGGTGATGACGGCGCCGCAGCAGCGCAGCACCGATGCTTGGGTTTTGCGGCGTTCGTTTATCAACCCCCTGGCCGATGCCATCCGTTTTTTGACCTGGAGTGTATACGATCCGCTTTTTTCAAGTTGGTTTGTCGACAACATCCGCATCGGTGAATTGATTGATACCGATTTGGTACTCGATAGTGTTGCGATTCAAAACAACAGCTGTAGCAATAGCGGTACAGCCACTGGCATATTGTATTTGCGTAACGACGGGATATTGCTGCTGAATGGTGTTAGAGGAGGAATTCAGTTGGGCAATGCTGCACCGGTATTCCGTACAGCTCCACGCGTATTGGCACCCTTTAATACCGACACCGTTCACATTGCCATTCCTTACAATGCCTTAGGTGGCTTGCCTGGAAAGGCCTTTGCTGCCAACCAAACCGATGTGTTTTTTAGAGGCGATACCTTAGGTTTTGTGCTGGCTGCCAACGGCCTTCAAGCCAGTTTTCCGTACCTCGAAAACTTTGAACAAAATGCAGGTTGGAGCATAGGCGGATTGCCAAGCAGCTGGGAGTTGGCGCCTCCCGCCGGATCAGCCTTGTTGCCGCAAACACCTGGAAACAAGGCGTGGGTAACCACAGCCGAAGGCTATACCCGCGATTTGGAATTAAGTTGGTTACAAAGCCCCTGCTTCGATTTTTCTAACCTCATTCGGCCGCAATTGAGCTTTGCCTTGAGCCATGATTTGGGTGATGGCGCACGTTTTTTCGTGGAATACCGCACCGGAAATACAGGGCCATGGCAGTTGCTTGGAAGTACTTTCAGCGGTACAAACTGGTACAACAGCCCGAATACTCGTATCGGATGGGCAGGAAGGAGCAATGGCTGGGTAAATGTGAGTCACGATTTGAGCATGCTCGCTGGTCAAAATGCAGTGCAGTTCAGGCTGGTATTTCATAACCTCACCGATAGTTTGACGGTGCAGCGCCATATTGAAGGAGTGGCTTTCGATAATTTCCGCATTGCCGAATCACCCGGAAGCTTCGCTTTCCAAACCAATATGACGCCTCCCGAAGCCTGCAGTCCGGTAGCACATACCATCGTAACCCGCATAGCAAAGCCTAACCAATTACAACAGGCCAGGGTTTTGTACCGCGTAAACGGCGGGACCGAAGTAGCCTTGCCGCTTGCTCCGGTGGGACTCGATTACCAAGCCATCATTCCAGCACAAGCTGCCGGAAGTCTGGTCAGCTGGCGCGTAGAAACACTGTCAGATACCCTGCTAAGTACCCAAACGAACTTTTACACCGACGGTTATTTGCAGCAGCAATTGACCGATCGTTCAGGACCTGCGTTCACATCCCTTACTTTCGACAATCAAATGGCGCAGTCGGGCGATTTGGCAGTTGCACAAGCCAACACCGACAGCGCCCAAGGTGCATGGCTCGAAATTGAAGCTGTTCGTTACACCGAAATTGAGGCCCTTTGGGTTCAGCCCACTGCTTTTACGGCCGTGGAGGTTTACGGTCAAATTATAAATCCTGCCGGTGATAGTTTGCGGCAGCATCAAACCAGGCTATTGGCCAGTGTGCGAGGGGTGGGGCCAGGTGGCAGCAACATCTTGTTTTTTAGCCAAAGACCTGCACTTCGTCCAGGGCAAAAGCTGCTCTTGTACGTGGTGGCCGAAGGCAATAAACATGTACGCGTAGCTACAGCCAATAGCAGTGCCATGCAGCAAGATGCCCAGATTGTGGTCCGACCAGGGCGCTTGGTGCAAGGAAAATTCGGTCCGCAAACAGCCGTAGGTTGGCCTACAGCGCGCGTCATAACCCGCAATCCGGCCAGTCAGGTTTTCTGGCGGAGTGGCAGTGGCGCAGTGCTCGGACAACAAAACCAATACGCCACCCGCATCGATACGGTGCCAACGCAGGTCATCATGCATTTGGTGCGTGGGCTCTGCGAATTCCGTGATACCATTGCCTTGCTACCAACCGGGCGCATGAATTTATCTGTTACGCAAATCCTACAACCCGATTTGTCGGCGGTTCAACAAGGGGTATTTTATCCGGTGAAGGTGGTAGTTGAAAACAAAGGAAATTTGGCTGTACCCGAATTCCGCCTCGCTTATCAGGTGAATGGCCTGGAACTCGCGCAGTCGCCAGTGGGGCGTAGTTTAGGGGTAGGCGATACCCTGCATTACACCTTTCCGCAGTTATGGACCTGGGTTGAAGGCAATAGCATTACCCTGTGTGCCTATCCTTCGCAGTTCGCACTCGATGTGCAACCTAGCGACGATGCTGCTTGCATTTACCGTTTCGCCACATCGGTGGATGAGGCGACTTTTGCGGGCTTCAAGCTGTATCCTGTTCCAGCCAAAGACAGACTTTTGATCTCCATGAACGAAGCCCTGCAGCAAGCAGCGCAATTTAGCTTGCACGATGCTCTTGGCCGGCAAGTTTTTGAACAGCGTTTGGAAGCGGGAGAAGGCCAATTCGAAATGGCTATATCAGGTTTGGCTGCGGGCATGTACCATTATCGCCTCATTTCAGGAACAGCCTTTAAAGCAGGGAAGGTATTGATATGCGAATAATGCATTTGTAAAATCAGAATGAGCAGCTTCTTGTTTTTTGGGCAATTTGATTTTGCGATCTAGGACGCTAAACAGCTGATAACCGCCGAATCCACGCTAAATAAATAGGATATCGTTATGCTACAGGGTAGCGCTTATCTATACCATGACTATTAGGGCACAAGCATACGAGATACCGCTGTACCTCATGGTGCGTCTTGGTTGATTTGTAAAATCATACTGCATGTTAAACCAGCTTTAAGCCGCCTATAGTCATTCGTTTGCATTTTGCCTTGTGATGTGTATTTCAATAAGTTTAATAAAAACTTGATTATGAGGTGATTACATACCAAAGGGATAAGATGTTTGAAGAATGAAGCGAAATCCGAATTTCCTACGATGAAATGAGTACCTTTCGAAGATTTTGGTTACAAAATGCACATGGGTAGTAATCGTTACTTTGATTTTTGGAAGGACTTCAGTGGCTTGTTTTTATTGGCAGATGAAGCAGGCAGGGTCATTTCTTGTAACGGTCATTTTGCCCGCACACTTGGGTACGCTCCCGAAGAGTTGATAGGCAAGGCCAAAACCAGTTTGTTTGTACAAGACGAGGCATTTCAAACATATTTCCATCAAAGTGCTCAATTGGGCGTGGCAACGGCCACCCTGACAGCCCTGCACAAGCAGGGTGACAGCTTGTTGTGCGGTATCAGTGGAAGCCATTTTTTCGATGAACGGGGCATGATGTTGCACCTGCTTACTGGCAATTGGCTCCATCAGCCTGCAGCAGCACCGTTTACAAAGGCAGATGGTGCGTTCAGGGCGCTCATGGAGGTTTCGCCTGTCGCTTTTATACTGAGCGATTGGTCGGGTCGCATCATCGATTTCAATAACAAAGCCATTGAGTACTTGTACTTTTCATCAGGTTATCTGTTAGATGGTCCTTCTTACGTAGCTGAAAACGAAACCCGCTTCATCAACGAAGGTTTGGAGCCCCTTGCACCTGAGGATTTTCCATTCGAACAGGTAAAAGCGCATCAATCGACTGTGAACGGCTTTGTGATTGGGGTATGCCGCCAGCATCGGGTCAGGTGGTTTTTGGTGAATGCCCAATACATCATTCAGCCCAATTCCGAACCCATGGTCATCGAAAATTGGGTGGATATTACCGAACGTGTTCAGGCAAAAACGGCCTTGGCAAAAGCCAGGGAGCAGCTCGAAGAAACCCATGAGCAAGCCCGGATTGGTGCCTGGGAAGATTTTCCCGAGACCGAGGAACTGCGTTGGAGCCGCATGGTGCACCTCATTTGCGAAGTGCCCGAAGGATATGTGCCCAACCTCAACGACGGCATTGCTTTTTACAAGCCGGGTGCCCACCGCGATACCATACAAGCTGCATTGGCTGAGTTGATGGAGAAAGGCACTCCCTACACCACCGACTTACAAATGATTACCGCTCGGGGAAATGAAGTGTGGGTACGGGCAACAGGAAGGGCCGAATTTAGAGAGGGCAAGTGTTACCGAATTTACGGCACTTTTCAAGACATTGACGATAGCAAGCGCAAGGAGATGGCCTTGGCCGCACGCGAAGCTGAAATCAGCCAGATTTACGATACCATTTCAGATGTGGTATTTAAGCTAGAGGTAGAAGGGGCGAATCGCTACCGTTTCGTTTCTATAAACGAGGCATTTCTTACCGCAACAGGTTTGCTAAGAGAGCAGGTGCTCAACAGGCTGACCGCTGAAGTCATACCCGAACCTTCTTTGCGTTTGGTGCATACCAATTATGCAAAGGCCATTGCCACCAAGCAAGCCGTAGAATGGGAAGAAACTACGCCATACAACGGTACAGAGAAAACAGGCATTGTAAGGGTTAGTCCCCTATTCGATGCCCATGGCAACTGCACGCACCTCATTGGCAATGTACACGATGTAACCGAACTCAAACAGGCGGCTTTGTCGGTTGAAGCCTCGTTGAATGAGTTGAACCACCAAAAATTTGCACTCGACCAGCATTCGATAGTGGCTGTGACCGATTTGCAAGGCAATTTGGTGTATGTAAACGATAAGTTCTGTGAAATCAGCGGTTACAGTCGCGACGAACTGCTGGGCCAAAACCACCGGATGATCAATTCGGGCACGCACCCTAGATCGTTCTTCCAGGAAATGTACCAAAGCATTTATGCCGGCAAGGTATGGCATGGCGACATTTGCAACAAACGCAAAGATGGTAGTTTGTATTGGGTGAGGACCACCATTGTGCCTTTTGAAGATGCTCATACCAAAAAGCTCAGCCAGTTCATTGCCATTCGTACCGACATTACACAAGAGCGGGCTACCATGCACGCACTACTGCGAAGTGAAGAATACCTCAGGACCATATTTGATTACTCACTTACTGCCATCATTGTTGCCGACGATGAAGGGAATTACATCGACGCGAACAAATTTGCTTGCGAACTTTTTGGCTGTACCCGAGAGACCTTTTTGCAATTGAATGTTAAGCAATTAGAGGTAATCGACAGCAAGCCTACCAATGAACTGTATGCCCATTACGTAAACAAGGGCATTGACCAAGGAGAATTTCATTTTGTCAATTTTGCAGGCAAGAAGGTGTTCACGCTCTACCAAGCAATCAGGATACGAGAGAACTTTAATGTGAGTATTTTGATCGACATCACCGACCGTGTAGACATTGAACGCAAGGTTTACAGCACCCAACAACTGCTCGAAGAAGCTTTTAATACGGTATCAGATGTCATTTACGTGCTCGAAGTACAAGCCGATGGCAGGTTAAAGTTTCTGAGCATCAACCATGCCTTCACCAAGTATACGGGAATAGATACAGCAGAACGCATCGACAAATATGTAGATGAAGCAGTTCCTTCGCCCTTGCGTGAATTGGAGTTGATGCACTACCAACAAGCCATCCAAACAGGTAAAAGCGTTACTTTCGAGGAGTCGGCCGTTTATCCAACCGGAAAACATTACACCATCGTTACTTGCACGCCCCTCATCGATGCTAATGGCCAATGTTACCGTTTGATTTGTTCGGCACGCGACATCACCGATATCATCGACTCGCAAAACGAAATTCGCCGACTTTCACTCATCGCACGTGAAACCATCAATGCAGCCATCATTACCGATGTTGCAGGACGAATAAGCTGGGTGAACAAGGCTTTTGAGCATATCACGGGCTATGAATTGGCTGAAATTGCTGGGAAAAAGCCGGGAGATTTTTTACAAGGCAAACAAACCGATCCCGCTACAATTGCTTACATGCGCCAGCAGATTGCCCTGCGACAGCCTTTTGAAGTAGAGGTATTGAACTACCACAAATCAGGCAGTCCATACTGGATTAAAATCCAATGCCAACCTTTGCTGAATGCACAAGGAGAACATGAAGGTTTTTTTGCCATTGAAACGGATGTGACCAATGAAAAAGAAATCAAATTAGAACGCGAACTGCTCATTCGTGAACTGACAGAGCACAACAACGACCTAAAGCAGTTCACCTACATCACCTCGCACAACCTGCGTGCGCCTCTTACCAACCTCATGGCCATTGCCAATTTGCTTGAACTTCCCGAAGGAACCGATGCTTTTACCTTGGAGCTCATCGAAGGGTTTAAAAACTCAACGCAACGCCTCAATGAAACCTTGGATGACCTTATCAGAATTTTGCTGATCAAAGAATCGCCGCATATCGATGTAGAAAAGGTGAATTTCGAATCCATCCTTCACAAGGTCATGGGTTCATTGAATTTGCTCATGAATGAAAGCAAAGCGCAAATCGATATGGATTTCAGTCAGGTGCAGGAAGTGGTTTTTTCACCAGCCTATATGGAAAGTATTTTCCTAAACCTGCTGAGCAATGCCATCAAATACCGTTCGCCCGACAGACCCCTGCGCATTGCCATCAAAGCAAAAAAACGCGGACACATGGTTGTGGTTACCTTTAGCGACAATGGACTTGGCTTCGATCTTAAAAGGGTAAAGGAGCGGGTGTTTGGACTGTATCAGCGCTTCCACAACAATACCGATAGCAAAGGCGTTGGGCTCTACCTCATCAAATCGCAAATCACTGCCCTAGGTGGTAACATAGATGTGCAAAGCGAAGAAGGCGAAGGCACTACGTTTACCATGACTTTTAAGGCTTAGTAGCCCATACTTAGGGCAAGCAAGCGCCAGGCTTGAGACCAGGCTTTTGCCTGAGTCAGCAACAGCAATGCTTAAACCTTTCATGCAAAACTGCATGCTTATTCATTCCTAAACCTGCCGGTGATATAGTCTTGCGTGCTTTGGCTGCTGGGATTGGTAAAAAATGTAGCTGTATCGGCATATTCAATGAGGTTGCCCTTGTACAAAAAGGCCGTTCGGTCGCTCGTGCGGCTGGCCTGTTGCATGTTGTGGGTAACCAGCACGATGGTATAAGTTTGTTTGAGTTCATAAATCAACTCTTCCAACTTGGCTGTGCTGATCGGGTCGAGCGAAGATGCTGGCTCGTCCATGAGTAAAATACTCGGTTCTACGGCCAAGGCGCGGGCAATGCAAAGGCGTTGTTGTTGGCCGCCCGACAATGCCAACGCTGGTTTGTGCAGTTTGTCTTTCACTTCCTCCCACAGAAACACTTGGCGTAAGGTGCGTTCTACTTTTTCGTCGATAAAGCTGCGGTGATTGATGCCCTTGATGCGAAGGCCAAAGGCCACATTTTCATACACACTTTTGGGAAAAGGATTGGGCTTTTGAAAGACCATGCCCACCCGTTTGCGCAATTCGTACACATCCACATCGGAGCCGTAGATGCTGCGTCCATCAATGCAAACATCGCCGCGCAAATGACTGCCGGGAATGAGTTCGTTCATGCGGTTAAGTACCCGCAGCAAGGTTGACTTGCCGCAGCCCGATGGGCCTATGAGTGCAGTGACGGTATTGGGCGCCATTTCGAGGTAGATGCGGTGCAAAACCTGGCTGCTGCCGTACCAAAAATCAACTTCGCGCACTTCAATTTTGTACATCAGCTTTCAATGCGTTTATGCCAGCGTTCGCGGATTCTTACCGCCAGCAGGTTGAGCAAAAGCGTCAAGCTTAAAAGCACCAAAATGGCAGCCGACGCATTGATGAGGAAACTTGCCTGGGGCTTGGTCGCCCAGAAAAAAATTTGTACCGGCAATACGGTGAAATAATCGAAAATAGAGGCCGGACTAAAAGGCACAAAAGCCACAGCACCAATGACCAGCAGGGGAGCTGCTTCGCCGATGGCCCTGCTGATGGCCAATAAAACACCAGAAACTACGCCCGGAAAGGCAATTGGAAGGGCATGGTACCAAATGGTTTGCCACTTGGTTGCACCTAAGGCATAAGCTGCCTCTGAAACACTGTTGGGCACCATGCGCAGCGCTTCACGGGTCGACACAATCACCAAGGGTAAAACCATGAGGCTGAGGGTAAGCGATGCTCCCAACACACTTTCGCCCAAGGCCATACCGCGCACGAAAAATTGGAGTCCCAACAAACCATAAATTACCGAAGGAATGCCTGCCAAATTGGTGATGTTCACCTCGAGTAACCGTGCCCAGCGTGTATTGGTGACATATTTTTCGAGCTGTATACCCGCGGCGAGTCCCAATGGAAAGCTGATGATAAAAACCAAAACCAGCACCCAAAGGGAGCCAATCAAAGCAGGTAAAATGCCAGCCTGCTCAGGGATGCGCGAGGCATATCCCGAAAAAAATCGACTACCCAAACGCGGAAAACCGGCGATACTCACGTAAACAAATAGCCCCAACACAATCGAAACCACAAAAAGGGTGAATACCAGGCCATAAATGGCGAAATTATCACGCTTTTGACGGTCGTACCAATCGCCAAATCGATCAAAAGCCTCAAACATTTTGATAAACTGCCGGTTCATGCCTGAATTTGTTTGAAACGGTTACGTAGCCAATAACTCAAATTGTTGAGGGCAAAAGTGAGCACAAACAGCCCAATTCCAACCGCAAATATGGTGTTGTATTCAGTGCCTGAGCGCGATACATCGCCTAAACTGATTTGAATGATGTAACTACTGGCCGTTTGGATGGCTACCGTGGGATTGAGGGTGAAACTGGGCTGTTGTCCAGCGGCAATACTCACAATCATGGTTTCGCCCAAGGCACGCGAAAAAGCCAAGATTACCGCTGCTGTTACCCCGTTAAATGCGGCGGGCAGCACCACCCGCCACGCTACTTGCCAGCGCGACGCCCCCATGGCAAAAGCTGCTTCCCTCAAATTGGCAGGTACACTGCGCATGGCATCTTCACTGATGCTGGTGATGATGGGCAAAATCATAAATCCCATAACCAATCCGGGCGACAAGGCATTAAAACGTTCAATGCCCGGAAAAAAGAACTGCAAGGCAGGCGTCACAAATACCAAGGCTAAAAAACCATAAACCACGGTGGGAATGGCCGAAAGCAGGTCGAGTGCGGGACGTGCTACTTGTCGCCAGCTGCTGTTGGCATATTCACTGAGGTAAATCGAGATGAGCAGCCCCAGGGGCAAGGCCAAAGCCATAGCAAGTAAGGCGGTTAACAAAGTGCCGAGCAGCAAGGGCCACATGCCAAAGGCTTGTTGCTCAGAAAAGGGTGTCCAACGGGTGCCAAGCAAAAAGTCGAGGAGGGGAATGCTGCTGAAAAACCCCCAGGCGTTCACCAGCAGCACGCCAATGACCGAAAAGGTGATGCCCAAGGTAAGCCAGCCGCTGAGTTGCAAGAGGGCTTCAATGAGCTTTTCTGCCGGACGCTTCATCGCCCTTTTGCTGCCTCCTCCAGCGTACGTAACCAGCGGTCGTAAGCAGGCTGGTCGAGCGGAATAAATCCGGTGAGATCACGCATCTGCCGCACTTCAGCGTTGTAAAAACGGAGGTACGCCAATACGGCTGGGACTTCAACCGCTTCGCGCCGCACATACAAATATTGCAGCCGGCTTAAAGGGGTGTATGACCCATTGATGATGTTGCTCAGGCTAGGCGCAACAGCCATGCTTTGTCCGTTTACATCGTCGATAACGGCCAAGGCCTTGAGGCGGTCGTTGTTTTCGGCAAAATAGCCATAACCCACATAGCCCAAGGCATTCGGTTCGCCGGCCACGCCACTTACCAAAATGTTGTCGTTTTCACTGAAGGCATAGTCGCCCCTACCCGAACGGGCCCTCCCATTGATGGCAGCTGTAAAAAAATCGTAAGTGCCCGAACTGGGACCAGCGCCAAACAATACCACTGGCTTGGGGGGCCAACCAGCACGCAAATCGGACCAAAGTGTTTTTTCGCCCTGTGCACTGGTTTGCCACAAACGCCGCAATTCTGTTGTTTTGATATGATTTGCCCACTTATTTTGGGCATGCACTACCACCACAATCCCATCGTGGGCTATGGGCAGTTCCATTAAGTCAATGCCTTTTTGTTCGAACTGCGCACGTTCTTCAGCCGTGATGGGGCGCGAAGCATTGCAAATGTCAATTTCGCCCCGCAGCAATTTGCGCATGCCTCCCCCGGTGCCCGACACGCCAACTACCACTTTGTAGGTTGGATTTGCCTCGTAAAATTTTTCAGTGATGGCCTCGGTAATTGGAAAAACCGTGCTTGAGCCATCAATGCGCACCAAATTGGCTTTATCGCGTTGGCTGGGCAGGCTGCAGGCGGTGAGCCAGGCAAGCATGTTCCAAAGCAAATGAATGAGGATGGTGCGCACGAATCAAAAGTACAAAAGGAGGCAACAAATGGTATGAAGGAATAATGAATTTTAAATAACGAAGCGGGTTGGGAGGGTGCAGCACACATCCTTTTGAAATCGCCCTCGGGCAGCGCTGTTATTTACGTGCGCTACAGTCTAAAAGTGCTTTTCAAAAGTCTTTCCGTTAAACCTGAGCACATTCCCATCTGCCAGCCCAAAAAGCAAATGGTTCCTGTTGTCATTATAAATTGCCATTATCATAGGTTTCGATGGGTGGTAGCTTAATGGATAGTTGGTCAACTTATGACCGTCGAATTTCCAAGCCCCGGTATATACATCACCAAACCAAATATTTCCGTCGGCATCTTCCGCTATGGCAAAAGGGTGTTCAAGGGTTCCTGCTTGCGATTGGTGTTCGCCTCTTTTTTTGCTGGTTGGGTGGACGAGCTGATGCTTCTGAGAAAAGTTAAGGCTGGTATCACCTTCCATGAGCAAAACGCCCAAGCCATTGTCGCCTATCCAAATGCGACCTTTTGAATCTGCCAATACACTCCGTATATGCAAACGCTCATCGGCTTCGAGGCTTAATTTTTCGGCATCGTACGTGTTGACCGTTTTGTCGTCATAACTGAAAAGCGCTGCGTAAGTTGCAATCCAAACTTTACCATCTTTTGCTTTTGAAATGCCCGTAACGCCAAAGGCATTGTCAGGATTGGCGTGCTTGGGTTTTGGGAAGGTCAGGTAATTCATTTGGATGCCGTCAAATCGGTTGATGCCGTCTTCTTCCCAGGCATAAAACCACAAATCGCCTTTGGTTGTATGCCAATCAACCAGTGCCAAGTTGTTTTTAGCCGGATAGTTGGTAAACTTCCCGTGGTCGTATACACTGATGCCATTGGCCGTTCCAAACCAAATTTTTCCATATTGGTCTTCTTGTATCGAACGTATTTGGTTGTCGGCTAAACCTTGCTTTGTTGTAAAGTAGGTGAATGATTTGCCATCGTAAAAACTTACACCTTCATTGTGACTTCCAAGCCAATAGTTGCCTTTGCTATCTTGAAAAATGGCCCGAATGCCAGAACTGAATGTTAAGGTGTCGGTTTTTGAAAGAGCATGGAATGCTTGTTTGTTTGTTACTTTTTCTGTTGACTTCGTTTCAATACAGGCACTGCTTAGTGTAACAGCCAGCAGGAAGTAGATCATGTTAATTTGCTTGTTCATACGCGGTTTGTATACTAACCAGAACGTAAGCGACTTTGGGTTTCGTACGGCAGGAGGCGTTTGAAAATGTGTAAGCTCCCCCAAAACTAGTACAAGTTATAAGTAGACGGTAAACCGTTTAAC
>ERZ1066127.997-NODE-997-length-12223-cov-8.763149_pt1 | contig 12223 bp, 8 predicted proteins | sample MGYA00382774_ERZ1066127 | MGnify/ENA primary metagenome ERZ1066127 (study PRJEB33369, sample SAMEA5778357) | biofilm metagenome | biome: Industrial cooling water; feature: Water cooling tower basin; material: Biofilm | place: United Arab Emirates | collected... | reverse complement strand
CACGAAGCCCGTCGCTCCGCCAGGGATCCAGACGCCGACGTAGCCGGTGCCCGTGTTGATGAACTGCAGCGCGTTGCCCTGCAGGGCCGCCGAGGCGATCGCCGAATCGGCGAACTGCTGGTAGGCCGAGTCCGACAGCGCGCCGCAGCCCGTGCCGAGCGTCGTGTTGCTGGCCAACACGAAGCCGACCGGCGCAGTCCACTGGTAGGTCAGACCGTTCGGGATCACGTTCGCCGGAGCGAGGTTGTTGAACACCTGGCCCGACGCGTTGGTCGTGCCGGGGGCCGACGTGGCCCAGTCGCTGGTGCCCTTGACGTTCAGGCGGTTGTTGACGTCCGTCGCGAAGACGTTGGTCGGGCCGCGCAGGCCGACCTGGAGCGCGCCGGTCGACGTGGAGAGACCCGGCGAGCAGTCGCCGTAGACGTACTCGACGTTGCCGTTCTCGTGCAGACGGATCTGGAAGTTGAGGCGCTGCTCCTGGGCGGTCGCCGCGGTGGTGCCGAAGCGCTTGAAGTTCTGCCACTGGGCGATGAACACCTGGTTGGGCGAGCTGCCCTGGACTTCCCAGCGCATCTCGGTCCACGGGCCGACGGCACTGATGCCGGTGGTGGCGCCGGACGAGGTCGCGTTGGCGCTCATGGTGATGTCCGAGCCCGAGATCGAGACCACCGTGGCGCCGGCGGGGATGCCGGTGCCGCTGAGGAAGTCACCGACCTGGACCGGGCCGAGGTTCGAGACGCCCGTGATGACGGGGCTGCCCGAGGTGCGCGTGCCGAGGAAGTTCCAGCCGCCCTGCAGGTCACCGGCGATGGCCGCGACGTAACCGGCGTTGGCGATCGTGCTCGACAGTGGCGTGTAGGAGGTCGTCGTCAGCGCGCCGAACGCGATATGGCCGTTGGACTGGACCTGGACCGTCGTGTGGCCGACACCGTTGAAGGTGAACGTGAACGGCAGGGGGACGGTGAACGTGACGTCGTCGATCGACGCGGCGCCAGTGGAACCCGTGCCCGTGGCGAGCACGGTGCCGCCGGTGATGGGCGTGTAGACGCCGGTCGTCTGCGTGAACGTGTAGAGCGGGACGAGCTGCGCGCTGGCAGCGGCGGCGAGCGCGAGAACCGCGGCCGTCGCGAGGGAACGGTGAAGCATGGGGAATCTCTAAACGAGTGGATCTACCGACAGGAATCGCCCGGAACACTCCGGACAGGCGCGGGGAGGCTACCACGGGATCACCACTCGTAAAGGTCCTGCATCGCGCAATGTCCAGCGCACGATGATACGGAGTGGCGAATCAATCAGCCTTCGTGGGCAGCGATGCGCCGCAATGAACCCACACACCAGGTCCGCGTGGTCGAAGCCCAATGCGAGACTTCCATCGCCACGCGGGAACGCGTCGCTCCAGCTCCCCCGAACAGCGCTTCAGCGACCAGCCAGCCGCGCGGCCACGGCCGGCGCCCGCTGCAGCATCGCCAGTTGCGGATGCGCCACCACCTGCTCGACGGTGAACTCGCCGCGGCGCAGGCAGCGTTCGAGCCAGTGCAGCGCCGACGTCAGTTCGCTGCCGGTCGGCGGCGCACCAGCCAGCGTCGCGCGCTGCCCGGCCGACAGCAGGCGCGCACGGTCGTAGCGCGTCGGCGGGTGCTGGCGCGCCGCCGCGACCCGCTCGAGATGCCCCTCGGCCAGCGCGAGTGCCGCGGCGGTGCCGACGCCGATCTGCTGCAGCGCGAACTCGAGATCGCCGCGCACCGCCGACGCCGGCGGTGGCGACGTGCGCACCGGCACGCCGTAGCGCTGCTGCACGGCCGCGGCCGGCGGCCACAGCGGCATCGCCATCGCCGCCGCCAACGGCGCCAGCGGCAGCCGGCGCAGGCGATCGTCCTGCGACTGCACCCACAACACGTCGCCCGCCGCCGCGAACGCCACGTCGCGGCAGCGTTCGCTCGCCATCGCGGGCCGCCACAGCCAACGACGGCGGCCGCTGGCCAGCTCGAACACCAGCGTCTCCTCCGGCACGACGACGGCGATGTAGCGGCCGCTCGGATCGACGCGCAGCCAGCCGAAGTCGCCGGTCGGCGTGCGCATCGTCACCGCCGGCGCGCCCTCCGCGAGCGGCGTGCGCTGCAGCACGGTGTCGTTGCCGAGCGTCAGCACGTGCCGGCCGTCGGGCTCGAAGCACGCGTCGAACACGAACGCGCGGTGCGTGATCGTGCGTTCGATGCGTGCTTCCGCCACCGACCACACGGTGGCGACGCCGCTGCCGCCGCCGGCGACGACGATGCGCGCGCCAGCGGCGTCGACGTCGCAGTACTGCGCCCCCGGCACGGCCTGGGCGAACCGTTCGCGCCCGGTCGCGAGCTCGCACAGCACGATGCGATCGCCGGCGAAGCCGACGAGGTGCGACAAGGCGGCGTTGCAGCGCGCGCGCTGCAGGCGCTGCGGCACGCTCGCGAGCACGCGGCCGTCGGCGGCGGCGACGACCTCGGTGCGCGCGTCGCGTTCGACGACCAGCACGCTCGCACCGGGCATGGGCCGCGGCGGCGGCGCATCGGCGACCACGCGGCCGAGCTCGGTGCGGGTCCGACCGGTGGCACTGTCGACCACCGCGGCCGCGAGCCCGTCGGCCTCCACGCGGCGCGCGACCGCCAGCCCACCGTCGAGCGGTGTCCAGTCGCGCAGCCGCAGGCGCGCGAGTTCGCGCCGTTCGTCGAACGCGGCGACGCGCCAGCGATGCACGTGGCCGCCGTGCCCGGTGGCCGCGAACCACGCCCCGTCGCTGGCGACCTGCGGCGAGTAGAGGGCGTGCGTGCCGCCGCGCAGCACGCCGAGGGCTTTGCGCAGCACGGGGTCGAACACCAGCGCGTCGCCGCGGTAGCGCGGGATGGCGACCACCGCGCGCGCGTGCGGATCGATCGACAGCGCCGCCGGATGCCGCCCGGGCAACGACCATGGCAGCGACCACTGTTCGACGCGATCGAGCGCGAACATCTCGATGCCGCCGTCGGCGACGCCGCAGGCGGCGAGCCCGGCCTCGCCCGCCACCGCCAGCGACCGCCCGTGCGCCGCCACCAGCGTGCGCGAGCGTTCGGGCCGGGCGAGGTCGAGCAACTCGATGCGGCCGCCGGCACCGAGCGCGACCAGCCGTTCGCCGCGCGCGTCGAACCAAAGCTGCGGTCGATGGTCGGACGGCGACGGTTCGCGCGGGGCGGCGATGGGCACCGCCGGCTGCGCGCGCCAGCCACCCGCGTCGGCGACGAACACCACCACGTCGTCGGCGCCGGCCAGCACGGCGAGGCGCGCACCGTTCGCCGACACCGCCAACGCACGCCCCGGGGCGGCGACGCTCGCCACGATTGTGAGCTCGGCACCGCGCCAGCGATGCAGGCCACCCGCGACGTCGAGCAGGAAGGCGTCGTCGTCGCCGACGCAGACGGCCGCCGCCACCGCCGCCGGCAACCGCACGCTGGCGATCGCCGCACCAGCGGTGGTGTCCAGGCGATGGCACGTTCCGGCCACGTCGAAGCTGAGGCCGGTCGCCCCACTCGGTGCCAGCGCGAGGCCGCACAGCGGTTCGCGGTGCAGATCGAAACGGCTGCGGCACGCGCCGGTCGCGAGATCGACGGCGACGACGAGGCCGCTGTCGTCGCCGCTGAGCAGCACGCGGTCGTCGGCGCTGCGTTGCGACCAGCGCGGCACGTCGTCGTGCAGCAGCACGCGGAAGTCCTCGCGGTGGTGGCCGAGTGCGGCGTAGAGCGCGACGTCGGCGTCTTCGCCCGGCGCGCGCTGCGCCCCTTCGATCGCCATCCACAAGGCCTGCGCCGGATTCTCGTCGACCACCTGCAGCGCCTCGGCGCACAGGCGATGGCCGATGGCGACGCGCAGCGCCGCGGTGGCGATGCCGTACTGCCACAGCGTCGCCAGCAGGCCGCCGACCAGCGAGACCAGCAGCAGCACGCTGCCGGCCGCGGCCAGCCGATGCCGTCGCAGCAGCTTGCGGAACCGGTACCACGCCGTCGCCGGACCGGCGCGCACCGGTTCGTGGCGCAGCCAGCGCTGCAGTTCGGCCGCCAGCTCGTCGGCCGACTGGTAGCGGCGCGCGGGATCGCGATCGAGCGCCCGCAGCGCGATCCAGTCGAGGTCGCCGCGCAACTGCCGCTGCAGCGCGCGCGGCGTCGAACCGCGCCGTTCCGCCCAGGCGGCGTCGGCGAGGTCGACCACCGTGCTCGGTGCCGGTGCCGGCTGCCGCTGCACGGTCTGCAGGTGCGCCCACAAGCTCGCGGCATCGCCGGCGCGCAGCGCGTGCGGCACGGTGCCGGTCGACGACTCGAACAGCAGCACGCCGAGCGCGTAGACGTCGCTGCGCACGTCGATGCGCGCGTCGTCGAGCGCCGCCTGCTCGGGACTCAGGTAGCCGGGCGTGCCGAGGCACCTCGGCTCGGCGGCGCCGCCGACGGCCGTCGCCGCCGCGGCCCCGTGCGTCGCCGCGGCGATGCCGAAGTCGATGATCTTCGGCACCGGCCTGCCGTCGATCTCCACCACCAGCACGTTGCTCGGCTTCAGGTCGCGATGGATGACGCCCTTCTGGTGCGCGTGGTGCACGCCCTGGCACACCGACACCAGCAGCTGCAGGCGCGCTGCGAGCGACAACCGGCGGCGATCGCCGTAGTCGAGCAGCGCCTCGCCGTCGACGTGCTCCATGGCGATGAACGGCCGGCCGTCGGCGGTGGTGCCGGCGTCGTGGATCTGGGCGATGTGCGGATGGCTCATGCGCGCCACCGCCTCGCGTTCGCGCGCGAAGCGGGCCACCAGCCGGGCCGCGTCGGCCCCGCCGCGCAGCACCTTGACGGCGACGGTGCGCTGCACCGGCTCGAGCTGGCGCGCGAGATAGACGGTGCCGAAGCCACCGCGGCCGAGTTCGCGCAGCAGCTCGTAGCGCTCGCAGTGCGGCGGTTCCGCCGCTGCGTCGCGACCACCGCGCCCCCCGTCGCGCCCCGTTCCCGCGTCGCCCCGGCCGGCGGTCTCGCCCACTTCGAGCCGTGGCGCGGCATCGGCACGCTCGTCCGCCGCGGCCGCGACCAGCAGCCCATGCACCTCGGCGAGCACCTCGGCGTCGTCGGTCGCCGTGGCGACGAACGCGGCGCGCTCCGCCGGCGGCAGCTCGAGCGCCGCGTAGAACAGCTGCTTCGCCAGTTCCCAGTGCGCTGCGTCCATTCAGCCGGCGTCCAGATGGCGCTGCAGGAACGCGCGGATCAGCACCCAATCGCGGCGCACGGTGCGCTCCGCCACGCCGAGCGCCGTCGTCAGCTCGCGTTCGTCGAGGCCGGCGAACAGGCGCAGCTTGGCGTGCTCCGCGAGCCGCGGGTCGCGCTGCTCGAGTGCCTGCAGCGCTTCGTCGACGGCGAGCAGCTGGTCGGGTTCGGCGAGCGTCGACAGCTCGACCGCATCCAACGGCAAGCGCCGCGCGCCACCACCGCCGCGCTTGTGCCGGCTGCGCGTGCGCGCGTGGTCGACCAGCACGCGGCGCATCGTGTTCGCCGCCGCCGCCAGGAACTCCTGCGTGCTCGCGAACGCCTGCCGGCTGCCGAGCAAGCGCAACCAGCTCTCGTGCACCAGCGCCGTCGGCTGCAACGTGTGCCCGCGGCGCTCGTCGGCCAATTGCTGGCGCGCGATCGCGCGCAGTTCCCCGTAGACGGCAGAGAACAGCTCGGCCCGCGCGCCGGGATCCTCCGCGCCCCCGCCGGCGAGCCAGAGGGTCAGTCGTGCAGGGGGTGGCGGCTCCGGCTCGCTCATGCGCGGCGGCAGTCTACGTGCAACCGGCGGTGCGGGACACGCCGGCCGGAACCACGCGCCGTGCCGCGGCCAACCGTTCAGTCGAGGCCGATCGTCTGCTTCATCGCATTGCTCGACGCGGTGATCAGGTCGGGCCCACCGAACAGGCCGCCGAGCACCACCACCTGCGAGTACAGGTCGATGCCTTCGAGGCCGTGCGGGAACGTCACCGGCACGGTGCCGGTGATCGTGCTACCCGGCGTCAGGAACAGCTCCCACAGGTAGGCGCCGGCGCTGACGCTGAGCATGCAGCCCGGTGCGACGATGCCCGGCAGCTGCACGCCCGGACGCACCGGCACGACGTCGAACAACTGCGCGGCGAGCAGCGAGCCGGCGGGCACGTTCACCGCACCGTAGGTCGCCGTCTGGCCGCCGAAGATGCGGCCGCCGTAGGACGCGCCACCGGCATCGGGCGTGGTCGTGCAGGTCTGGCCCATGTTGCCGGCGGTGCCTTCGATGGCGGTGAGGAACGGCGTCTCCAGCGACAGGTCGCGCGACTGCGGGTCGACCGACGGCGCGGTGCCGATGCGGCCGCGGCTGAAGCCGACCAGCGCGCCGTGGGTGTTCGCCGTCGTCGACGGGCTGGCGACGAACGGCGGCATCGTGCCGTAGCGGAACTCGACCACGCCGGTCGCCTCGTACAGCACGCACTGGAAGCGCAGCAGCGCGTGGCCGCCGATGCCGGTGCCCGAGACGGTGCGGAACAGGCCGGTGTCGAACCAGGTGACGTAGCAGACGGCATTGCCCGCACCGCCCGAGGTGTCGTTCTGCACGTGCAGACCCGCCAGCGGCTGCACCGGCGTGTTGCGCAGGCCGTTGAGGTCCGTCCAGTAGAGGCACAGGCGCGCCAGGCTGGTCGTCCCCGAGCCGAGGAACTCGGTGGCGAGCGTCGTGAAGGGCGATGCGGTCGGCGTGGCACTCAGCCACACGAAGCCGTTGGTCGACGGCTTGATCGTCGTCGTCGTGCCGCCCGGGTACGCGAACGTGAAGCCGAGTTGGTGCGTGACCAGCGCGTCGTCGGCGTTCGAGTTCGGCGCGGCGTTGATCCTGGTCGCGTCGAACGGCTGGGCCCCGTTCGAGACGATGTAGAAGTTCGGCGCCGCCGCATTGTCCGGCGTCAGCGTCAGCCCCTGCAGGTCGAAGGCCTGGCCGTTCTGGAACGTCTCGTAGAACGACGACGCCTCGCCGCCGCAGCCTGCGCCGTAGCGCTCGTTGCGCGCGGGCGTCGGGTTGGCGAAGCCGCCGGCGCCGAGGAACTCGAGGCCAACGACCAGCGGCGTCGCGCTCAGAGCACCGGTCGCCGCCGCCGGGTTGCTCGAGGTCAGGCCGCGACCGCGCACACCCGCCCCGGTGACGATGGTGTCCTGCATCGGGATCAACGCCAGCGGGGCGGCGTTGCTCGGCGCCGTCGGCAGCGTGATGTCGATCAGCAGGTTCGGCTGCGCCGACAACGGATCGAACACGAAGGCCTGCGGCAGCACGTCGATCTCGATGCAGTAGTTGTTCGGCACCGAGCCGATCGACGGCGCCACGGTGACGTTCGTCGTGATCGGCGCCGACATCGTCGACGTGGCCGCGGCGACGTTGGTCGCGTAGGTGTTCGTGATCGTCGTCGAGGTCAGCGACGTCGAGCCGACCGAGATCACCGCGCCGGTGTAGACCTGGCCGCCGAGGTTGGGTTCGCCGTCCTCGCCGCGGAAGCGGATCTTCGACAGCACGATCGGGCCGGTGACGCCCGCCTTGCCGGTGAAGTGCGACGCGTCGTAGAGGACCTGGAAGCGACTGCCGGTGGTGGCGGTCCAGTAGGCCGTGGAGCCGGTGCACCCGAGCTGGGTGGCGCTCTCCATCAGGTAGTGGTTGTCGGGCAGCACCAGCTGCTGCTGGGCGGAGAGGGCACTGGCGGCGAGGCCGAGCGCGAGGCAAGAGAAGGTTCGTCGCATGATCGTGTCGGGTCGGGCCGGGGGTCTGGCCCGGCGGTTCGGGCAGGAACGCTAGTTGGCCGCGGCCGGGCCGCAAGGTGCCCCGGCGAGGCCGGGAAGAGAACCCGATCGACCGGCCGCCGACACCGGCGGTTGCCCCGGGCGCCCGCCGTGCCGATACTGCGGCCGGCCGCCCACTTCGGGCGGCCGTTCCCTTTCGATGTGAGTTCCACGATGCGAAATGCTGCACGCGCGCTGCTGTCGGCGCTGGTGCTCGGAACCGCGCTCACGGCCCAGACGGCTGCGAAGCCCGCGGCGCCGGCGACCCCGCCGGCCACCGAGAAGTTGTGCAAGATCGAGACCACCGGCCTCGGTGGTTGAGGGGCGGCGAGCGACGCCGCGAGGGTCCGTGCGATCCTCACCAAACACCCCGATCTGAAGGACCTCGTGTTCGACACCACCGGCGTGGGCTACTTCCCACCCGGCAAGAAGGTGCCGGACCCGGACACGCTGAACGAGCTGCTGAAGAAGCAGCGCATGACCAAGGTCAAGGTCACCAAGGTGGCCGAGGTCGAACTGCCTAAGGCCGTCGCGGCGTTCGAAGTCACCATCGCCGAGTTGGGTTGAATGTCCACCGCCATCGAGACGCGTGACGTCTTGAGCAAGCTGGACGGTGTCATCCGCGTTCACCCGAACGGGCTGAACGGCAAGTGCCTGGTGATCGTCAAGGACAAGAAGGTCCTGACCGAGGAGATCGTGGCGAAGGCCCTGAAGGGCACCGCCAAGCTGCGGCTGCGCAAGTTCGAGAGCGCGCCGCTGTGAAGGCAAGCCGCCGCCGGCCGCGCGGCCGGCGGCGCGAGCCCCACCACCGTCGGCGCCACAGCCGACGGTCGCGGCGAGCGGCACGCCGGTGGTCGTCGCTCGGGGGCGCGCGCTAGGCTCGTCGCATGCGCGCCCTCACCGCCACCCTGATCCTGCTCCCGTTCGCCGCCGCCTGCGGCTCGTCGTTCGGCAAGGAACTGCGCAAGGAGATGCCCTACGGCGTCGCCACGATCTACCAGGCGGAGGCCGTCGACGATGCGACCGCCGCCAAGGTCTTCGCGGCGATGACCGACGCGGCCTACAACTTCGCCTCGAACCTGCCGGAGCAGATCGATCGCGTCGGCGGTCGCCTGACGCTGCGGCTCTGCAACGACAACGAGGAGTCGATCGCCGCGATCGTCAAGGCCGGCACCGCGGAGCCGGCGATCCGCTACTTCGAAGGCCTCGCCTACGCAGTCTCGCAGGCGGTCGGCGGCGAAGCGGTCGACATCGTGCTGTGCCGGCGGACGCTGGCCGAGCCGTTCTTCACGGTGACCGGCAAGCCGACCCGCTGAGCCGGGCGCACCGCGCGATCGCGCGGCACCGCCGCGGCGGCTAGCCTGCGCGGCCCGCCGCGCGCAGCGGCATCTCCCTTCGATCGCAGCCTCGTCCCCATGAGCGAAACCACTTCCGCGCCGAAGAAGCGCTTCTTCGACCGTGTCCTCGACGGCATCGAGAAGGTCGGCAACAAGCTGCCGGACCCCGCCGTCCTGTTCCTGCTGGCGCTGGCCCTGACCTGGGTGTGCTCGTTTGCACTCGACGGCACCAAGGTGCTGGTGCCGAAGGCCGGCGGCGCTTTCGACGAGCAGCTGGTGACCAACCAGCTGTCGGGCAAGGCGCTCGTCGCGTGGATGAGCGGCATGGTGTCGACGTTCGTGAACTTCCCGCCGCTCGGCGTCGTGCTGGTGGCGATGCTCGGCCTCGGCGTCGCCGACAAGTCGGGCTTCATCAACGCGCTGCTGAAGCAGCTGCTCGGCATCACGCCGAAGGCGCTGCTGACGCCGATGCTGATCCTGATCAGCCTGTTGAGCCTCGTCGCCGTCGACGCCGGCTACGTGCTGGTGATCCCGCTCGGCGGCGTGATCTTCTACGCCGCCGGCCGCCATCCGATCGCCGGCATCACCGCCAGCTTCGCGGCCATCTCCGGCGGCTTCTGTGCGAACTACGTCCCGACCGCGCTCGACGCGATCCTCGCCGGACTGACCCAGGCCGGGGCGCGCGTCGTCAACGACACCGTCACCGTCAACCCGCTGGCGAACTACTTCTTCACCATCGCCTCGTCGGTGCTGGTGCTGCTGCTCGGTTGGTTCGTCACCGACAAGGTCGTCGAGCCGCGCCTGCGGCAGATGGCGGTCGACGGCGACCCGGCCGACATGCCGAAGATGCAGGAACTGAACGCCGCCGAGCGCAAGGGGCTCCGGCTCGGCCTCGGTGCGATGGCGATCGGCCTCGTGGTGCTGCTGCTGGTCTGCCTGCCGGCGAGCTCGCCGTTCCGCGACGCCAACGGCAACCTGACCGAGGCCAGCTCGCCGCTGATGAAGACGATCGTGCCGTGGATCCTCTTCCTGTTCCTGCTGCCCGGCGTCGTGCACGGCTACGTCGCCGGCACCTTCAAGAGCCACCGCGACGTCGTGCAGGCGATGGCGAAGACGATGAACACCATGGGCTACTACATGGTGATGGCGTTCTGCGCCGCGATGTTCATCCAGGCGTTCAACACCAGCAACCTCGGCAAGCTGATCGCGATCGGCGGCGCCAACTGGCTGCAGGGTCTCGGCCTGCCGACCGGCATCACCGTCGTCGGCATGATCCTGTGCTGCGCCACCGTCAACCTGGTGATGGGCTCGTCGTCGGCGAAGTGGACGCTGCTGGCGCCGATCTTCGTGCCGATGCTGATGCAGCTCGGCATCTCGCCGGAGCTGACGCAGGCCGCGTACCGCATCGGCGACTCGACGACGAACATCATCTCGCCGCTGAACCCGTACTTCCCGCTGATCGTGACCTTCACGCAGAAGTACCACCGCGGCACCGGCGTCGGCACGATGATCTCGCTGATGCTGCCGTACTCGCTGGTGTTCCTGTCGCTGTGGACGGTGTTCCTGCTGTGCTACTGGGGTGTGGGCATCCCGCTCGGCCCGGGCAGCAGCTACAGCTACGGCGGCTGATCGCGGCGCCCCGGCGACACCCGCCCCGACGCGATCCGTCGGGGGCGGGCGCCACGATCAGAAGCTGCCGCCGAGCTGCGTGTCGCGGCCGTTGCTGAACACGAGGCCGAGCGGGTTGTAGCCCGGCCGCAGCACCGCGAACTGCGAGTAGAGGTGCACGCCGAGCAACGCCGGATCGTGGAAGGAGCTGGCGAGCTGCATCACGCCGGCCCCCGTCGCCAGGACCGGCGAGGTGACCAGCGGGGCCGCCCGCAGCCAGCACCCAGGGGCACCCAGCGCCGCCAGGCTCATCGGCAACGGCACGCCGTCGTGGCTGGTGCGCGACAACCCGAGGATCAGCAGCCCGATCGCGTTCGACCCGGTCGCCGACGCGCCGAACGTGAGCATCTGGCCGACTTCGGGCGTGCCGGCGACCCAGTGGTCCGGCACCTGACCGGTGGCTCCACAGCCGGTGCCGTAGCTGCTCAACATGCCGAACTGGTGCTCCCCGGTCCGCACCAGGTAGCCGGCCTGCTGCGTCATGCCGGCGATGGTCGCGAAGCCCGCGGCGACGCCGCGCTGCCAGCTCAGCATGTGCGCCGTCAACGAGCCACTCAGCAAGGCGCCCGGCAAGGTCAACTGCAGCGTGCGCGTTCCGGTGCGTTCGGTCAGCGCCGAGCACGAGATCCACAGGCCGGTGCCTTCCCGGAGTCGGCACTGCAAGCCCGCGTGCGTCGCCAGCATGCTCGCCGGCACCAGGGTGTCGTCGCGCATCCGCACCACCAGTTCGAAGCGACGATCGGCGACCTGCACGTCCCACTTGCCGAGCCACATGTCGGGATCGACCGGCAGGCCGAGGTCGAAGTCGGGCACCAGGAAGCCGTCGCTCCCGGACATCGTCGACGGCCGCCGCGCGTAGTCGCCGTAGGCCGGAGCAGGCGTCGAACCGGCGTTGTCCCAGTGGATGCCGGCGAGTTCGTCCCCGTCGCCGTCGACGATGCGGAGCTTGAACATGCGCCCCAGGGTCGGGGTCGACCGTTGCTCGTCCCAACGCATGTTGGGGTTCGTCGGCTTGAACCAGAACGACAACTCGTTGCCGCTCAAGGTGCCGTTGACGCGGAAGGCGTTGCCGGCGGCGTCGTAGAAGGTGCCGATGCGCGAATCGACCATGCTGAGTCCGGCCCACGTCAGCCACGGTTGCTCGAAGCTGCCCGGCAGGTGGTAGATGTCCAAGGTGCCGCGCCAACCGTCGAAGCAGAGGTTGCGTCGCCCGAGGAACTTCGGCGCCGTCCAAGGTCCCGGCGTGCGCACGCTGGTGACGTAGGCCGCGCCGTAGCCCTGCAAACTCAGGTAGCCGTAGCTGATGCGGGTGAATCCACCCGGGTGCGACGTCGGTCCGTAGCTGTTCTTGACCAGGAAGTAGTGGTTCGCCGGGTTCGGACTGGTCCGGTTGTAGCCGACGATCAGCATCGAGTG
>ERZ1066127.994-NODE-994-length-12241-cov-11.192598_pt1 | contig 12241 bp, 9 predicted proteins | sample MGYA00382774_ERZ1066127 | MGnify/ENA primary metagenome ERZ1066127 (study PRJEB33369, sample SAMEA5778357) | biofilm metagenome | biome: Industrial cooling water; feature: Water cooling tower basin; material: Biofilm | place: United Arab Emirates | collected... | reverse complement strand
CCTTTTCAAAGAGCAGATGGTGATTGAAGTACAAGATTTGGATGCCAGCCAATTGCATGTGCGCCTCCTTTTACCAGCGACAGAACAATTGCTGCGCGTTCGTTATCAATTTGTTAATGATTGTGTTTTGAGTTGGGTAGTGTTAGATTAAGTTGTTCATTTGAATGTTATTTTGTACATTCCAGCCATGTTCATAAAACTTCGATTTTGCGTTTGGACTTATGTACTCGGGTTGATGCTGTTGCATGCATGCCGTCCTGAAGATCCATTTGCAGGATGCTACGTTCCACCGGCGGAAGTAGCGGTTTTAGGCAACCAGCTTTTAGCTGGTTCAGTGCGTGAGCATGGTAGGCGCGACTTTGCAGGTGTAACCGATACCCTGGCCATCAACCAGGTAGGGCAGCACTTTTTTCGATTTACCTTGAATTTCCGCTCCTTCCAAAACATGGTTTATTCACCTGCTATAAAATCGTTTTGGTTCATTAACGAAGCTTATGCATGTTCTCCTGCATTTCAAATTTATACCAGGCAAGCGGCAAAACACTTTCGTGTTGTTAGCGATATGGATTTTGGAGCCGATTACCCCGCAGGTAGTGATTTGAGCAACTTGTTTGTTCAAGTCGATTTTCAGCAGCGACCAAGCGGAATGACCCTGGCCGAGTTCTTCACAAAGAATGGTTTAAATGGGCTTTTGAATGGCGGCGGTAGCCGTGAATTTATGTTTATTGGTAGTGCCCCTGCGGGGAGTACAACGCGTTTTATCTGGGAGCTACAGCTCGAAAAAGCCAGTTTTCAAACAACCAGTCCATTTATTTTATTTTGATGAATTTGATCCGTAAGAAATGATTCAAAAAGGCATTATCATCACGTTTCTGGCTGTATTTTCTGCTTTGGCTTTGTCATGGCTTCCGGCCTGCAACCCTTTTTATGCTTGCGAGCCCAGCGAACCTTTTGAAGCTATTGTAGTAGCTGCATTCATGCGCAGTTATACCGCAAACGGAAAAATGGTTCTCAATCAGGTCGACACCGTTGAGGTAGGACAAGCAGGGGGCCAGAGAATAGATTTTCTTTTGCAAGCCATCCCCAAAAGTTATGCGGTTCATTCGCAGGCTGCGCATGGTTTTTTCTTATTTACAGCAGCACATGCCTGTTCTCCCGCTTATTTGCCCTACACCTTTCAGCGTTATCAAGGCATAAAAATCACGAGCGATATTCCCTTCGGAAGTGACTATCTGGCAGGTGCCGATCTCAGTCCTTTGTTTGAATTACAGTGTTGGAATGAAGGAGTTCCCGGGGTCAGTCTGAGGCGGGTACTCGACAGTTTGGGACTTGAACCCTTGATGAGCGATTTGAATGCATGTAAGGAATACACCTTCACAGGCACTGCAGCGCCCGGTTCAATGACGCGCTTTTATTGGGAATTGTACATTGACAACGACACCCTACGCACCCAAAGCAATTGGTGGCAGTTTTGAGCTAAGTATGAAATCTTTACTCCCTTTTTCAGTTCGAATACCCCTATTGCTTGCAGCTTTCAGTGCATGGATGGCTTCCTGCAACCCATGTGGCACTACCAAACCCAAAAACGTCGAGCTTCGTGTTCAAGCACTCGAAAGCAGGGTATATGCTCGTTCAAATAGCGGACAATTTCATGGTTTTTACAGCCAAAACGATACGCTAGATTTGGATAGCATTTCTGAATGGTATGTTCAGCTAAAGGCTACAGGGCCTCAAATCGCTCTGGAACCAACTACCCAATGGCGTTTTTTCCCCCAAGCAGTGGCCTGTGAACCTGTGCCACCCTATGTATATACACGACAAACGGCCACGGGAATAGAGGTTTTTAGCTCGGCGGCATTCAATGCTTCGCGGCCGGCAGGTGGTAAGGTTACGGATATGTTCTTTGATAATCCCGCTAACAATGCTGGCTGGGGATTACATGTAGAATTGGCCGAACATGGCATAGGCCGATTGTTGCAATCAGAATGGTATCCGCTTAACTTCTATCTGCGCTACAGGCCCAACCCTGGCACTATCAGCCAGTTCACCATTGAGTTGTATATCGATAGCGATACCCTGAGGTCGGCAACGCCTTTCATTCGTTTTTGAGCGAAAGGAGTATTTCTTTTAATCGATCAATTTCGGCGACGTCTATTTTTTGATGGGCGTCTAATGCTGCGCTATGCACGTCAAAATCGCTGGCGTCAACGAGCAATTCTTCTAAATTACCGCTGCGAATGCCGCCACCTGCCAAAATACGTAACCTGCCCGCGGCTTGTTCTGCATATGCTGCTAACTTGGCTTTGCCGGCCAATGCCGTAGTGGTGCTGCCCGAAGTCAAAATGTTGCTGCAACCATATTCCAACAGCTTTTCAATGGCAGGCAAGGGCTCATGCAGCTGGTCAAAGGCCCGGTGAAAGGTCCAAGTACCCCCTTTGGCTGCGCTAGCCAGGGTTTCGATTGCCCATTCGTCTATACGGCCCTTGTTGTCGAGCACACCCCACACCCAGCCATCGGCACCAGCAGCGGCAAAATCGCGCACCGAAGTCGCCATTTTGCGTATGGTAAACCTATCGTAGACAAATGCTCCGGCTTGTGGGCGAATCATCACCAAAACCGGCACGCTTAAGGAGCGTCGCAAACTTTCGAAGCTGAGCAAATCTGGTGTAAGGCCACCCACGGCATAATCGCGGCAGTATTCCAATCGGTCGGCTCCGGCTTCGTTGGCAAGGAGAAGGTCGGAGGCCTGGAAGCAGGCTATTTCGAGTGTTCGTTTTACCACGGCATCAGCGATTGAGCGTCTTCCAAGCGGTTGCCGGCAGCATTGTATACCGCGAAGTTGAAGCCGGGTTTGAGGGCATAACCGCCGTATTCGCCTTGTTTGTTGATGGCAATGAAGCCAATTTGAGCCGATTTGAGGTCGGCCCCGCGTTTTTTGAATTTTTCTAGGATGAGCTCTACTGCTTCTTTGCAGGCAGCAGCTGGTTTTTTGCCCTGGCGCATGAGCATCACTACCAGGTGCGATCCCACCACGCGAATCACTTCTTCACCGTGGCCGGTGGCGGTCGCGGCACCCACCTCATTGTCGACAAACAAGCCCGCACCAATGATGGGCGAATCGCCAACGCGGCCATGCATCTTGAAGGCCATGCCGCTGGTGGTGCAAGCACCGCTGAGGTTGCCGGCCGCATCGAGGGCTATCATGCCAATGGTGTCGTGGTTTTCGATGTTTACCACGGGTTCGTATTTGCTGGTTTTGCGCCACTCTTTCCACTCGGCTTCCGATTCGGGGGTGAGCAGGTTTTCTTTTTTGAAGCCTTGGTCGAGTGCAAAACGCAAGGCGCCTTCGCCCACCAACATCACATGCGGGGTTTTTTCCATGAGGGCACGGGCCACCGAAATGGGGTGTTTGATGTACTCGAGGCAAGCCACCGAGCCTATATTGGCCTGCTCGTCCATGATGCAGGCGTCGAGGGTCACGCGGCCATCGCGGTCGGGACGCCCACCGTAGCCCACCGAGCGTTCGGCCGGATCGGCTTCCACCACACGCACGCCTTGCTCCACCGCATCGAGTGCTTTGCCGCCTTTGCCCAAAACTTGCCAGGCGGCTTCGTTGGCCTGCATGCCAAAACGCCAGGTGCTGAGCACCACCGGGCCTTTCGATTTGCCAGAAAATGTGGTGGCGGCACCCAACTTTTCCCAAGGTTTAAGCAACAAAGCCCCGGAAGTGAGGAGGGAGGCGGTAAGGAATTGGCGGCGTTTCATGCTTTGGTTAAGGGTTATATATTTAATAATGAGCGATTAAAACATGATATCAATACCCGTGAGGCGCATACTTGTATCCCAATTTGTCTAATTCAGGCAAATGCAAGCGCAATCGCCTTTGGAAATCGGGCAGGTTGCGGCTGGCAGCGGGCGACCAGAGCACTTCGGCCAAGGCTGCCATGCGGGGCAAGGCCATGTAGGTTACCTGGTTGAAGTTGGGCATGTATTCCGTCCACACATTGCCCTGCGCACCTAAAATGTACTGGCTTTCTGCCTCACTGAGGCCAGCAGGCACTGGTTCGTAGGCATACACGGCTTCGAGCGGATTGTAGCAGCAAATGGCCAGGGGTTCGCCAGCTTGGTCTTTGGTTTGGTAATGGTCGAAATAACAGGGACTGCCTGGCGACATCACGGCAAAGTGTTGGGCTTTGGCAGCGGCTATGCCACCTTCGGTACCGCGCCAGCTCATCACTGCGGCGTTTGGGGCAAGGCCTCCTTCCAGAATTTCATCCCAGCCAATGATTTTTCTGCCTTTGGCATTCACGTGTTTTTCGATGCGCTGTATGAAGTAGCTCTGCAGTTCGTGGGCGTCTTTTAATCCTTCGGTTTGCATGCGTTTTTGGCAAGCGGCACAGGCATTCCAGCGGGTTTTGGGACATTCGTCGCCTCCAATGTGGATGTATTGTCCCGGAAAGAGCGCCATCACCTCGTCGAGGATGTCGGTCAAAAAGCCAAAAGTTTCGTCCTTGCCAGCACAGTACACATCGTTGAAAACGCCCCAGTCGGTAGCAGCAGCAAACGGACCAGCCGCGCAGGCGAATTGGGGGTAGGCCGACAAGGCCGCCAAGGAGTGGCCGGGCATTTCAATTTCGGGTACCACGGTGATGTGGCGCTCGGCTGCATAGGCCACCACTTCTTTGATTTGCGCTTGGGTATAAAATCCGCCGTAACGTTGACCGTCGTATTGTCCACTTCCTGCTTTGCCGACCACTGTTTGTGCCCTAAAACCGCCGATGGCGGTGAGTTGCGGATATTTTTTGATTTCGATGCGCCAGCCTTGGTCGTCGGTAAGGTGCCAATGGAACACATTCATCTTGTAGAGGGCGAGCAAGTCGAGGTAGCGTTTTACTTCATCTACGCTGAAAAAATGCCGGCTAACATCGAGGTGCATCCCACGCCAGGCAAAACGCGGTGTGTCGTTGATGGTCATGGCGGGAATATTCCCGCCATAATGGCTGATTAACTGTTCTAACGTGCGCTTTGCATAGTAAAATCCACTTGGGCTGCTCGCCTCTAAAAGGAGTGCTTCGGGTACAATTTGCAAAGCATAAGCGCCCTCTGGCATTCCCTTTTTTTGGCGGACGGTCATTTTGCTTGGACGCCCCTTTATTCCAACAAAACTTTTGTTGAAGAGCTTGGTAGTGGCTGCGTTGCTGATATCGAGCAACTCAACGGTGTGGTATTGCGCCAGGTGCATGCCTTTTCCAGCTAATACTTTGGTAGGTTGAGGAATGAGGGGAAGTGACAATTGAGCCAAAGCGGCTGAGCTGAGCATGCACAAAAAGGCAAACCAAAGTTTTTTCATAGGGTCAAGGATGGAGCAGTAGGGGCTTTTTGTTCCATGCAACTGCAAGCTGCAATATCAACAATTTCAAATCAAAGCAAAAGAGCACACAGGGTTTGAGCCATAAAAACAGACTTCAGGGTCTACATTTGATGGGTTCATGCTTTTTTTGTTTATTGCCGCATGTTATTCAAGGTGATGGTCCTGTTCGCAGGTTTTGTAGCTTTCGCTGAATCCCTACAGGCACAAGCAGTGATTTTTGCAGCATTGCAAGGCCAGCCCAATATGAACACCACGGGCTGGAACCTCACCGGAGCTGCCCAAATAGGTGATACCCCTGGAGATGCCGATAACTTCAACAATGAATTGATTTTAACCCCTCCCATTAATACCACCAGCGGTGCCGCTTTTTTCTCGCAACCCATTGATATGTCGGCATGCAATAGATGGATTGCGAGTTTTGAATTTCGCATATTCGATGGCACGGCTGCTGATGGCATTGCCTTTTGTTTTTTAGATGTGCCACCCACTGGCTTTGTAAATGGAGGAGGATTGGGCATTCCTGCCACAGCGAACGGACTCAAGGTAGTGCTCGATACCTGGGACAATGGTTGCGGCGCGAACCCTGAATTACAAATCTACAGCGGTCCGGGTTACGACGAATGTTTTCCAAGTTTGTTCAAGGTTCAGAATATTGCTGGACAACTCAACTTCATGCGGTCGAACACTTACAATACGGTTGAAATCATTTACGACAGCGGATACATCGATGTGAAAATCAACAATATTGTTTGGGCCAGTGGTGTTTTAGCACCTGCCGCCTTTACCGGCTATGTTGGCTTCACAGCCAGTACGGGTGGCTCAACAGATCGTCATTCCATCAGAAATGTCCAGATTTACACCGATGGCACGCGATTGCAGGGATTTTTGGGTTTTGATACCACAGCAATTTTGCCCCAGACTAGGGCCGCATGTTACGGATATCAGTTGGGACTCAAAACGCTAGGCCGTTTCAAATGCAATACACTCGAAACGGGCGCTTCCGATTTCCGATTGTATGACCCAAATGGTCAACTCATGCAATTGCGCTCTGCTACAGCCATGGGTTGCATGGATGGTCGCAGCGACAGTATTTTGCTCGAATCAGCAGTACCATTTGCACAAAATGGCACCTACTTTTTGGTGTCACGCAATGGTACCGATGGGAATGTGTTGGAAGGCGACTGCGGGTCGGCTTTGGGGCCATTTGACACCGTTTTGGTAGAGGTATACGATTGTTATGCCTACACCACACCCGTCGATATGCGCAATGTAAGCGTTCAGCCAAATGACGCTTCGTTGTTGCTTCATTGGACCTATCCTGACACCCTGAATCCCGCTTTTTTTGAGGGTTACAGCCTGCAGTACCAGGCTGCTCCGGGCGGCGATTGGACCGAATGGGGACGCTTTACCCAAATCACAGATACATTTGCGGAGGTTTATGCCCACGACCCGCAAAATCAAACTAGAGATTTCAGGGTAATTTTGCAATTGAATCCCATGTCTGATTGTTTGCCCGGTCAAGCTTTGGGGAATATATTATTGGAAGATGCAGATGGCCATTTGCGCCAAACTGATCCAACAACCGCTGCCCTGCGCTGGAATCGGTATGATCGTGCGTGGTCGCCGGTGCAGTATCAATTGGTGCAGAAAAACGACGATGGTAGCGATTCAGTGGTGCTCGTCACTACCACTGATACCCTTTTCGCCTATACCAAGCCGAAAAAGGCTGGGTGGTACCGCTTAGAAGTGAACTGTTTGGCCCCCGATGGTCGTTGGGCGCGTAGCAATGCCATCCGTTTTGAAGTCATTCCGCGCGAGCTAACGGTATTCAACGTGGTTACTCCCAACGGAGACGGCAAGAACGATGTGTTCCGCATCGAAAACGTAGCATTTTATCCTGGCAATGAGCTTCAAGTTTTCAACCGCTGGGGACAGCTCGTATATGCTGCTACCAATTACAACAACGATTGGTCGCCTACCGACCTAAACGAAGGCACTTATCAGTACCGGCTTTCGCTCCCTGATGGCGAAGTGTTAAGCGGTACATTCAGGTTGTTGCGTTGAGCTTATTGGATGACCAGGCGCTGACTACCCACACCATTTTCTCCTGCCAACAAAACCAAATACATACCAGCGTTCAAATCCCCGAGCTCCAAACGCAATTCACCTGTGCTGAAATCTTGCTGCTCGAGCTGCATGACTTGTCGGCCCAAGGCATCGAGAATGCGCAGGCTAACCGGTTTTGTTTCGGCCAAACCTTGCAGTATAAATTGGCCCTTGCCCGGATTGGGGTAAATTAAAAAGCTGGGTTTGCTGCTAAGTGAGCGCACCGAAGTGGTGTTGGCTGTAGCCGGATACCGCGTGCTATCGGCAACAAAAAGTACCGATTCGTAAATTTCGCTGGTAAGCGCCACCGCTTTGCGAATGTAAACCGCCGTATCGGTGGTGCGATCGAAAAATACCCGTACAAACGAACGCAAGGCCGATGAGCGGTTGATTGATGTTTCCAAATTGGCCATCATGCCCATGATTTTGCCCGAGGGATGCTGATAATAGGTCATTGGGGCACTTCCAGGAATGAGCGACATCACATTGGTTGGTCGGATGCCGTGTAGCTCTAATTCAAAGGCTGTGATTTGGTTGCTCGGATTACGGATGGCCAAATCAACATATCCTTGAAGGGTATCGAGGAATTGTATTTGTATGTCGACCCGTTGGGTTTGGTTGTACAACCCTCTAGGGAAAATGCAATTGCTGCCGTTTCCACCGTGCAGTAGGCAATTGCCTAGCAAAACGGCATCCCAAATGTTTATGAGGCTGTCGCCACTGAGGTCGCGGCAGCGGCTGTAGGCCAAGTTTTGCTGTAGCAGACCGTTCAGCATCAGGTTTACATCGGTGGCGGTAAGTGCAGTATCGTTGTTCATATCGCCGGTACGGGCCGAGCCATTGCAGTCGCCATTACAGTCGCGCAGGGCACTGCCATACAAATTACCCGCACAATCGGTATATGGCGCGCAGTTGGGTAGCTTGGTGAATTGTTTTTGGCCCATGATGTCGGTGTATATGTTCAAACACACCTGTGCCCAGTTGTTTTGGTAATTGGTTTCGTGGCGACCCAAGGCATCGGGCGATTTGTCCCAATTGACCTTGATGGCCAGTAAATATTGTCCGTCGGTTACGTCGGTAATGTCGATCCATTGACACTCTAAACCACGGCCGTAGATATCACCACAGCCTGCCGTTACCCCCATATTGCCGCAACCGTATTTGGCAGTAAAGCCGGGAGGGCACGACAAATCCATCACACAAAAGCCATTTTTAAAGCCAATGGGAATGCGTGTACCGTTGGTGGGCATGGGGTAAAGCACGTATTCGGCATAGCCCTCATAATGGGTGTGGTTGTGGCAGTTGTTGGTGTTGAATTGACTCGGATTGTTGGCCGGATTGCCTATGAAATAATCGGTTTGGCCAATATTGCGTATGTCAGTATCAAAGCGAATAACCGTTCGTGTGCCATGGCCCGTTAAACACTGCTCGGCCACCATGCAACTCGAACTGGTGACGGTGGAGCGCTGCAAGGAGTTTTCGAAAACCGATTGTACCACGGTTAAATCGGGACCGGGCGGACAAAGCGGATTGGGGTAGAAGTAGCAAGGGCCGGGTATACTGGCCAGTGGGTCGTAGTTGCAGGCTGTTGAATCTTGACAGCCCACCAAAGGACCTGCATAGCTGATTGAAAAGGGAATGGGGCCGTTGATGGCTGTGCTGCCTCCGATGCGTATAAGGTAAGTAACGGCTGTGTCGAAATACGCATGCATGCGTGCTCTTTGTCCGCAGAAGCTGTTGGTATCGTTGTAAAAAACGGTACCCATATTGTCGTTGTTGAGCACGGGAACGTTGCAATTGTCGTACACCCAAATTTTCGTATCCCAATTGGCATTGGCGCTGCAGGTAGAGATGATGTAAGTGCCTACACTGTCGGGTTTGAAGCTGTACCAGCTGTTGCGCATTGGCGCGTTGAAACTGCCAACCCCTATGCTTTGTGGATTGTTGCATGCTTGGGTGATGCTACAACCGATGAATTTGGTTTCTTGAAAGCCAAATTGTCCGCCACTGGCTTGCAACACACCATTCACCCGCACCTGATACGAACCGTTGCCATAGGTGCAGCAAATGCCGTCGCCATAGCTATCGCGGATGGTAAATACCAAGCAAGTGTTGTTGGGTACGCAAAGGGTATCGCTGTTGGCCAGGCCGGTGGCCAGGGTGTCGCCGGCCTGGGTACGCAACAGCCAACTGGTTTCTTGCGGATAGTTGTCGGGCACAATGCGGACGATGACTTCCGATTGACCGCTGCCGCAAGGCTGGGCTGAGAGTGACGAAACGAGTAAAAATGCTGGAAACAGCATCCAAAAAAATAAGCGCATACAACAGGTTGATGCTCAAAGCTACAAAAAGTGAATCACTTACGAATAACAGTGATTTTCATGTTTTAGAAAGCATTGCTAAGGCTAGGTGTTGGCTGTTCGGCGGTACAACCCACTCATCAACACAATGTGCGGCGCACTTACGGCTGCTAGAAATACAAAAAAGGCAGGTATCCATCCATCGAACGAAAGTGGATAAAACTGCGCTGCCAAACCCAGCCCCGCAAAACTCAACCAGCCACCCAGCGAAAAGGGAAGGGCTTTTTTGAACAGTTCGCGCTGCGACAGTTGCAATCGGATCTGCAAATGTTGCCAGCCCCGGCGGCTGTGCAAGCCCAAGAAGTAAAAACCAAAGGCCAACAAAAGGGGCAAAAAGGCACCTGCCAACAATACCAGTACGGTAGCCGCGTAGGAGCGCAGGCGGTGCGCAGGCACCAACAAGCCGGTCCACAAAAGCACTACGCCACTTAACCACAACAAAGGTTCGGTGGGCGGGACGTATGTAACCCCAAGTGCTTGCAGGTAATACACCCATTCGGCTGGGTGGCTGCTCAAAATCCATCCCAGCACCCCCAACCATACAACTGCTGGGCAAAAGGTTGGGGCATGTGCCAGTGGTTAAAATCGGTTTCACCGAAATGCCAGGCTGAGTATGCCAAAAAAAGCAGTAGACCCCAACCCGGTTGCCAGCTCCAAAATAGCACCACGGCCAACATTACCAGCAGGTAGAAGCCCACAAAAAGCGGCAGTGGCCAGTTTCTGCCATGGAGCAAATGGTCGACAGCGCCATGTGGCAAGCCAGGAAAGACCAATCCTGCCGCCAACGGCCAGGGTGCTAATGCTGGCAAAACTGCCGGTGCAAAAAATTGGAGCAGCAGGCAAAGCAGCAACAAAGTGGCCACCAGCCAGCGCATCTGCTGGGTTTGTTGCCACCAGCTGCGTATAAATGGTATCCATGGAAGAGAAGCAATTACCCGGGCTTCGTCGGCAAGGCTGCTGTCTTCGTCTAAAAAGCGAAAAAGCACCGGTGCAGCTACCCGACTGTACATGCGGGCGAACAACATGCGGCCCAAGGCAGGTTGACGTTCAAGGAGGTTCAGAAAAACCGCATCGTAAAAACGGTGGCGGGGATGCTGGCGGAAGGCAGGCAGGGCCGATTGGGCGCCCACGGCCTTGGCAATCTCGGTGGCGTGACGGTACATGCGGCTGAAGGCGTAACCCGTGCTGCTGCGCATTACCCCGGCTGCTATGCCTAACCGGATGTGGTGGCTCCAACGCTGCTGGGCTTTAGGCAGCAAGCCCATGGGCAGCTGTCCGCTCTCGGTTTCAAGCAGGGTATAATTTCCCAAATGCTGCTGTAGCCAGGATGCAATTTGTGGTTCGGCAGTTTGGGGCACAAGCAAATGACGGTCGAAACGGGTGAGTTCTACCAGACATTCGTTGTTTTTTCCCGGCAAAACGTACCAGAACTCACAGCTGTTGACATCGGTTTGCTCGAATTGCATGAGCTGCAAGCCGCCACTTGGAGGTTTTGTGCTGTGTACACGCCAGCCAACAAACGATTGAACCAACTCGCCATGGGGGGGGTGGTGGCTGCGACTGTCGGCCACTTGTTGGCTGAAATACCGCTGCTCGGGGGTGTGTACATAATATCCGCCAGTCATCACAGCTTCCACATCTAAAACAGTGGTCCTTTGCCAATGCAACAGGGGGTAGGCGCTGCACAAGTTTTTGACAAACGCATAAAAGGCACCTGCCCTTAGTTCGTAATAGCGGTATGGAGCCAATGCCTGTTGGTGACCTGCCATGGAGGCTTGGTCCCAGGCATTGCTCAACAGTTCGTTGACTGCTTCTACCAGTGGATCATTGGGCTTTGCCCAAAAGCACCAGGTGCGGTCATTGTTGGTTTTTTCTGCCGCTTCGAGCACCAGGACCCGTCTTTGGCTCAACAACCCCTGCTGGTGCAAGGCCAAGAGCAGGCACATACCCGCACCACCGGCTCCCACCAGTGCTAGTTCGTAAGGCAAATCTTCGGGAGCATTCATACGTCAGTCCAAAAGAAGACAAACGAAGGGCAGCTTTCGTTTGGCTTTCTGGCTTTTGTGTGTTCGAAAATGTAAGCTTTACATTTTCACAGTCAAACGCGTACCTTTAAACTTTACTACAGTCATGAGCAAAACATTCAAAATAGTGGTGCTGGTATTGGTGATACTCACCTCTGCCGCCGTCGTTTGGTTCCGCAATATGCAAGCCGAAACCCGCAAACACAGTCCCCAAACCACCCTTCAAAGCGAAGCCCTGGGCTTGCAAATGGTGTATTGCAGTCCCGCCGTGAAAGGTCGCGCCATCTTCGGCGGTTTGGTACCTTACAACGAAGTTTGGCGCACGGGTGCCAACGAGGCTACTACCTTTGATACCGAAAACGATTTGGTGATTGGTGGCC
>ERZ1066127.993-NODE-993-length-12247-cov-8.099984_pt1 | contig 12247 bp, 10 predicted proteins | sample MGYA00382774_ERZ1066127 | MGnify/ENA primary metagenome ERZ1066127 (study PRJEB33369, sample SAMEA5778357) | biofilm metagenome | biome: Industrial cooling water; feature: Water cooling tower basin; material: Biofilm | place: United Arab Emirates | collected... | reverse complement strand
CTTGTCAATCAATCTGTGGGTTTTCCAGGATTAACAGTTGATTTTTTCACCCAGGGGAAAGCAAACTTTTTTAATAAAAGGTTGGGAAACACCAAGGGTCTTAAGATTTTAGATATTGGCTGTGGAATCGGTCAAATACACCCTCTTATTCAAAACTTTGAACGGTCCATAACAGGTGTAGATGTTTCTGAGGAAAGTTTAAAGGTGGCCCAGGCACAAAACCCTGATAACACCTATTTACCTTATGATGGCAGAAAGTTACCTTTTAAAGATAACAGTTTTGATGTGGCTTTAACAATTTGTGTGATGCATCATGTACCGCTCCAACAATGGCAGAACTTTGCTTGCGAAATGACAAGGGTGGTAAAGCCGGGAGGATGGATCTTTATTTTTGAGCATAATCCTTATAATCCCTTAACTCGTTTAGCTGTTAACCGCTGTCCTTTTGATAAAGATGCTGTATTATTAACGGCGAAAAAAACTGAAAGGTTATTATCAAGCACGGGCACAGAATTAAAATTTCAAAGTGATTATATATTTTTTACCCCTTTTAAACATCCCTGGTTTCAAAAGATAGATTCTTTCTTACGAAAACTACCTTTAGGGGGGCAGTATTGTACCTATGGACAAAAAAAAGTATTTTAAAAATTTAAATTTATAATAAATTTGTGTTAAATTACTTTTATTATTTTCCACCAAAATCGATAAGAGTAAGAAATGGTAAAAATTTTTAGATGGCTCGTGGTATTAGCCCTTTGTATCAATTTGAAAGCTGAAAGCTATGAAGATACACAAACTTTGCAACAAGAAGATAATCTTATGACTAACCGTACAATCTTGGTAACAGGGGGGGCTGGCTATATTGGCAGCCATGTATGTTACTATCTGCAGCAGCAGGGATGGAACCCTGTTACATTTGACAATTTTTCTACAGGACACCGCAATTCTGTTCGTTTTGGCCCTTTGGTAGAAGGTGACTTACTAGTCCCCGATGATATTCTGCAAGCTATGGTTCAGTATCAACCTGTTGCTGTTATGCATTTGGCCTCGTTTATTCAGGTGGGGGAATCTGTTAAAGACCCCTTGAAATATTATCAAAATAATGTGACGGGCATGGTTAATCTTTTACAGGCTATGCGCGATCAAAAGGTGAACTATATGATTTTTTCTAGTTCAGCGGCCGTGTATGGAAACCCTGTTTACACCCCTATTGATGAAAATCATCCTTGCCATCCCATCAATCCTTATGGTCAAACGAAGTGGATGATTGAACAGATTTTAAAGGATTGTGACAAAGCCAATGGCCTTAAATCAGTAAGTTTACGTTATTTTAATGCGGCGGGGGCAGCTCCTGCTCAGGGTTTGGGGGAGGCGCATGAACCTGAATCGCATTTAATCCCTTTAATGATACAAGCTGCTCAAAACAATGATTCAACACACCCCTTAAAAATATTTGGTCAAGATTATGTTACCCGTGATGGTACTTGTTTGCGGGACTATATCCACATTCTTGATTTGGCTGACGCCCATTTAAAAGCATTAGATTATTTACAGCGTGGTGGTGAAACACTTTCTGTGAATTTAGGCAGTGGGAATGGCACCACGAACTTAGAAATGGTTCAGCATATTAAGAATTTATTTGAGGTAGATGTACCGTTTAAGTATGCTGACAGACGGGAAGGTGATCCTGCCGTCCTGTTAAGTACCTATACTAAAGCAGAGGAAGTTCTTGGTTGGAAACCAACCCGAACTATAGAACAAATTCTACAAGATGCTTGGCAATGGCATCAAAAGCCAAAAGATGAATGAAAAAACTTTAAACTCTACACCTTATCTCTTTTTCTTTTTAACCCTGGCATTTTATGCGGGGTTAATTGTTTATTTTGATAACACGAATATTACAACGGCCAATGGCTTGGATAAGGCTATTTATGTTTTAGGATGGGAAACGGGAACGCGCTTTATCGTTGATAGTGGGGGTTTGTTATACTGTTTTATGATGGGAATGATTGCTAAATTTATTCCTGATGCTTTTGTTAGTTTTTATGGCACGGTCGCTGGGTTTATAACTCACCGCAAATTAGCTTTCATTCACGCAGGTTTCGGCGCAGCAGCTAGTACTGCTGTTTTTTTGTTAGCTTATCAAGTTACGCGTGATCGGGCATGGTCAATTGTAGTAGCTTTGGTTCATACTGTATCTGCCTTTATTTTAGTCAACAGCATAACGTCTGAGGATATTATGCCTGGCTATTTCTTTTTTGTGCTTAGCTTTTTATTTTTTTACCAAGCCATGACCACATCTTATAAGCGTCTTTATTTGACCGGTACGACGCTTTGTGTTTTGGCGGCCCTATTCTTGCATTGGACTTTATTTCCGCCTATGGTCTGCACCTATGGTTTATTAGTGCTATGGCTCCTAAAGAACAAAGACATATCAATCCGCTTAATTATTGAACAGCTATTATTGTTTAATGCCTTAATCTTGGCTTTTGTGGCTATGGCAAATACCCTAGTTGGGTCACATTTTAACAATAAACTTAGTTTTTTCCAGGTCCTTTATCCTAAAAAGGCAGGACCTGGCTCGTGGGTTGGTTTGTCTTGGCATAAAATAGAAAGCCTTTATTTGGGGGTGGGAAACTTTTTGGTTGGTTGTCAAAATGTTCTAACATTCTCAGCTATGCCTACTTCTAATTTGGGTCGTACGATCGTTTCTTGGATTGTAACAATCTTTTGTTTAGGCGTTGTCAGCCGTTTCCTAAGACAAGCTCGCCCTGTGGAGCAAAAAGTGTTAGCTGGGTTTGGTGTGGGTGTTTTTGTTTTTGGACAGTTACAAAATATGTATGGGCAGCCCCAAGATCCTCAGTTCCAAGTCCAGCCTATGTTTATTATCACCCTAGGCCTTATTTTATTGTATTTTTGCCAGCAATGGCGTGGGGTTTTAAAAGTAGGATTAGGGGTCTGTAGCTTCTTGATAGGTATGGATAATTTCTTAATGATGAAACCCTTGCGTGGTGGTGACAGCCAAGCTGTTATAGGGTATCAAGAGTTTCGACACCATTTTCCTAAAGACCATATTAAGTTAATTCATTTAGCTTATGAAGGATGGTCACCCTGGTTGATGCTGTTTGATTACCAGGGAGATTTTAAAACTTATTTAAAAGATATCACTTGCCTTAATACCCCCTTTCATTTATACCCTGGAATCTCTGCTTCAGAGGGTGCCCAAAAAATTATAGACGAAATCGATAAGGCCCTAGCAGCAGGAAAAAAAGTCATAGCAACGACCCCATGGGTTGACCCATCCTATATTGACGTTTTACAATCCCAAAATCTTAGCCAAGCGCAAATTAAGGAATTAAAAACAATCTTGTTACAGCGTTATCGTGTTAAACAGATTTATAAGGTGTCATGGGGTCATTTTGCCGAATTAGAAAGGAATCCTGACATCCATGGATGATATTATCTACTCTTTCATCGTCCCCGTTTTTAATGAAGAAAAAGTTCTACCCGAACTTTTCAAACGACTTGAAGGGGTGTTATCACAAGTGGAGGGAGCAGCTGAAGTCTTGTTGATAGATGATGGCAGTTCTGATCAAAGTTATCCGCTTTTGCAACAACAGTTTGCCAAAGATAATCGATTTAAAGTTATAAAATTTTCCCGCAATTTCGGTCATCAAAATGCCGTAACCGCTGGACTAGATCAGGCCCAAGGACAGGCCGTTATCGTGATGGATGCTGATCTTCAAGACCCCCCTGAAACTGTGTTTGATATGATTAAGCAATGGAAGGCCGGCTTTGATGTCGTGCATGCTGTGCGTCAATCACGTCAGGGCGAAACGTGGTTTAAATTAGCCTCTGCCAATTTGTTTTACCGGTTTTTAGAAAGAATTACCGAAACAAAAATTGTCCGTAATGCAGGGGATTTTCGCTTAATGGATCGCAAAGTCGTTCAGGCTTTCCGTCGCTTGCGGGAACAGCATCGCTTTATTAGGGGCTTATCCTGTTGGGTTGGTTTTAAACAAGGGTGTGTTTTATATCAACGTCATGAACGTTTTGCTGGGGCCACCAAGTATCCTTTGAAAAAAATGCTACGATTGGCTGTGAATGCGATTACATCCTTTTCGGATTGGCCTTTACGTATAGCTTTTATAGTAGGGTCGATCGTTTCTTTAACAGCCATAATGGGTATTATCACCATTATTATTTTAAAATTTTTTACAGCTTGGTTTGTTCCTGGATGGACATCTATCATAAGTATTTTAGGTTTTTTAAATGGTATAACAATGATGATGGTTGGATTGCTGGGAGTTTATGTAGGAAAGATTTTCCAGGAGATTAAACGCCGCCCTCTTTATATTCTGGAAGTTACCCATGGTTTAGAGGAGGGTAGATAGGTCTTGGGTAAAAATTGATAACTTAAGTACATAATGGGCGTTCCCGCCACATTGACTGCTGCCCGTAAAAGGTAACTGGCAAAGACAAAACTACTAGCAAATAATGACAAAGAGATAGGCGTAGGACTTAAGATAATCCAAGCGATCAAGCCAAAACTAAAATTATCCAATAAACCAGACAAGGCAGTTGATAAATTTTGCCTTAACCAAATAAAGCGCCCATGGCTTAAGGTACGTATCTTTTGAAACAGCCAAATATCACACAGTTGACTTATCATGTAAGCTAGCAAGCTGGCTAACAGTATGCGTAAGGAGGGGGTGAAAACTTGTAAAAGCGCCTGGTCATTCGCAGCAAAGGTAGCACTTAAATCACTATCAAATTCATGATATGTAATAGCAGGGTGTCCCAAGGTTATAACCATCCATATTGTCACAAGAATTTGGGCAATAAAACTAAGCCATAAACTTTTGCGTGCAGCAGCGGTACCATAATGTTCTGTTAAAATGTCGCTTACTAGGAAAGTTGTTGAGAACACAATCGTTCCCAACGCCAGGGGTTCGGGGGCAAAATTAAAATCTGCCAGGCGCAAAACTTGAATATTGGCTATGACAATAGCTAAGGCGTTATAAACACATAAGCCCAGATCACCAAACCCACGCAGCAAAGCTAGTATACTTATGGCACAGATAAAAAACGTCAATAAAGACAGAGTTTCTGCAGAAAATGTTTGCAGCCAGGCTATAAGGTTAAGAACAAAGGTGTCCATATTTCAAAAAAGACAAACTTTCCTTGTTCTTTGCTGACTAAAAAATAAAATTAAGAAGCAGATTTTGCTTTTATACGTTGGGTAATGACTTTCTTAAGAGCAGCGACTTTTGGCCCTAGCTTTGTGGCAGAAGTACGTAAAAGAAAAGCATCTAAACCACCATGAAATTCAATAGTACGAATTCCGTTGGTTGTAAGACGTAAGCGAACCATCCGTCCTAGAGCTTCGCTCATTAAAGATGTTTCTTGTAAATTCGGCAGAAAACGACGTCGTGTCTTATTGTTAGCATGGCTGACATTATTACCTGTCAAAACACCTTTGCCTGTAACCTCACACCGTTTAGCCATGTTTTCCTCCTTATACAAAATTCCTTAGAACTGTAGCTAACTACCGAATCATCGTCAACAAAAAATGTTAAACCTAGATAGGTTAAGGGTTTTTTATAAGTTTGAGGAGATAGAGAGCTGCTAAACTGCTGAAGACTAAGCCACCAGCAAAAGCACCTATGGTATCATCACAATAATCTGATAAAAATCCTGCCACAAAATTGCCAATTAATACAGCAAGGCCACTAGTTAAATAATAAAAAGCAAACGCCGTTCCCCGCAGGTGGGGTAAAGTATTTTCAGCAACCAGCGTTGCAATTAACCCCTGGGTCATGCCCATATGCAGCCCTGCAATTAACATTGCTAGGAAAATGGCCCATTGGCTATACCAGCTGATAATTATTAAGTTTGCCAAAATTAATGTGATAATTCCAGCTAAAAGGATGGTTTTACGATTATAGTGGTCAGCCAGCTTGCCAATAGGTAAAGCAACCCCCGCGTTGACCAAATCATAAACCACCATCAACAAGGGCAAGCTGGCAAGCGACCATCCCATATCCTTAGCACGTAGTGTTAAGAATGACTCACTAAAGCGGGCTAACATCAATAAAAATGACACACCTAGCAATTGCCAAAAAACGGTTGGTAGCTCATAGGCTTGGTGCCAATGCCACTTTTGAACTGCCTTAGCAGAAAGTAAAAAAGGCGGGGCTTTAACAACACGCCAGATAATGATAAAAGCCAAACAGGTAGGAAAAGTTGATAGCCAGAAAACGAGCCGATAATTATGGGGGGCTAACCACATAATAAAAGCTGCTAAACTTCCGCCAATGACTGCCCCAAGTGTATAAAGGCTGTAACGCAGACCATAACTGCGGCCCTGATGATTTTGCGGGGACAAATCAGCGATCAAAGCATCCGTAGGCGCAGAACGAATCCCCTTACTAAAACGGTCAAGGGAACGTGCTATAAAAACCCAGGGGATACTGGTGGCAGTAGCGAATAAAATTTTTACCAGGATACTAAAAAAAGTACCCCATAGAATTAAAGGCTTACGACTGCGCCAATAATCGCTTAGGATGCCAGCCCCCACTTTGGCAGCAAAAGCTAAAAAGATGGCAATCCCTTCAATTAGGCCAATAGCCGTTCGACTGGCCCCCAGAGTATCAGAGAGGAAAACAGGTAATAAGGTGAACACCATGACCGAAGCTGTGCTCCAACAAAGACTAGCCCAGGCAAGGCCCCATAAACTTCTGTTAGGGACTGGGGAAGTTTCCTCAGGAAAAGAGAAGGGGTCTAAAGGCTGCTGGATTGCTATCAAGGTTAATGTGTTTCTAACGCAATAAGAATAAGGACTAGCTTAGGCGAAAACGAAAAAATTCGCAAAACCTAATAGAAAGAATGAGCAGGATGAATAAATTTTTGTTTAATGAGTGCTTTATTAAACACTTTGCTTAGTCTTTTGCAGGGTATGACCAAAGTGGGTAGGGGTCTTTATATTAGTTTTTAAGGGAATAATAGCATTGTTGTCTTCCTAATATTGTACCTAGTTTTGGGTAACGCTAAGGCAGATTTTCTAAGTATCTTATAAAAAAATAAAGGGCGCCAAAGGCACCTATTGAGGATGAAAGCATAACCAAGAGAGCGGCCAAGGTTTTACACTCCCAAACACAATACTTTAGGGGATATCTGTTTTTTATAAGACATAGGGGCAAAGAGTAGTTTAGCTGCTTTTGGGGAATAATAAACACGATAGGACAACGGTAGTACATTAGAATTTTATGTGGATTTTCTCTTAAAATAGACAAGAAGAAAGGGCCATTCTGTTGGTCTCTATAAATATAACTTTTTATTTAATTTAAATGCTTTTTCTGATTGTCTGGGCGGTACCTATAGTCAATGACCATAAATCTAGGACATGACCCGTGAAGGGACATTGTTTTTTAAGCTTAGAAGGTGCTAGATAAAAATTAAAGGGTGGCAAGGAAATGGTCAGCCTATATGAAGGGGTGTTATGGAAGAGGCGAACAAGGAAATTTATATTTTGGTCCATGGCGCATGGCATGGTGGGTGGTGTTGGGATAAAATTAGGGGTCATCTTCAAAAACTAGGTCACGAAGTGTCAACGCCTGACCTTCCTGGTCATTCAATCAATTTTGATCCAAAGAATTTTCCTACTATCTGTTTACAAACGTATGTAGATTTTGTAAGGGAAAGAGTCCTTAAAAGCACCAGACCAGCAGTCTTAGTAGGGCATAGTATGGGGGGGATTGTTATTAGTCAAGTAGCTGAACATGTGCCTTCAAGAATTAATCGGTTGGTTTATGTAAGCGCCATTATTCCAAAAAACCAAAGTTCATTAATGGATGAGGAAAAAGAAGCTCCTTTGTCGCAAATGGAAATAGAGCTGACTTTTAACGAAGAACAACAATCGATTATTCTTCCTTTTCACCATTCAAAATTAATTCAAGAATTTTTTTACCACACCTGTGACTCCCAAAAGGTAGCTTTCGCCTTATCAAAGTTGCGACCCCAACCATCTCAGCCTTTTTTTGACAAAATTTCTTTCTCTAACGACCGGTTTGGTTCAGTGCCAAAACTTTATGTACAGTGTCTGCAAGACAAGGCAATCAACCTTGAAGCACAACAACGGATGAGTTCTCGAATAGGGTGTAAAATTGCAACTCTTAATACCGATCATTCTCCTTTTCTCTGCGCTGATAAGCAGTTAACTGAATTAATCTTAAGGCCTGTCTAATTGATCATGAAAGGAGGGGTATTTAAGTGAGCCTTTTTGTAACCGGTACTGATACAAATGTGGGTAAAACTTTGATTTCTGCTTGGCTGTGTCGTCACTATCCCTATGAATACTGGAAACCCATCCAGACTGGGGCTGCTGGTTATGGGGATGTTTTGCAGATACAAAAAAACCGTTCTGCCGCTATTCTCCCCAGTATCTATAATCTTGCTGCTCCTGTTTCTCCTTTGCAGGCAGCCATGGAGGAGAATATTATGATTGATACGACTTTATTTCGAAAACCGCTTAGCCCCACGATTATAGAGGGAGCAGGAGGGGTCATGGTTCCGCTTACGCCTCACTTTATGATGGCTGATCTTATAAAATCTTTGGCAGTACCCTGTCTTATTGTAGCCTCAGCTAAATTAGGGACTATCAACCATATTCTTTTAACGATCGAAGCTCTTAAAAACCGTAAAATTCCCATTTTGGGAATAATTCTTAATCAAACTCAAGAAGAACATTATGGTTCTTTAGTAGAAATTTTAACAGATATTCCTTTGCTACAGATTATGCCGTACTTAAAATACGTGACAGGAAAAGTATTAGAAACTATCAAACCCTCACCAAAGTTACAAGATGTTATCAAAAACAATATCCAAGCTTGTTAAAAGAGATCAGCAGTCTATTTGGCATCCCTATACCCAACATAAATCACAGCACACCATACGGGCCATTACGAGAGGGGAAGGAGCTTATGTGTTTGATGAAAATGGTACCTCTTATCTGGATTTGATTTCAAGTTGGTGGGTTAATTTGCATGGTCATGGCCATCCTGTTATTGCCCAAGCGATATATGAACAGGCTTTAAAATTAGAACATATTATTTTTGCGGGGTTTACCCATGAGCCTGCAGTTTGTTTAGCGGAACGTTTGATAAGGCTTTTACCTGGTTATTTTCAACGGGCTTTTTATTCCGATAATGGTTCAACAGCCATAGAGGTAGCTTTAAAACTTGCTTACCAAGCTTGGCGTAATAAGGGAGAATTTCGCCGGGTGAAATTTTTATGTTTTGAGGGTTGTTACCATGGAGATACGTTTGGTTCAATGGCATTAGGAAAAGGAATGCCCTTTTTCAAAGCCTTTGAGGATTTATTTTTTGAAGTCATCAAGCTTCCCTACCTTGCCACATATAGAAATGATGATTCCTATGCATTAAAAGAATCAAGATATATTTCTCTTATCGAAGAAATTGTTGAAAAAAATCATTCTGAGCTGTGCGCTTTTGTTCTAGAGCCTATGGTACAGGGGGCATCTGGCATGAGAATGACCCGCCCATCCTTTTTGAATAAAGTTATGAAGCTGGTTAAAGAAAAAGGGATTATTATTATATTTGACGAAGTTATGACAGGCTTTGGTAGAGCCGGAGAAATGTTTGCAGCAAATTACCTTAGCATTCATCCTGATATTCTATGTCTGGCTAAGGGCATTACAGGGGGCTTCTTGCCTTTGGCTGTCACCCTTACGACCGAAGATATTTTTCAAAAATTTTGCAGTGATGACGCTAGCAAAACATTTTTTCATGGTCATAGTTATACTGCTAATCCTCTTGCGTGCGCTGCCGCTTTGGCATCTTTAAATTTATTGGAGTTAAAAGAAACACAGGAAAATATTAAAAGTATTTCCACTCTTCAGGCGGATTTCGCTGCAGAGCTAACAGAATTACCAGGGTATCATGCTGCCCGTGCTCTTGGGACGATATGTGCTTTTGAAGAAATACAGGATATTAATTCTGACACTTCTATAAAACTAAATAGTGAAAATTTCTATAAGGCAGGGCTTCTGCTAAGGCCTCTTGGAAATACTCTCTATTTAATGCCCCCTTATTGTATAAAACCAGACGATCTAAAAGATGCTCATGGTAAAATTCTTACCATACTTAAGGCTTAAGAAGAATCTCTTAAGCTTTTTTTTGTATGTTCAGCGTTGTAATAATTAATTTTCCGAATACGTCCCGTAAAAACGACTCTTTCTTCTTTATCTTCATTAACGCCTAGAATAAGATGCCCCCCTCTAAGTTTATTCCTTTCACCAAAACTTTAGTAACTGTAGTGCCATCTTGCTTATGTTAGAGATTACTCGGTAATCCTCTTATTATAGACTGCACTTTCGGCCTGTTCCATGAAAGATTCTGGGTCATAGAAACGCTTTTGGTTGGTTGTCAAGATGGAAGGAAAGTGGTTTAAGAAAGCTATGCCATAGCTGTTTATAAATTATCCCCTGGGCGTCACCCCCATTGTGGTGTTTATAGGCTAGATGCAAAAGACGCACACCTTTTAAAGCTTGCTGTGCCTTTTTATAGTTTTTAAGAAAAGACAGGCAACTTACTAGCTTTTCCCATTGCTTGAGAAGATCCAGGTAATTTAAGGCTTTTTCCCTAAAAAAAAGATTTAAAGCATGTCTTAAAATGTTTTCGGTATCTTTTTGGCAGGTCCACATGCCAAAGGGTTGGGGCTTAAAATCGGGGATCAAAGGGGCAACATAGGTTTTACTTCGCCAGCGTGTTACCAAGGCGAACCTTTCAAGGGAAGATTGATTACACCCACTGCCATGCCATAGACGGGAATCAAAACACACTAAATCCCCAGCTCTTACTGCCACCTTAACGATACCACGTTTATAAGATGTCTTTGGGTCTTGATAATCAGGCGCCCAAAAATCAACCGCTGTTTCAATTTGACCCTGATGGCTTCGCGGTATGAATTCTAAGGGGCCAGACTCTAGATTAGCGTCTGTTAAAGCCAACCAAGCAGAAAGCTGATAAGGGTCTGTAGGAGAATAAGCAATATCTTGATGGAAAGGCAGACGTGCTGGTGAGAAAGGCGTTTTAGAAATAATATTCAGCTTTATAAGATCACTTTCGCCTATTAAAGGATCAAGATAATCTTGTAAGGGGTGATAGATCAAATCCCTTAGGCCCTTCGTCACAGGCGAGGGTTCTGCCCAACGGCTTGCCACCGTTAAATAATCTTGGTAAGAGCAGGCAAGATCATGAGCAAAAGTGTGTAAACGTTGTCGAATTTGTTGGCTAAGAGCCTGGACAAAGCTACTAGAAAACAAACCAGGAATGACAAGGTAACCCTGCTGGTCAAAGAATAAGCGTTGGAAGGAAAAGTGAGGATAATAGGCTTGGGTTCTCACTCGGTATTTCCTTTTAGAAGGGCTAAGACGGGAGAAATTGTAGCAACTTTTGCAAATTTTATTCCTGCTAAACTGCCCAGTTGTTGCCATTGTTGTAAAGAACGGACTTTCCCTCCCATCTCAACTAACATGTTCAAATCAAAAAGACCGCCTTGGGGGGAATCGTCCTCTAGAAGCATTTCTAGAATATAAATTGCCCCATTTGCCGTAAGGCAGGTCTGGGCTTTTCTAAGAAATTGAGTCACATAAGCGTCATTATACCCATGCAAAAAACGTGGAAAGATTACAGCATCAGCACTAGGCATATTATCAAAAAGGGTAAGAAGATCGTTGGAGGTGAGGATTTGCAGCCGTCCTTTTAAAGAAGGCGAGAGAGCAAAATCACCTAAAGCCACAGATGAGCCAAACACCTTCCCTGTTAAATGAACGTTCCTTGATAACAACAACGACAAAAGAACAAGAGAACAGCGACCAAAACCGCAAATTTTTTGATGGTTTTGCCAAAGAGGCAACGAGCTAACTGTTAGAAAATCTTGCTGGGTATAGCCATCAAGGGCTTGGTGATAAGCATGCAACAGCATATCATCCTGTTCGTTTTCTTTAAAGGATGAGAAGCAGGCGTCAAGGGGGTCTGCGATTAAATCGGGTAAGTCTTGCCAAACTTTATTGACTTGCCCCCACATTAACCCGGCAGCAGCGAGGAAGGAATCTGCGACAGGCTGCAAAAGTTTTCCTTTTTCTGTTAAGGTCCAAAGCTGCCCAGCTGTTGGGTAAAGAATATCCAATTCCCATAAAGCTCTTAATAACCGCGCTACTTTAGCA
>ERZ1066127.991-NODE-991-length-12255-cov-12.195902_pt1 | contig 12255 bp, 9 predicted proteins | sample MGYA00382774_ERZ1066127 | MGnify/ENA primary metagenome ERZ1066127 (study PRJEB33369, sample SAMEA5778357) | biofilm metagenome | biome: Industrial cooling water; feature: Water cooling tower basin; material: Biofilm | place: United Arab Emirates | collected... | reverse complement strand
CACCCAATTGCTATCGGAAGCTTGGCAAGTACCCGCCTTGTTTGAACGCTTTTTGGAGAACCCTTTTTTGCCCAAATTTTACGAAGACCCCAAGCGCTACGCCTTTTCTGTTGAAACTGCTTTTTTGGCCGAACGTTACCGGCAAATGCGCGACGAATTTGCTGGTCATGATTTCAAAAAAAGCGGTTTATTGGCCGACTACAGCTTCTACAAAACACTCATCTTCGCCCAACGCACCCTCGATAAAGACGAATACCAATTGTTCAGCGAACTTTTTGGCATCATCAACAGCCAATTGCCTCAGCCTTATTTGTTTGTGTACTTGAAAACCGATACCGATAAATTGCTGCAAAACATTGCCAAACGAGGCCGCGATTTTGAACAGCACATCACGGCCGACTACCTCAAAAGCATAGACGAAGGTTACCGTCAATTCATGCAGCAAGCAAGTGGCATGCGCTGTTTAATGGTGCATACGGCCGAATTAGACTTTGTTAAACAGCCCGAAGACCTGGTGCTGCTGCAAAAACTGCTTGAGGCCGATTACAAATACGGGCTCACCGAAATCACCATACGTTAAGCGCCTCCCACACTGTGGATAAAAAGAACCCCCGAACACAAGGATTAACCCAAAGATAAACTGCCAAAAGCTGGCAATTTGCTGCAGGTTCCTTAGTTTTACCACCCGAATAAAAAGCGTGTATTGAAACAGCTCTACTCTCTTTTCCTGCTACTACTGCTAAGCGCATCTGCTCTTGCCCAAAAAGGGGGCATTTCGGGTGTAGTTACCGATGCCAACGACAAGCTGCCTCTCATTGGGGTAAACGTTATCATCAAAGGAACAACCTTTGGTGCTTCTACCGATTTTGATGGCAAATACCGCATTGGCGATTTACCCGCAGGCACCTACAATGTGGAAGTGAGCTATTTGGGTTACGAAAAAAAGGTCTTCACCGGCATCAAGGTTGACAAGGGACAAATCAAAACCCTCAACATCTCACTTGGACGTTCGTCGCTCACCTTCGATCAGGAAGTAGTGATTGTGGGTGACAAGCCATTGGTAGACATTGAACAAACCCGTACCGAACAAAGGGTAGGGCAAGAGGCCATCGAGGCAGCCCCTGTCCGTCAGTTGCAGGGCGTATTGAATACCCAGGCGGGCGTAGTACTCAACCCAGAAGGTGTGAGCATTCGTGGCGGTCGTACCTATGAAACCGCTTTCATCATCGATGGTGTAAGTGCATCTGACCCATTGGCAGGCACTGGATTCGGTATAGATCTGGGCACCAACAGCATCGAGAGCATCGATATCACCACGGGTGGAGGCGATGTGGCTTATGGTGATGGCACTTCTGGCTTGGTAAAAACAAAAACACGATCGGGTGGCGACCGTTGGGAATACTCGCTTACCCATCGCCGCGATAATTTAGGTTTCAACAGCGGTTGGAATGCGGTTTGGAACAATGCCATTTACGAAGGCACGGTGGGGGGTTCCATCAAAGGACTTGCACCCAAGCCTATTCGGGTATTTAGTTCATTCAAAGGCAGCTTTGATGACCAATATTTCCGAACGCCTGCCAACCAAGTAACTTCATCGCTCTATCCAAATCCACGTTTTTCGCCTTTCCAAGACAACCGTTGGGCGGGCATGCTCAAACTCGATTACGATTTTAAACCAGGCATGCGCTTGAGTTTTACGTATTTGCGCTCCATTACCATCAACCAAGATGTGAATATGTTGCGCATCATTGGAAACGATGTGCCCTTTTTGCCAGGTTTTCAGCAGGACTTCATGCTGCAGCCCGACAATGCCAATACCTATACGCACGACACCAACATGGAAACCCTGAACTTTACGCATACGCCAAGCAACAAGTTCTCCTACACCATCAATGCATCACGTTTGTTTGTGCGCTTACGTGCCGATGCCAATGGCCGCTACTGGCGTCCAGCCAATGTCGACTCCGAATTTGATCCTACCAGCATTGTCAATTTCCCGGTAACCTATTTCAATCCGGCTGATAGTCAGGTATTCGTATTGCCCGGACCAGGTTTGTTTAACAACGGAGGTATTGGTACCCTTTGGCACGACCACTACGTGACCGAATACACTACCCGTTACACCGGTAATTATTACTACAATTCGCGTGGCGACCGCTTGGTTTTTGGTGCCGAGGTGAAGGCGCAAGATATGCTGTGGATCGACATCATCCGTCCATGGGTTGGTGCTCCCATTCCTTTGCCCGATGGCAGTGTGAGCCAAAGTTTCCGCTTGGGTGATTACAGCGACGTTTGGCAGGTTAGCCCCACCCGTGGTGCTTTTTATGCATCAAATAAACTGAAGTACCGTGGTTTGATTGCCGAAATTGGTGGGCGATTAGAATACTGGTTCCCTGGAAAATTTGTCGATGATGCCGTAAACGATGCCCGATCACCCATCCGCGACGAAATCCGTCAGAACTACCAAGACAATACCTTGGGCGTTTTTGGCCGACGCATGAAGATGCGTTTATTGCCTAAAATCTCGGCCTCGTTCCCTATCAAAGAGAACCAGGTGATGTTTTTCAACTACAATCACTCCATGATTTTACCGCACCCCAGTTGGGTGTACCAGGGTTTAAACCCACTGTACCAAGACCGTTCGGTGCTATCGCGGGTGGGTAACCCTGATTTGAATCCCGAAGTGGATATTTCATACGAATTGGGCTTACGTTCGCAGTTGAGCAATAACGACGCTTTAACCGTATCGGCTTATTGGAAAGACAAATACGATTTTATAACGGCCGCTTCGGTGCAAATCCGCGATTTTACCGGCCGTGAAGTAACCCGTACGCTGCGCATCAATGCCGATTATGCACGGGTGCGTGGTGTGGAGGTAACTTACCTGAAGCGGATAGGCAAATGGTTTGTGGGTCAAACCTCAGCATCTTACATGGTGGCTACCGGACAGAGCTCTTCGGCCAACGAGGCCTTAAACCAGATTTTGAATACAGGTAACCGCGAAGATACGCGTGAAACCTATTTGGCTTGGGACAGTCCGTTCGATATCAAAGGCAATGCAACCTTCACGGTGAACAACAAGCGCGGCTTGTTTGGTATAAAGGCCCTCGACCGCATGTCGTTGTATGTTGAGGCCGTTTACCGTACAGGTCGCAGGTACACCCCCTTCATTTACCAAGGCGACGAGCCTGTAACTGGCCGCCCGATCTACGAACGCGACCCCAACCCACAGGCTTTGTGGTCGGGCCTAGGTGCCAGCCAAAACTGGGTCGACATCAACTGGCGCAAATGGTGGCAGTTGAAGAAACGCTTGCGCATTGAGGCGAGCATTCAGGTAACCAATGTGTTCAACGTCATGAACACCACCATACCGAACCCCATCACTGGTCGTGCCTGGATGCCCGGTGACCCGGTACCTTCGAACCAGCGCGATCCGGCATTCCTCGACCCGCGCGACTTCCGTTCTCGCGGTACTCCTCCCGATAATCCCGCACGCTTTATGCCTGGCCGCCACATCATGTTTGGGTTGGGCATCAAGTTTTGATCCATGCATTTAACTTAAAAAAAGCCGCGAAATGCGGCTTTTTTGTTTTTGATGGTATATTAGTAATACATAAAAATACGTTGTACGCCAGCTTAACAGAAAGACCCTTCAAGTAATGAACTTTCTAAATCCTTTTATTGAAGTCTATTTTTATCCTGAAAAGTTAAAGGCTGAAAATATCATTCCTTACTACAAGGAAGTTAGTTGGATTTACCTTAAAAACATAGACAATAGATTAAAGCTATTCCAACATAGACTGAATATCGAGATAGTTGATGCTGTTCCTTTAAGAAAAACAATGAAGTTTGGAAGCATATATAGGTATACTTTAATGCTAGATCAGCCTATTAATGCATTAAGTGATTTAGAGAAAAGAAGAAGGTTCTTAGATATTGTATATGAAGCTTTCAAAGTACTGGGTGATGAAAACAATTGGGATTTAAACGTAATTGAAGACGCATATCAAAAATCCATTACCCAGCTAGATAGATTTGAATATTATACCGAAAGTAAATTAAACCGAAGCAAACAAATCTCTGGTCAGATAGAATTGACATTGAATGGAAATTGGCTTTCAATTCATGCAATTATGTATTACTTAGCTGCCAATCAAAAACAAAAAATCAAACTGTTTGAGTCTAGTGAGGATAATCTCTCTTGGGGCAAAATGTTTAAAGAGTTTGGTTGGTATGACAATGTTAGATTTGGTCTCAAATTCCTAAAAGGAGATTTATGGATAGTAATAAATACTGAAAGCGGAAACGCTGAAGAGATAATAAAGCCAAAAAAGTTTGATTTAAAAAAAATCGAAAAATATTTGGAAGAATTAAAGAAGCCAGTGTACGATAGCGGTTTTTCGTAAAGGCGGTTTCAGTGGTAATTTGAATTTGTTTTTTTCAAATCAACATCTCTGGTAGGATGAAAGTAAAGTACTTCGAAATCCGCCACTACGCAAAGCCGCAAAACGTAAATCCTACATGAGGCTACCTAAAGACTAACCAATAAAAAAGCCGCGGAAATCCGCGGCTTTTCATTTACCAACAAGTAGTTAAGCTTACTTCTTCTCTGGAACGTTGTTCAAACCATTGGTTTTACCGAACAACTCAATAGACTTGGCATTGTAAGCCAATGCAGCCTCATCGGGAGTTGCGAACAAACCGAGGTCGATGCGCTCTTTGTTGAAGAAAATGATGGCGCGGAATTTCTTGCCGCTCTTCACAACGCCACGGTAGCCGAATTGGTTTTCGGTTTTCGAGGTGTTGCGAACAACTTTGGCACGAATCGCCCATTCGAGATTGGCCAAACGGCAATCGAGTGGATTGCTGTTGATGAGGTTAACCAGCAAACGCTCGCTCGACTCATGCTTGGGAATAAACTTCTCTGCAATGAGTTTGTGGAGGTAGATGGTTTCGTTTTTGTAAGCGCCATCGCCCAGGGGCCAGTTCTTTTGGAAGAAAGCGTAGCCGCGCGAATGCTTGCGCAAGTTTGCTACGAAGCCGATCTTCTTGAGATAAGGATTCTCGGTGAGGAACTCGTACACCTGGTCGTCAACAATGGCTGACTCATCAGTGTTTTTCAAAGGAATTTTTACCAACATGTTTCTTGACTGTTAATTGTTTTTCGTCAAACGACTAGAAATAATGGACGAATATATACTACTCAGTATTGAATGTCAAGCCCAAATTTCTCTACCATTGTCAACAAATGTGGGTTTTTTTCGACCATCCGGCCAAATTTGTCGACCGATGTTACTGGTTTGATAGATTCTGCGTCGTTTTTTAAAAAAACATAAGCAAACTGGATAGAAAAATTTCCTGTCCAACGCCGAATATTTTCTAACAAATCTGTTTTTTCGGCCTCCAACAACTGGAGTTGCGCGTTATTGTGGATGTTAACGATGCATTCGTGCTGGTCATTTAACACCGGTTGGTTCTCCAAAAGAATGGCATGCAGGTAATCTTTGCGTGCTTGTTTGGTTTCTTGCAGCAGGCGTTCCCAAGCTTCAGCAAAACTCAAGTTTTCAATTGCTAAGTCTTCCGTAGCCGGCGCAACTGCTTCGTTGGCTGCTTGGCTGGTTTTGATACCAGCCAGGTTTTTGCCAATCTTAATGGAGGTGCCACTCACCTTGGGCTTGGCTACACTTGCCGGAGCAACGGTTGGTACCACAACTGCTGTTTCGCTGGTGGTAGTTTCTGATGATATGCCTGGCTTGACAGTTGGTGCACTAACAATTTTGATACTGGCGGCTGGTGGATTACCGCTGAACTGTTGAACCTGGGGTGGTTCAGCTACTTTTTTTTTTAAGCCATCCGCCAAGTCTGCACCCGATTGAAATTGTGGTAAAAAACACATTTTCATCAAAGCCAGTTCTACCAGCAGGCGCGGCTGTTTGCTTTGTTTGTAGTTGATTTCGGCCTGAGATGCCAAATTGAGTGCCGATAATAAAAATCCTGGATGACAGTGTTGGGCTTGTTGCAGGTACTCGCTTCGCGTTTCGTTACTCACTTCCAAAAGCTTCACCGTGCGCGCATCCTGAGCCATCAACAAATTGCGGAAATGGCCGGCTAAGCCTGTGATGAAGTTGATGCCTTCAAAACCTTTGCTGATTACTTCATCTAGGAGCAAACTTACCTCAGGCATGTCCTGCTGCATGAGCAATTGGGTAACCCTGAAATAATAATCATGGTCAATGATGTTCAGATTTTCGATTACCGCCTTATAAGTAAGCTGACCGCCTGAAAAACTCACTACCTGGTCCATGATCGACAAGGCGTCGCGCAGGGCGCCATCGGCTTTTTGGCCAATCACGTGCAGGGCATTGTATTCATAGGTAATGCCTTCTTGTTGACAGATGCGTTCGAGCTGCTTCGAAATGTCGTCAATTTGAATACGGTTGAAGTCGAAAATCTGACAACGCGAAAGAATGGTTGGTAGGATTTTGTGCTTCTCGGTGGTAGCCAAGATAAAAATGGCATAGGAGGGGGGCTCTTCGAGCGTCTTCAAAAAGGCATTGAAGGCAGCGGTGGAGAGCATGTGCACCTCGTCGATGATGTAGATTTTGTATTTACTACCCTGGGGAGCATATCGTACTTGTTCAACCAAGCTACGGATGTCATCAACAGAGTTGTTAGATGCTGCATCCAATTCATGGATGGCCATGGAGCCACCGCGGTTAAACGACACACACGAATCGCAAGTGTTGCAAGCCTCTCCTTCGGGCGTAAGCTGGGTGCAATTGATGGTTTTGGCGAAAATCCGCGCACAAGTGGTTTTACCAACCCCACGCGGACCACAAAACAAAAAGGCCTGTGCCAGTTGCTGGCTGCGGATGGCATTTTTGAGTGTTTCGGTTATGTGGTGCTGCCCCACCACCGTATCGAAACTGGCGGGACGGTACTTACGAAACGAAACAATGTAATTCTCCATTTCACAAAAGTAAAAGGAATTACGGCTGCTTACCCCGAACGAAGTCGGAGCTTTTCCACAATTAAAGAAAACGCATGGCTTTTAGACCATGCGTTCTGAATTGCGCATACAAGTAAATCAGAATTGGATGCTACCTAAATCCACAATGTTGCCTGCAGTCACACCCACATTGTTGATTACCAGGTCGCTATTGCTACCTGTTCCTTGAATAACTAGCTTGTAGGTGTTTGGAGCAAGGCCTTTGATAAGAAACTGCCCGTTTGGTGCAGGTGTGGTGCCAAAAGTGTCGGTACCGCTGATGGCCATGGCATAAACGGCCGTGCTGTCGGGATTAACATCGCCCCGAATACCGCCGGTCATGCTATCGGTTATGACCCTGATCACGGGCTTTAAGAGGAAATTGCCGTTGCCTTGTTGAACTATGGAGCGACCAGCGTCAAAATCAAGTGTAAAGGTGTAATCCACATCTGCCAATAAATCATATTGCACATTGAGCTTTAAGCCTGATTGTTGCGCTGAAGGAGTTTGTAAAGCAATGGTGTCTCCACCAACTACTACGCTATTATTTGGTCCCAAAATCAACCTAATTTGACTTAATCGCCCAGCTGGCAAAGTCACATCGGCTAAAAGTGTGTCCAAGCCATTGCTGAATGAAAGCAAATTGTAAACGCCTTGTCGGGTAACCGTCTGCGTTAAAGGTTCATCTGCTGCGATGATTTCAATTTCACGGATGTCTACCAATACGGCTTGGTATTGGCCGGGAGCATCGGTAAGCCTGAATTGTACCCGGGCTTCCTTGTTTTTGTTACAAGCGGTGAACAGGCCTGCATACAGCAGGACAAGCACCCATTTCAAACCATGTTTTTGCATATCAAATAAATTGAATAGCAAAATTACGTTTCATTAGCAGTTTTATTGCCTGGGAATTACTTGTTTGTCTCGTGATTAGTCCTTACTTTTGCATTCCATTTTTTAAAATTAAACTGAAATCGAATGAATCAGTACGAAACCGTATTTATCCTCACGCCGGTATTGACCGACGAGATGGTAAAAGACGCGGTCGCGAAGTTTGAGAAGGTGCTGAAGGAAAACGGCGCCGAAATCGTTCACCAGGCAAACTGGGGCCTGCGTAAACTTGCGTATCCTATCCAGAAAAAATCTTCAGGATTCTATCACTTGGTAGAATTCAAAGCTCCAGGTACCCTTGTGGACAAGCTTGAGCTTGAATTCCGCCGTGATGAGCGTGTCCTGCGTTTCCTCACCGTGGCACTCGATAAGTATGCCATTGCTTACAATCAATCACGTCGCAGCAACGCGGCTAAACCCGTAACCGAAGAAGCTTAATCCATGATCAGCAACAGCTTTGCCGCCATTCCCGTCAAGGACGAGAACCGCAAGAAATACTGCCGCTTTAAGAAAAATGGCATTAAGTACATCGATTATAAAGACGCAGACTTCCTTTTGAAGTTTGTGAACGAGCAAGGTAAAGTATTGCCTCGCCGTCTCACTGGTACTTCGTTGAAGTATCAGCGCAAAGTAAGTCAGGCCATCATGCGCGCCCGTCACCTGGCCCTGATGCCATATGTAGCCGATGGTTTGAAATAAGAGGAGAAGAGAGACATGGAAGTTATTTTGAAACAAGACGTTAAAGGTCTGGGCTATAAGTACGATGTTGTAAAGGTAAAACCCGGTTACGGCCGCAATTACCTCATTCCACAAGGAATCGCTACCATCGCGAACAAATCGACCATCAAAGAGCGTAACGAAAACGTTAAACAGGCCACCTTCAAGCAAGACAAGCTGAAGAACGATGCACAAGCATTGGCCAACAACCTTACCAACCTGACTTTGAAGTTGGGTGCCAAAGTAGGTGAGAGTGGTCGTATTTTCGGTGCCATCACCACCCTTCAGGTGGCTGATGCTTTGAAAGAAAAAGGTTTTGATGTTGATCGTCGTCGCCTTGAAATCAAAGCCGACATCAAAGAAGTTGGTACCTACACCGTAGAAGCCGATTTGCACCGCGAGGTGAAGGCTGAGTTCAGCATCGAAGTAGTTGCTGAATAATCGGTTTTACACGAAAAGAAAAAAGCCCCGGCATATTCCGGGGCTTTTTTTATGGATTGATCCACAGTTTTTCAACTTGATTAAATCCTTTTGTTTGCCACTTCAGTAAGTATGATCCTGCATTTAGGCCTTGTAGATCCAACTTCAAAGCCTTGCCTTCGGGTTCGGCTGCATTGAATGTTCTTACCAAGCGGCCTTGCAAGTCGTAAAGCTGTACATTTACTGGCTTTGCCTCAAAGTCGCCACTGACCATTACCTGATTTTTAGCGGGATTTGGATAAACTTTGAACGTTGGCTTTTGAACATCATTTACCGACAAAGCATTCAATCCAAAAATACTGCAGTCGTCGAACAAGGCCTTTATTTGTGAGGTGTTTTGAAGTAGCTCGGTCAACGAAGCTTGTGGACCGCCTGTTTGCGCACGTGCCCAAACCGTACCTATGGTAAAGGTATTGATGCTACCCGGAGGCATGGTCATGGGGCCCATGCTCATCACAAAGCGGCGATCACCAGCCAAATTGGCATTGTTTGTCCCATTTACTGTTTCTGACCATTGGAAAGGTGGCGTTACAGGAGCCGATGGCGAGCCTCCCAAACCAAATCCGTTGGGGTCGCTATTGCCCGCAAACATATAACGTGCCGGGCTGGTGGTTGCGCCAGGCGATGCAGGATAGCCGTTGCCGCCATAAACCATGGGTAAACCATCTTTCCACCGGCCTCTAAGGTAGTTGTACACATGCAAGGCAGTTGTTGGGTTACCTGTTGGCGTTGCATCGTTGTTGAAAGCCAAAAAATTCCACATGGCGTAACGTTCGGTGCGCGGCTGATTCTGGCAATCTACAGGTAAATTGTCAATGGTGCCGTCTAAATTATTGTCACGGCCATCTTGTGGGTCAGAAAATGCCCCTTGGAAAATAGCCACCCCAACAGCAGGAGGTTGTGTGCCATAGCCCAATATGCCGTCGTCATCGTTGTCGGCATTGTAGGCATAAGCCATGCTGCGACTAACATCACAGCCCACATAGTCATCTATGGCATTTCCTAAATCGGGGTCAATAAAAACACCGGCATAAAATGAATCAATCCGCAGACTCGATCTGTTGATGATGGTGTATTCGTGAAAAATGGCATTGTTCAAGGGACCAGGCCTGTTAAAAGCATAAATCATTTCGCGAACTTCAAATGGCAAGCCCAAACCACCGCTCCCTGCGATATTGCCGTTGCCGTTGTAAACACTGAATATGGCTTCATCGCCATAAATCTTGGGGTAATCACCGTTGGCCGGATTATATGCACCATTGGCATCAAAATCGACATAAGGAGCTAATTTTGAATCAAATCCTACCTCGCCATTGCCTGGCCAATTTGCGATAGAAGAAGGCATTTGATAGCCAGGTTGGTTGTAATTCAATACATGGTTGTGGATTTCTTGTGCAGTAACCCGCCACAATGAATCATACCTTCTGCAATTTGTGCCATTGGTGCTGCCGTTGTCAACCGACAATGGACCGGGCCAAAACCCAGCACCCAAAGTGGAAGTTTGCCGATAAGTTTGTGCCGCCACGCGCAAAGTACCAGTTGGGTCTAAACCGCCCATCCACAAGCTGCCAGCATACATCGATGACAAGCCTGACCCTGCAGGAACTTCAAATCCCCTCCCACTGGTGTCAGGTCCCCAATGAGGTCCCGAACCCAAGAGGTTAGCCCTGATGTTATTCACTGCTAAGGTGGTGCGCGCACTTGCTGGCACACAGTTGAATGCCACACGAGTTGGATCGTTGTTTTGTCCCATCGCCACATTCCATGGCAACAGGCACATTAAGAGTAGCCACTTTTTCATACGTTCTGCATTCTGCGTTTAAGTTATTGCTTGAGTAATTTGAAAGTTTTGCTAGTACCCGAATCAGACACCTTGATGAAATAAAGGCCCTGATCGAGACCTTCTAAATCGACGGGCATTTTTGATCCATCGGCAGGGGATAGCCACGACTTACGCAGTAATTTGCCTTGTAAATCAAGTACTTCTACTTTGAGTTCGTTCGAGAATTGGCCAGGCACCTCCAACCAGGCAGTAGAACCTGCCGGATTGGGGAACAAACGCAATTGTTCTAAGGCTTTTTCGGCAGTTGAAAGGCCATTTAACCCATAAATGCTGCAATTGTTAAAGGCTTGCTGAATTTGGGTTTTGGCGTTCCTCAATGCGTTTAACGATGCTTGTGCACCTCCACTGCTGGCACGTGCCCACAAAGCGCCTACGATAGAAGTATTTACAGCACCAGGCAACAAGGTTCCAGGCCCCATGCTCATCACAAATCGCCTTCCACCTCCAGGTACATTCGGCCCGGGAAAGCCTGAGGGTGTTGTCCAGTCGAAGGGCGCGCTAACCGGGTTAGCAATGCTTCCACCCAGTCCAAAGCCGTTCGGATCGCTGCTGCCAGGAAATTGATACCGCGTTGGTAAGGTGGTAGCGCCAATGCTGCCTGGATATCCATTGCCGCCGAACACCATACGTTGCCCATCTTTCCATTTGCCCGCCAAATAATTAAAGGCATGCTCTGCTGTGGTTGGGTTGCCTATGGGTGAAGCATCGTTTACAAAGGAAATGAAATTCCACATCGTAAAGCGCTCTGTTCTGGTTACTTGGTCGCAACCTGAGAGCATTTCGTCAATTTGCCCATTCAGGTTGTTGTCAAAGCCATCATTGAAATCGGAATACGGGCCGCGAAAGACCGCAAAACCTGCTGCCGGTGGTTGTGTACCATAACCGTCGGGGCCCTCGTCTTCATCATCGGCATTGTATACAAAGCCCATTCCTCTTGCCACATCGCAGCCAATAAAGTCATCGATGGGGTTTCCCAAAGCCGGATCAACAAAATGTCCGAAGAAGACACTGTCTAAGCGAATGGTGCTTCTGTTGATTATTTTGTATTCAATAAACTGTGCATTGTTCAAAGGGCCAGGCCTGTTAAAAGCAAAAACGGTTTCCTGCACTTCAATGCCTATGGCTGTTTTATTGGCTGCTGCCGCATTGCCTTTGTCGTTGTAAACCATCCACAAGGCCTCATCTCCCAAAAATTTGGGGTAGTCGCCCTGGGCGGGATCGTAAATGCCGTTGTTGTTTACATCGTGATAAGGTGCCAAATTGGTGGCGTAACCAAAGGCAGCCTCACCATTTCCTGGCCAATTGGCAATGCTTGCCGGAACTTGGTAGCCCGCTGTTC
>ERZ1066127.989-NODE-989-length-12290-cov-8.882714_pt1 | contig 12290 bp, 9 predicted proteins | sample MGYA00382774_ERZ1066127 | MGnify/ENA primary metagenome ERZ1066127 (study PRJEB33369, sample SAMEA5778357) | biofilm metagenome | biome: Industrial cooling water; feature: Water cooling tower basin; material: Biofilm | place: United Arab Emirates | collected... | reverse complement strand
TATCCGTACAGCCGTACCTTATCAGCCAGAACTGTCACAAATTTATTTAACAACCTTTCACTTAAGACTTTATGCTGCTAAAAGTTATTTGGAAAAATTTGGTGTCCCCGAAAAACCCGAAGACTTAGACCACCACCGTTTATTAGTTTTTGGTGATGATGTCGCCCATCCTTATGGGAATATTAATTGGTTGCTTCATTTTGGTTTGAAAAAAAATCAGCCTGCTCGAACGCCCTATTTACGTATTAATTCTGCTTACGGTTTAAGGCGCTGTGCCGAGTCTGGCTTAGGTATAGCTGCTATTTCCCAAGAGTATGCTATTTTAGAAACAAGTGATCTTGTGCCCGTTTTGCCGAATTTTGTTGGCCCTTCTGTTAAAATTTATTATGTTTATCCTAAATCTTTGCAAAAATTTAAAAGAGTTACAGCTCTAGGAGATTTTTTGAAAGAAAGACTTGAAAAAGAAAATGGGGAACATAATTGGCACGATTAGAAGGACAGAAACAAAAGATTTTCAAGTACATTAAACTCAATAAACAAGTTACCTTTGCGATGTTAGGTAACTGTTTAGAATTTTATGATGTAACCTTGTACAGCTTTTTTGCTGCTCTTTTAGCCCCCCTGTTTTTTCCTTCAGCCAGCCATAGTTTATCTTTGCTAGCCAGCTTTTCTGCTTTTGCCTTAGGAATTGCCATGCGTCCCTTAGGCGGGATTGTTTTTGGTCACTTAGGTGATCAATACGGTCGGAAGTATGCTTTAAGAATTTCTTTAGTACTCATTGCCACCCCAACTTTGATTATAGGTTTATTACCTACCTATGAAAGTTTAGGGCCGGCCGCTCCCCTTGTTTTGGTTCTTTGTTTGCTGCTGCAAGGATTGTGTGTCGGGGGGGAGTATTCAGGGGCTTCCGTCTTTGTTGTTGAACATACCAAAAAAAAATGGCCTGGCTTTTGGAGCGCTTCTTTAATAGCCTCTGGCTTTTTAGGGGGGTTAATTGGAACTTTAATAGGGGCCTTGTTTACGCAAGTTTGTATGCCTTCGTGGGGCTGGCGTGTTCCTTTTTTAATAGGGGGTGTGGTCAGTTTAATTGGATTTTACCGTTTTTATCGTTTACAAGAAACGCCTGATTTCCAATTGGTGATGGATACTAAGGCCACGATTCGAAAGCCTTTATTAAGTGCTTTAAAAAATCAAACCGTGAATTTTTTATGTGTGGTCTGCGTAGGCAGTGCTTCTTTTATCCCTTTGTATACAGCAACGACGTATTTAGGGTCTATTCTTTTGAATGATCTGCGTATGCCGCATTCCCATATAATGTTGGTATACAGCTTGGTCATGACGGTCTACTTAATTTTTTTGCCTATTATGGGGTCCCTGGCTGATCGTTTGGGCGCTAAAAAAGTTATGGCAACGGCAGCTTTAAGTATGATAATTTTTTCTTATCCATTATTTGGACTGTTACTGTCTAAGACTGTTTCTGGTATCATTATAAATCAAGTCTTTTTAGCTATTGTGAATACGGCTTTTTCTGGGCCTTCGCTTTTATTTAAGGCAGGTCTTTTCCCTACTAACACCCGTCATAGTGCTTTGGGTTTTGGGTATAATCTGGGGGGCGCGATCTTTGGTGGCACCAGTCCCCTTATTTGTGCTTCTTTAGTAAATTGGACAGGAAATTATCGTTCAGCTGCTTTTTATATTATCTTTGGCGCAATGCTAGGGTTAATAGGGGTCTCTTTCAGTCGTAAAATTGACACCTCGTTTGAGGAAGATCATGAAAAAGCCTATTCTCTTAAACAACTTGTTGCTTAAATGTAAAATACTGTCTTTAATATATTTATAATTTTTTATAAACAGCTTTAGAATTTTGGGTTGTGCTTAAGACTAATCAATTCTTTGTAAGCAGTATTGGCAATGCTCTTGAATACTATGATGTGACTTTGTATGGGTTTTTTGCTGCTTTTCTAGGTCCTTTATTTTTCCCTAGTGCTGATCCTGTAACCACAATGCTGGCTAGTTTTGGTGCGTTTGCGGCTGGGTTTATTGTTCGTCCCTTAGGTGGAATTTTGTTTGGTCATCTAGGGGATAAATACGGTCGTAAAAAATCATTATTATTGACTTTGTTCATGATGGTTATTCCAACTTTCACGATTAGTATTCTGCCAACATATCAACAAATTGGGATTTTTGCGCCGCTGATTTTAGTGGTGTGTCGAATGGTTCAAGGTTTATGCGTGGGTGGTGAATATCCTGGTGCCTCTGTCTTTGTTGTTGAACATAGCCGTTTGAAATGGAAAGGGTTTTCCGGGGGCGTCTTAACGGCGGCTGGGTGCGTGGGGGCACTCATAGGGGCCTTAGCGGGGGCTGTTTTTACCTCTGAGTCTTTGCCTGATTGGGGTTGGCGTATTCCCTTCTTTTTAGGGGGCGTAATGGGATTGATCGCTCTTTATTTTCGGGTTTATCTTAAAGAAACCCCCGCTTTTGAAGGGTTAACCCCTTATAAACAGGCGCCTAGGCTCCCTCTTGCACAGGCTATATCTGATTATCCTTTAAATCTTTTGTGTGTAACTTTTATTGGTTCAGCTGCTGTTGTTCCTCTCTACTTAACAACCATATATCTAAGCTCTATAACCTTTAGCAATGGGTTACCCACCTCAACAGTTATTATGCTGCATAGTATATTTTTGGGGGTTTGTATTGTCATGATGCCTCTGATGGGATGGTTGGCAGATAAAATTGGTTCTCGGCAGGTTATGTTAGGGGGGGCGATTGGTTTGTTATTGTGTGCATACCCCATCTTTATCTTAACCAAAACCTTCCTGATTACCGGGGTAATCATTGCTCAACTTATTCTAGGCATTTTTAATGCTGCTTTCGTTGGGCCTGCGCCAGCTTTCGAAACCAGTCTTTTCCCTGTCCAACTGCGGTATAGTGCTATCGCTACAGGATATGGTTTAGGGGGGGCGTTATTCGGTGGTACAAGCCCTTTTATTTGTACCCTGCTAGTAGAATGGACGGGTAACCCTGAAATGCCTGCTTTTTATTTAATGATAACAGCTGCTTTAGGATTATTTGGGGTTATATTGGCTGATAAGACTAAGTTGCAAAGATTACCAAATTGATAAAAATAAGAAATAAATACAAAATTGAATACCAAAACAATCGTAGGGGTTGTTGACGCTGATGATAGACAGCGGTGGCAAGAGTTAGAAGAATAATTCCCAAAAGGCTGACACCCATTAAATATCCCTTGCTAACCATGTCCAGGTAATAAGGCAGGTAAGTTGATACTATGGTGACTATCGTATAATGCAAAATTTTTTTCTTGGTTATTCTCTCCCCTCTAACCTGGGGCATCATAGGAATACCTGCATTGGCATAGTCATCACCGCAGGCCAAACATAATGACCAAAAATGGGCCGGGGTCCATAAAAAGATTATTAAGAATAAAGACCATGCTTGGATAGGGATGTCACCCGTTACACTAGCCCAACCAATAACCGGGGGTAAGGCCCCTGAAATACCCCCAATCACAATATTTTGCTCTGTCCAAGGTTTTAGAAGGATAGTGTAGATAAGGACATAAAAAATAATCGTAAAAGCTAATAAAAAGGCTGCTGTTACGTTGACGATTAATCCCATTATTAAAGGGGCGCTTACACTTAAAATCATACCTAAACTTAACGCTGAGTCAGGATTGATAAGACCAGAGGGTAAAGGGCGATTTCGCGTGCGTGTCATAAGACTGTCGCGATAGCGCTCTACCCACATATTCAAACATCCAGCGCCCCCTGCACCCATGGCAAGACTTAAAAGGGCTGTAAACTGCACAACACGATTTATAGAAGCAGGGGCTAACAGCATACCACATAGACCAGTAAAAATAACTAAGGACATAACCCTAGGCTTTAAAAGGTACCAATAGCTGCTTAAAGAGGCCGTTGGAAGTCTAGCTGGAATGGCAGTCATCAGCGAATGATCGGCTGTTGTTCGAAAGAATGAAAGGGAGGCGGAGAAGAAACCGTCCATTCTAAGGTAGTGGCACCTTGCCCCCATGGATTATTGCCACAAGGGACCTTGTCACGGAATAAACGCCAGACTGTATATAAAAAGAATAAAACAGAAAATCCTGATAGAAAACCCCCTAGACTACAGACATAATTCCAACCAGAATAGGCATCTGGATAATCGGGTATGCGACGGGGCATCCCGGCTAAACCTAAAAAATGCATGGGGAAAAACAGAATATTAACACCCGCAAAAGTTAGCCAAAAATGAATTTGCCCAAGTTTTTCATTGTATTGGTAACCTGACATTTTCCCAATCCAATAATAAAACCCAGCAAATAAGCCAAAGACAGCGCCCATGGATAGCACATAATGGAAATGAGCGACAACATAATAAGTATCATGTAAGACTACATCCACTTCACCATTAGCCAAGACAATCCCTGTCAATCCTCCAATCGTAAACAAAAGGACAAAACCACTGGCAAACAGTAAGGGGGTTTTAAAGGTAATAGAGCCGCCCCATAAGGTGGCAATCCAGCTAAAAACTTTGATCCCGGTAGGGACAGCGATAATCAACGTAGCGATCGTGAAATAAGCACGGACTGAGGTTTGTAACCCAACGGTAAACATATGATGCGCCCATACAATGAACCCCAAAACACCAATGATAACCATGGCATAAACCATGCCTAAATAGCCAAAGACAGGTTTTTTGGCAAACGTGGCAATAACATGACTGACAACCCCAAAAGCCGGCAGAATCATAATATAAACCTCTGGATGACCAAAAAACCAGAATAAATGCTGGAACAAAAGGGGATCTCCTCCGCCTGCCGGGTCAAAGAAAGTGGTGCCAAAATTACGGTCAGTAATTAACATGGTAATGCCCCCCGCTAAAACGGGTATTGACAGTAAAATCAGAAAAGAAGTTACTAGAATCCCCCACACAAAAAGGGGCATTTTATGAAATCCCATACCAGGGGCACGCATATTAAAGATAGTGGTAATGAAATTGATGGCGCCTAAAATAGAAGACGCCCCCGCAATATGCAGGCTAAACAGCATAAAATCGACTGAGGGGCCATGATGACCAATTAACGAGCTGAGAGGGGGATAGAATGTCCAGCCCGTACCTGCGCCTGTACCTGTTAAACACGCTAAAAATAACAGCACAAGAGAGGGGACAAGAAGCCAGAAGCTAACGTTATTTAAGCGTGGGAAAGCCATATCAGGCGCCCCAATCATCAAAGGAACAAACCAATTGCCAAACCCCCCAATTAAGGCGGGCATAACCATAAAAAAAATCATCAATAATCCATGGGCTGTCATTACCACATTGTAAAGTTGGTAATTGCTGCCAAAAACCAGACTTCCAGGATACATCAATTGTGCCCGCATAATCATCGATAAGGCACCGCCCACAAGCCCAGCCCCTACAGCAAAGAATAGGTACAAAGTGCCAATGTCTTTATGGTTAGTTGATAGCAGCCAACGCCGCCAGCCGGCGGTAGGGTAAGACGACATTTATTCTTGAACCTTTGAGTGGGTGGAAATGTAATAATCTTTTAACTTAGTCCCTTTATTCATAGATGTTAGGTTTACTCCGCAAGAACTTAAAGCCATCATTCTATTTATCCCTAGTCTTATGTGCTTTTCAATCTACTGAACTTCTGTGCCGTTGGGAAGGCTGGATTATTAACCTTCTTAACTCTTTATTAAAGAATAGCAGGCATAATAAGAAGGCAATAAATCTGTAGTGAAAGAAAAATTTATGATAAAGATGAAATTTTTTGTCCTAATCAGTTTAGTGACGACTCTGTCTGTTATGAATGTTTATGCTCACAGCCACAGTCATTCTTCAAACGCACAGGAAAGTTATTCTGAACCGGTTCTAGCTGTTCCGACAAAAGGAATGTTTGGCAAGCACGCGGATCATCATAAAAAGGCCTTAGATCATTTAAAAAAGTCTTGTAAAGAACGGGGCGGAGAAGTCAAGCATGGTCCATCTGTTGGTTTCCAAGGTGCAGATGATTACTGGTGCAGCCTAGATAAAAGACCCGTACATGGCCATGGAAGATAATTCTTTCCCATAATTAGTTTTTAGCCGCTATAAAGGGGGGTTCGTTGGCTGACTCTCCTTAATAGCCGATTGGCTTTGGTTTTAGTCCTGTATCGCTTTTTAATCTTTTATAATTTTGTCAAGCAGAGTAATGCGACTTTACCCACTGCTCATATTGGTCTTTAGATACAACGTGAATGGCAATGGGCATAAAACCATGGTTTACGCCACACAATTCAGAACATTGTCCATAATAAATACCGGGTTGATGAACACGGAACCATGTTTCGTTAATACGCCCAGGGACACAATCACGCTTAATACCCAAGGCTGGCACAGCAAAGCTGTGCAAGACATCACTAGAAGTCACCAGAATTCTGACTGTGGTGTCAACGGGCACCACCAACCGTTTATCCACCTCTAACAGCCGCGGCTGGCCAGCCTGTAAGTCTTTGGGGTCAAGCATCGTACTGTCAAAGCTGAAACTTTTCTTGCTATCTTGGTTGGGATACTCGTAGGTCCAATACCATTGCCGTCCAATAGCTTTGATGGTAAGGTCTGCTTCTTGTGGTTGGTCTAGTTCAAATAATAGTTTTACAGACGGTACCCCAATCACCACCAAAATCAAGATGGGCACCAAGGTCCAGACAATTTCTAACATCACATGGTGGGTTGTTTGGCTAGGAATGGGATTTCGTTTGGCGCAAAAACGTATCAAGACATATCCTAAAAGTAAAGTTACCAAGCTAGCAATACCCGTAATGACTATGAGCAATAGTGAGTGCATATGCTGGATGCTTTCCATCATAGGAGACGCAGCAGGCTGGAAGGTTACTTGCCAAGGCTTTGCCATGTAAAAGGTAGAATTTTCAGCACTTATGGCAGCATGTATGAGGCCTTCCCCTAACAAAAGGGCCACAATTTGTTTTAGGTAACTCATTATGTCAATTTAATAAGAAATTTTTTTAATCTTAAACAAAATCTTTAGTAACGCCAACGCTTAACCCCCTCCTAAAAACAGTATTTTCTTGACCTTATAGCCTAACTTGATGTTTGATTTGTCCAATATCCCTTTAGTATAGCTATTATCTTGACTGACAGCAAAACCCATAAAATTCCAGCCCATGTTGCTATTATTATGGATGGGAATGGGCGTTGGGCTAAGGCCAAAAATTTACCTGTTATAGCGGGTCATCGGGCAGGTGCTAATACCGCGCAACGTATTACAGAACGCGCTGCCCAGGTTGGGGTGAAATTTTTGACTTTATATACTTTTTCATCTGAAAATTGGCTGCGACAAAAAAGTTGGGTTGATGATTTCATGGGTCTTTTGCGTTGGTATTTACATCATGAGATTAAGTCTTTAATGGATAATGGTGTACGTTTGCGTGTGATTGGTCAACGTGCTTTATTACCAAATGATATTCAAACCCTTATCCATCGTCTTGAAGTAGAAACCCAAAATAACCAAGTCATTACGGTGGTATTAGCCTTAAGTTATGGTGGCCGGGATGAGCTAAAGCGTGCTACCCAGTCTATCGCCATAAAAGTTGCAAAAGGGGAATTAAAGGCCGCTGATATCACCTGTTCGACTATTGAACAGCATCTTGATACCGTTGGCTTACCTGATCCTGATCTGTTTATTCGAACCAGTGGGGAACAGCGTCTAAGCAATTATTTGCTTTGGCAAATGGCTTATACAGAATTTGTGTTCGTGCCAACGTTATGGCCTGATTTCACGGTTAAAGAATTTGACCAAGCCTTAGAAACCTTTCAAAACAGAAAAAGACGTTATGGATTATATGTTGACGCAGAATAAGATACTGACACCCTGCCTACAATCTAAAAAGGAATTAAGCTTACGCACTCTTTCCATAGTGTTTGGGGTACCCGTAGTAATTGGTATGGTTTATTTAGGTTCACCTTTTATAGATAGCCTTGTGCTGATGCTTTTGGTGGGGATGCTGTGTGAATGGTCACGGTTGAATACAAAGATATCTTTTCATCCCCTTTGTCTTTTGATGTTTATGCAAACTTGGTTATTTTATTACATGCCATCGATACCTTTATCTGCTCATGGGGTAACCATGCTTATTTTACTAACAGCAGGGTTTGCTTTTAGTCACCTTTCTTGGTTGCGTTATATCTTGTTTGTGGCGGGCGCTGTTTACATAACGTTGGCTACGCTTATCTTATTAGCTTTAAGTGAACAAAAATTCCTTATTATTTGGTTGCTATCGATTGTCTGGGCTACCGATGTGGGAGCGTATCTGTTTGGCTCGTTGTTAAAAGGGCCTAAATTAGCCCCCCGCCTTAGCCCGCATAAGACGTGGGCTGGTTTTATGGGCGGTATCCTGGCAGCTTTGTGTGTAGGATGGTCCCTACAAAAAAAGATGGGTTCCTATTTTCAGCCCCCTTTCTCACCGTTAGGATTAATCCTTATTTTATCAGTAGCCGCGCATCTTGGGGACTTATTAGAATCAATGTTTAAACGTTATTTTGGCGTTAAAGACACCGGCCATATTATTCCTGGTCACGGTGGTCTTTTGGATCGGTTGGACAGCTTATTATTGGTGGCGATTGTTTATGGAATAATCTTGGTATTCGCGAAACTTTAAACAATTCATGCCATAGCAAAGGGCAGTATAAACCCCTGTCCCAACTGTACCTAATAGGCCAAGAGCACTTAAGCGCATGATAAAGTCAGGAACTTCTAGCATAGGTTGACAAAAATAATAACTTATCATAACGGCAGCCAATGTGCCCAAAGTTGCCACTATAATCTTGATTAAATAATAACCTAAATCTTTATCGAAACGAATCAAGCCGCGACGTGATAGTAAATATCCCAATAAGATAGCATTCGCCCATGCCGCAATAGAGGTCGCTAGGGCGATACCTAAGTGCTTAAATTTAAAAATAAGCATTAAGTTAAGGATAACATTAATAACCATACTAACCAGGGCAGTTAAAATGGGGGTCAAGGTGTCTTGGCGGGCAAAAAAGCTGCTGCTGAAGATTTTAATCAAAATATAGGCAGGCAATCCGGTTGAAAAGCCGAAAACCGTGGCTGCGACAGCTTGGGTAGAGGCTATATCAAATTTACCCCGTTCAAAAAGCACGTGGACTAAGGGTGCTGCCAAATACATCAATCCCATCATAGCAGGTAACGTAATCAACATGGCAAATTCAATGGCCCGATTTTGGGTGTAAAGGGCGGTTTCTACCTTTTGTTCCCGCCATAAACGTGACAGTACAGGCAACAAAACAGTGCCCATGGCCGTGCCCGTGATGCTGATGGGTAACTGGTAAAGTCGGTCGGCATAATATAAGTAAGAATTGGTCCCGACCGGTAATAGGGAGGCCATCATGACATCAATCATAAGGTTGATTTGTAAGGCTCCTGAGCCAAGGGCGGCAGGTATCATACGTTTACCAAAGGTTTTAATTGCTGGGCTAGAATGTGGCCAAGCAAGGCGAGGCCGAATCCCATAAAGCCAACAGGGAATAGCCACCCATAATAATTGGATAACACCAGAGGCCATAATCGTTATTGCTACCTCTGTGCCTCTAGAAATTTTACTGGGGTCAATCATACACAAAACAGCAATAATACTTAGGTTCCCGGCAATGGGGGACGAGGCAGCTAAAGAAAATTTATCTAATGAATTCAAAACCCCACTGAACAAAGCGGTTAAAGAGATTAACAGAATAAAAGGAAACGTAATACGTGAGAAAAAAATAGCAAGCTGGGTAAGTTCAGGTTTTCCACCAATAAGAAATATATGCACCACAGCTGGCATACATAATTCGAAAATAATCACAACGCCAATCAGGATGGCTGTCATTAAGCTTAGAACATTTTGTATAAATTCATGGGCTTTATGTTTGGACTCAACATTTAAACCAGCAAAAATAGGTACGAACGAGGCATTAAAGGCCCCTTCCGCAAAGATACGTCTTAAAAAACTGGGGATTTTAATGGCAATAACCAAGGCATCCATCACCAAGCTGGTGCCGATATACTTTGCCATTAAGACGTCGCGGATAAAACCTGTCATGCGACTTAGGATGGTGAAAAAGCTAACGGATAAAGCTGATCTGACAAGGCGCATAGGGGGTTGGACAAAAGATTTTTTAATATGTCACTTAGACAATTTTTTGCTGGGATTGCAAGCGGATTTTTAGTTTCCGTTAAAGGGCTAACCCCAACGGTGAGACAGAAAAGTACGCTTCATATTTTTGAATAAGATAATCCCGTAAAGGGATATAATCGTATGACAAAGGGTCATGGGAACGAAGGGAGGTTTTTACCATCACCTGAATATCTTTAATATTTTTTAATTCAATCCTAAAGGAATAGGAAGATACAAGAAACTTAACCTTTAAATCACTATCCGTAGTTGTGTAATATTTGTAATTCGAGAAGTCATTAAAAACTTGATGATTGGTATTGAAATCAAGTTTGGCGCGTTGTTTGGCAGCTTTTACTATAAGGTCTGACACCTCTTGGGCAAAGTGTTCTGACAAATCTTCAACGCCTGGATAAAGCATTAAAATATCTTTAGGATTGCTTTCTATATCTTGTTCAGTAATTTTATTACTGTTTGCACGCGCCCATTCTAAAAGCTTGGGGGCTAACCAATACACTACAAGATTGTCAAAAATTGCCCCTATAAAAAGATTATGACCGTGAATAAGCTCTTCTGTTTGTATTTTTAATTTTCTCTTGTATCGTGCCAGGGGGGCATTTCCGATAGCCTCTTTTTCGCCTTTTAGCCAACTTTGGACAATAGACGTTAAAGAATCCGTACAATGTAATTCCCTGGGAAAGGCATTGTTGAAAAAGGCTTTTTCTGCCCTTTGTTCTTTGGCAAAAACATAGGCATTCAAAAAAATTTCGTAAAGATTGTCCCAGAATTTTTTAATACGGGTCCGCATGGTTTTTAAATTGTACTTGGCATCCTCCAGCATTCTCTGGGAAAAGATTTGCTCTAACCAAATCAGGGATTTCAGATTGGGTTTATGGTGTTTCAATTCCGTGGAAATTTGCTCTGTATCAAGCTTGAATGTGTAAAGATTAAGCGACTGGCTATCTAACGTGTCCTGTTCCATAAGGTTAACACCATAGGTAGGATCACAAATTCTAAGATTTTTTAGGTCAGATTTTTTGATAGCAATGACAAAATCAATAACGTTAGAGACTAACTCTCGTTGGCTGTACTCAGCGGTAGAAGTTTTTTTATCTGTTGTATGGGTCATCATATCTTGGGTGATGGCTCTGTCAAATTCATCGACATAGGTCAAATAACGCTGATAGAGCGTTTGATACCCAGGCTGGAATTGATAGTCATAACCGGTTCTTACAAGGGGTTTAGGATTAATGATACCCCATTCCTTGAATAAAAATTCAATCTCTACATCATTCTGTTTAAAGGCATCTTGAATAGGTTGTCTTTGCAGCACCTGCTTAATAAAGGTGTCTTTTTGGCGGGGGCCTACCAGGTCACCCATAACTTGGCTAATAGTGTTTAACAATTCATCGGTGTGATGGTTTTCATCTTCATGTGTTAATAAATAGTAGGAGGCAGAAATAATAATCCGGCAAATCGCAAGATGATGTTTGATATTTTGCTTAGTCCTCTCTTCTTTTAGGGCACTTTCTAAGGTATAATTTTTTAAAATAACAGCTAGGTCTTCGCCGCGTGCTATGCTTTTTTTAACCCTATCTATTAAATAACCAGTAATGGTTTTTACCTCTTCATCCGTGGCCGTGCGCCCTATCCCAAATGCCCCAGAAACAATTTTGTGGGAAGCATCTTCCGCATCATTTTGCATGTCAAGTAAGGGCAGTAGCTTGTTTTCTTGCTCCTCATCCATAACGTAAGAATTTGCATTGTTGGGCAGCTTTATCCCTCTTAAATAATCAGAGGTTGACCCTAACAGCTGCAGCGTTTTAAGGGCGAAATTACCCGGCTTTGAGGGCAAATAATCCGAAAAAAGCGGCGTATGTTCTTTTAACTGCGTGAATAAAGAAATGTATTGTTGGCTGTTAGGGCAAGTCAGTAAATTTTGATAAAGATAAGCGGCGGTCAAAGAATTTGAATATTTAAGAAGCGAGAAATAACCCCCCATAAGGGCCGGTTTGTCAAATTCGTAAAGTTCTTTTTGCTGGCCAAGATTTTTTAGGTAAGTTTGTTGGCTTTTGGAAATATCTGCAGAAG
>ERZ1066127.985-NODE-985-length-12319-cov-11.957518_pt1 | contig 12319 bp, 8 predicted proteins | sample MGYA00382774_ERZ1066127 | MGnify/ENA primary metagenome ERZ1066127 (study PRJEB33369, sample SAMEA5778357) | biofilm metagenome | biome: Industrial cooling water; feature: Water cooling tower basin; material: Biofilm | place: United Arab Emirates | collected... | reverse complement strand
CAACGACGTGTACGACATCTTTCACGAGAAAGAAGCCCGCTACCGCAATGCCGTGAAGAGCCTCATGGCGACCACTCCGCAACAGTCACCCACTCTGCAAACGATCGCCGAAAAAGCCCGACTCAAGGTCGAGGAAATCCCGCAAATTTCTCTGCATCCGAACGCGCAAAAGCCCCTCTTCGCCCCCGCTTGGCTCCCCACCATCGCCTTCACCTGGCGCATCATGGTCGGCACCATCACCACCGTGCTCGTCGCCCTCTGCTTCCGCCGCAAACGCGAGGAATTGGTAGCGCTGAAGCAATGATTATCTGTCAATCTGTTGCAAAAATGAAATGGAATTTGATCAAAATACATTAACGATTTGAAGGATGAACTATCGTAATCTGGTGCTAGGATTTCTTCTTCTCCAAGGCGGTTTGCTGGTTTGGGCGATGCGGTTATGTCGCCGACTACAACTCGAAACCGATCCGGTCGATGAAATGATCGCTGCGTGCTTTATTCTCAATTTAGTGGTAGGTTTGCTGGTTAAGCGCGGTTCTGTGTGAAAAGTCTCTGGATTTCTTGAATGGTGTCAAATGCAGTTTTTGAGTTTTGAAAACTCAATCGACTTGGCGGAAAAAATGAATTGCTGAATGGCAAACCATGTGGGAAAGTCATGTCAACGATTCATCGAGCAATTTGAGGAAAAAGCAATGAAGACATCTATAAAAGAAACCATGAAAATATCGCAATGCCATGAACCTTGAGCTGCGTATTGATGTCAGTAGTTTTAATGCACTTCATGATGCAATCGAAAATCTGTGAATTAAAATCATAAAAATATTTAGAAATGAAAATTTTTCCTTTAATTAGCACAGCTACATTGATTTTTACTCTTTCATGCAAGAATAGCAAACCTGTGGCGAATGAAAATGCATCATCGATAAATAGCAAGTCAGTTGATGATGTGGAATTTAACGTTCATAATATTGAAATTACTCAGAGCAAGCCTTTTATCAGATCTTGGCAATTAGGTACATTGGCTTTCTCATTCCTGGATGACCGAGAACTTTCGGAAAAAATCAATAAAAACTTAAATGATATAAACGATTACTGTTTCAAAATTGATGATGAAGAATTATCAGAACAATCAATCAAAATAATGATTCTTTCCGATAGAACAGACGGCAGCATTTATTCAAGAAAATTGACGAAAGAAAATTTTTCCATAATTTATCATCTTTTATCGAAGAAACCTATTCCTGATGTAATGGATATGGAAGAATTAAATATCATTTACAGAGAAACATTACATGCCGATGCACCTTAACCACTACTTCTCCAGGGTCAGATGCGGTGCTTGAATAGGGTCAGATGCGGTTTTTCGAACAATCGTTTCTTTGGGGTGAGCGAGGCGATCGAAGGATTTTGGGGGGTGCAGCACTCCAAAGACTTGACGGGCATGAACCAGTGCCGTCGTAGGCAGGGCCACCCACAAGGCTTGCGGAGTGAGACGACAAGAATTTTGGGGAAGTACTTGCCATTTCCTCGGGCCCTCTGGTAACACTCGTCTCACACACGTGTCAGTCTCATCCAAGCACATCGTCGGCATTTTACCCGCCCGCTGGGGGTCCACCCGCTTCCCCGGCAAGCCGCTTCATCGGCTCGTGGGGAAACCCCTCATCCAGCACGTCTGGGAACGTTGCCTAGGCTGCACCTTGCTGGATCGCGTGGTGATCGCCACCGATGACGAGCGCATCCGCGACGCTGCGCTTTCCTTCGGTGCTGAGGTGGTGATGACATCGCCGGATCACCCCACCGGCACCGACCGCATCGCCGAGGCCGTGGCCGCGATTCCCGAAGCCACGCACATCATCAACATCCAGGGCGACGAGCCGCTGATCGACCCTGCACTCATCGATGAACTGGCGCAGGCGATGATTTCCGATGCCGGATTGCCCATGGTCACGGCGGCGAATCCCATCGATGACGATGCCGCCTACCACGATCCGAATGTGGTCAAGGTGGTGCTCGATCTCAGCGGTCACGCCTTGTATTTTTCCCGATCCCCCCTGCCCTACCAGCGCACCAAGCCTGCCGGACTCACCCTGTATCGCCACAAAGGCATTTACGGCTACCGTCGCGATTTCCTGGAAACCTTCATCACCTGGCCGCCCTCGCCGCTGGAACAAGCCGAATCGCTCGAACAACTCCGCGCCCTCGAAAACGGCGCCCGCATCAAGGTCATCATCACCAACGATGACTCCATCGGCCTCGATACCCCGGAACAAGCTCCCCTCATCGAATCTCTCCTCTCCTCCATAGCTCACTGATCACCTACCACTAGCAACTACATGAAATACATTTTCGTTACCGGCGGAGTCGTCTCTTCTCTCGGCAAAGGTCTTGCCGCAGCCTCGATCGGCACTCTTCTCGAACAGCGCGGCCTCAAGGTGCTGATGCAAAAGTTCGACCCCTACCTCAACGTCGATCCCGGCACCATGTCGCCCTACCAGCACGGCGAAGTCTATGTGCTCGATGACGGTGCCGAGACCGACCTCGACCTCGGACACTACGAGCGCTTCACTTCCGGTGTGCTCTCGCGCATGAACAACCTCACCTCTGGGCAGGTGTTTGATGCTGTGATCAAGAAGGAACGCCGCGGCGACTACCTCGGCAAGACCGTGCAGTTCATCCCGCACGTCACCGATGAGATCAAGTCACGCATTTACGAAGTCACCAAAAACAATCCCGATGTCGATGTGCTGATGACGGAAATCGGCGGCACGGTCGGTGACATGGAAGGCCTGCTGTTCCTCGAAGCCCTGCGTCAATTTGCGCTCGAAGTGGGCAAGGAAAACGTCTGTTTCATCCACGTCACGCTGCTGCCCTTCATCAAGGCCGCTGGTGAGGTGAAAACCAAACCCACCCAGCAATCGGTGGCCAAGCTTCGCGAGATCGGCATCCAGCCGGACATCATCATCTGCCGCACCGAGGCCGACCTCGATGAGGACAACCGCCGCAAGATCGCCATGTTCTGCAACGTGGAGAAAAAGAACGTTGTTGCTTTCCGCGATGTCGCTCACACGATTTACGAGTGCCCGCTGGACCTGCGCCGCGATAAAATCGACCGCCTCGTCGTCGATAAAATCGGCCTCGGCCACACGCCCCCGCCCGCCTTGGAGGATTGGGAGAAGTTCGTCCAACGCGTCATTCATCCCAAACACAGTGTCACCATTGCCGTCGCCGGAAAATACACCGAGCTGCAGGACGCCTACAAATCGATCTACGAGTCGCTCATCCACGCCGGTGCCGCGCACGATACCAAAATCAACATCGTCCGCATCGATACCGAGGCCCTCGAACACCAAACCGCGTCCGACGTCATCGGCCACGTTGATGGCATTCTCGTGCCCGGTGGTTTCGGCGATCGCGGCATCGAGGGCAAGATCCTCGCGGCCAAGTTTGCGCGCGAGAACAACATCCCCTATTTCGGCATCTGCCTGGGCATGCAAATCGCCACCATTGAATTCGCCCGCAACGTCTGCGGGCTCACAGGTGCCAACTCCACCGAGTTCGATGAAAAAACGCCGCATCCGGTGGTCAGCCTGCAAGAGGAGCAGAAAAAACTCACTACCATGGGCAACAACATGCGCCTCGGTGCGTGCGAGTCCATCCTTTTCGCCGGCACCCAGACCGCGCAGCTCTACCACAATGCCGACCGCATCACCGAGCGCCATCGTCACCGCTTTGAGTTCAACTCGGACTACCAGGAACAGCTCCAGGAAAAAGGCCTCGTGATCAGCTCCGTGAGTGCCAAAGAAGGACTCGTGGAAATCATCGAGCTGCCCAGCAACCGCTTCCACATCGCCTGCCAGTTCCACCCGGAATTCCAGTCGAAGCCGAACAAACCTCATCCACTCTTCTCCGGCTTCATCAACGCCGCCCTGGAGAAAAAAATGCGTGAGGAGCTGTAAACTGGCCGCAGGGCCGATCCAACACCGCGCCCTCTCGTACCATGGCCGATCTCTTTCACCAACCGCAACCACAGGATCCGCGTCAGGAGCCACTGGCCTCGCGCATGCGTCCGCAGCACCTCGATGAGATCGCCGGACAACAACACATCCTCGCGCCGGGGAAATTGCTGCGTCGCGCCATCGAATCAGATCGTTTCACGTCCCTCATCTTTTACGGACCACCCGGCACGGGAAAAACCTCTCTCGCCACGGTCATCGCGCGCATGACGGGCTCGCGCTTCGAATCGCTCAATGGCGTCGAGTCGAATGTCGCCGAGATCCGCGCGAAGATCGATCAGGCCCGTCACTACCGCGAGATGCGCGGGCAGACGACCATCCTGTTCATCGATGAAATCCACCGCTTCAGCAAGTCCCAGCAGGACGTGCTGCTGCCGCACATCGAGCGCGGCGTCATCCGCTTCATCGGCGCGACCACGCACAATCCGTTTTTCCACATCAACTCACCGCTCACCTCGCGCTCGCAGATTTTCCAGCTAGAGCCCGTCACCACCGCCGAGCTCATTCCCGTAATGGAACGCGCGCTGCACGATGCCACACGCGGCCTCGGCCATCTGCCCATTGCCATCGAGGAAAAAGCTCTCTTTCACATCGCGGAGAAGTCCGATGGAGACGTGCGCAAGGCACTCACCGCCCTGGAACTGGCCATCCTCACCACCAGCCCCGCGCAAGACGGCATGATCCATCTCACGCTGGAGGTGGCGGAGGAATCGATCCAGAAAAAATCCATCGCCTACGACGAGGACAACCACTACGACACCATCTCCGCCTTCATCAAGTCGATCCGCGGCTCCGATCCGGATGCCGCTTTGTATTGGCTCGCGAAAATGCTGCATGCCGGCGAAGACCCGCGTTTCATCTCGCGACGACTGGTGATTCTCGCGAGCGAGGACGTCGGCCTAGCCGATCCCGCCGCGTTACGCATCGCCATCGATGCCCACCACGCCCTGGAATTCATCGGCATGCCCGAGGGCCGCATTCCCCTCGCCCACGCCGCCGTCTATCTCGCCGCCGCCGCGAAATCGAACGCCGCCTACATGGGCCTGAACCGCGCCATGGAAGACGTGGCCCAGGGCCGCACGCTCGCCGTGCCCCAGCACCTGCGCACCAAAAGCCGCAAGTCCCTGGCCTCCCGCTCCGGCACACAGGATGCCGAGCTGGAATACCTCTACAGCCACGACTACCCGGAAAACTACGTGCCCCAGGCCTATCTGCCCGAGGGGAAAAACTACTACATCCCTAGTAGCAACGGCCACGAGAAAAAAATCAAGGACCGCCTCGACCACCTGCGCTCGCTATTTGAGAAGGGAACACCACCAGCCCCTTGACGGGAATCGCGCTTGACAGTCAAAGCCCCCGCCGGACAAACTGCCACGCACAATGCCTATTGCTACACCCGTCGAGACGATCATCCAGGGAGTTCCCGTTTCCCCTGGTATCGCCATCGCTCCGATTCACGTGACGGCACGCGGATTTTCCGCACCGGAGGTCTATGAAGTCGCGGAGGCCAATCTGGCGAATGAGCACCAGCGCTTCGAGGATGCCATCCACCGCGCCAAAGAGGAACTCGCGGAAATCCAGCAACGCCTGGCCGAGCTTTCCTCAGATGAAGAATCGCGCATTTTCGAAGCACACATCATGGTGCTGGAAGACAAAGCCCTGCTTAAGCGTGTTCACCACGCCATCGATGAGCGCCAGCAAAACGCCGAGTTCGCCTTCTATGCGGTGATGCAGAATTTCCTCGAAGCCATGCGCCGCATTCCCGATCCTTACTTGCGCGAACGCACGGCCGACATCGAGGATGTCTGCGAGCGGGTCTTGAATTCGTTCGACTCGGTCCACGCTCGCAAAACCATTCGCCCGGAAGACCGGCACATCCTCATCGCCTACGACCTGAATCCCTCCGATACCGCGACCATGGATCGCAGTCTCGTGCTCGGATTTGCCACGGAAATGGGCAGCGTCAATTCGCACACCGCCATCATCGCCCGCTCCCTCGGCATTCCCGCAGTGGTCGGACTGGAAGAGGCCGTGATCGATATCACCGCTCTCACTCACGCGATTCTCGATGGCTACACCGGCAAGCTCATCCTCCACCCCACCGAGGCCACGCTGAACACCTATCGGATGATCGAGCAGAAAAAGATGAAAGCGCGCACAGCGCTCGAGTCCCTGCGCGATGCCGAATCGATCACCCGCGATGGTCGTTCGATCACCCTCTCGGCCAACATCGGTTTGTTAGAAGAACTTCCCGCCGTCAAACATTCGGGAGCCACGGGGATCGGACTCTACCGCACCGAGTTTCTTTTGCTCAACGAAGAGCAGGACGCCATTCCCGGAGAAACCGAACAGGCCGAAGCCTACAGCAAGATCGCCAAGGCCGTGGCACCGAACCTGGTGATCATCCGCACGCTGGATTCCGGTGGCGACAAATTGCCCGCCGAGCCGCTCAGCGAGCCGGAGCCCAATCCTTTCCTCGGCTGGCGCGGCATCCGTGTATCGCTGGACCGCCCGGAAATTTTCAAACCGCAACTCCGTGCCGCCTTGCGCGCCTCCGCACTTGGCAAAGTCGCCCTGATGTTTCCGCTGGTCTCGGGTTTATCCGAAGTAATCCAGGCAAAAAAAATCCTGCGTGAATGCATGGACGAGCTCGATAAAGAAAACATCCCCTTTGATCCCAACATTCAGACAGGGGCCATGATCGAGATCCCCTCCGCCGCCATCATCGCCGATGTTCTCGCCAAAGAGGTGGACTTTTTTTCCATCGGCACCAACGACCTGATCCAATACACCCTCGCTGTGGACCGTGTGAACCCCTACGTCGCCGAGCTCTATCGCCCCACCCATCCGGCAGTAATCCGCCTGATTCATCGCACGATTCAGGCCGGGGCCAAAGAAGGCATCTGGACCGGTATCTGCGGCGAAATGGCCGGTGACATCCGCCTCACGCCCCTGCTCATCGGGTTGGGCGTGGAAGAGCTTTCCGTTGGCCCGCATCAAGTGCCCAGCGTGCGCAAAGCCATCCGCTCCCTGTCCCACGCCGAGTGTTCCGTGATGGCGGATGACGCTCTCAAAGCCGGCATCAGCGCCGACATCCTTCGCCTCACCAAAGACATGGCGAACAAATACTACGCTGACCTTTTCGAATAACCCTTCTTTTGTCATGAAATGGCTCATTCCCTTCCTGTTGCCCTGCTTCTTGATCGCACAGGAGCCAAGTGCCCCGTCACCGCCCGATTCGGATGAAGCGGCCTATCCCGCCATCGAACGCCTGATTCAGGTGATGGAAAGCATCCGCGCGCGCCATCCGGATGTGGACAAGCTCACCTACGATCGCCTCGTCAATCACGCCCTCGAAGGCATGCTGTCCTCACTGGACCCGCACTCCTCCTACATCCATCCGGAAATGGCGGCGGCGATGAAACACCATGGTGAGGTGGATCCTTTCATCGCCTCATTAGGAATGACCATCGGACTGCGCGATGGAGGCCCCTACATTTCCGCCCTCACTGCCAACGGACCTGCCGCTCAAGCCAATGCCGCGCTGAACGCACAGGTGCTGCTCATCGATGGCAAGGACACCAAGGACATGACTCTACCGGCTTTGGTGAAACAACTCAACAAAGCGGCGGGAGAGATCACCCGGCTCACCATCAAATCCCCCACCGAGCCCAAGGCCTACGAGCTGGAAATCACCCATGTGCGTGTCGAGGAAAAAGCCCTCACCCATGCCGAGCTGCTGCCAGGGCATCCCCAGATCGCTTACCTGCGTCTCGCTCAATTTTCCGGCAACTGCCATGAGGAGATCGAAAAAGCCCTAGATGATCTCGAGGACAAGGGAGCCAAGGCGATGATTCTTGACCTGCGCGGGAACGGTGGCGGCGATCTCCACGCCACCGTGCAATTGTTAGGCTTGTTCGTGCCACCGAAAACCACCGTCGTTACCGTCCAGACACGTGATCCCAATAACTGGGAAACATTGACAACGCCTGAGAAAAAACGCCGCGAGCGGAACTACCCGATCGTCGTGCTCATCGATCGCATGTCCGCCTCGGCATCGGAACTCACCGCCGGATGCTTGCAGGACCTCAAGCGCGCGACCGTCATCGGCGAAACCTCCTACGGCAAGGGCTCCGTGCAAAACATCATCCCCATGGATAACGGCACGGCATTGCGCCTCACCATCGCCACCTATCACACGCCCTCCGGTCGCACGCCCCATGGAGTTGGTATCACGCCCGATATCGCCCTGGCTTTCACAGATACCGACCGCAAAAACCTCCCGCTCAGTCTCGTCAAAAAAACCTTGTCGCCCGAGCAACAAAAGCAGCTCGATGCCTGGCAGGATCCTTGCCTGCGCGAGGCGGTGAAAGTGCTGACAAAGTAAGCTGCCAGTTGTTCTGATCATCCTCCGCATCTTCAGACCAATCCGAACTTGATGGCTTTCGCCACCGCGCCCGACAGATTATGGACCTGGAGCTTGCCATAGATGTTGCGCACGTGACTGTCGATGGTGTGATAGCTGAGATTCATCGCCCGCGCGATTTCCTTTTTGATCAAGCCTTTCGAGAGCATTAACAGAATCTCGCGCTCCCGCTCCGTGAGATCCACCTCGGGACTCTGCGGAGGGGCGATGCTGAATGTGGACAGAATCATGCGGGCGATGTGACTGTTGAGCGGAGCCCCGCCGTTGATGACTTCCCGTATGCCGCGCATGATGGTCTCAAGTCCGTCCGCTTTGAGCAAATATCCGTCAGCCCCGGCCGCCAGAGCCTGAAGCACCACAGGTTTGTTGTCATAGACCGTGATCACGATGATTTTCGCCTGGGGAATCGATTTTTTCAGTTGGGGAATCCCGTCCACTCCATGCATGCCGGGCAATCCCAGATCGAGCAGGATGACAGCCACATCTTGCAAGGCGGAGGTCTCGGCGGGAAGCGCCTCGATCGATGAATAGCTGAAATCGCAGCAAAGATCGGACTGCGAGCGGATGGCCATCTGCAGGGTCTTGCGATAATCCGTATGATCTTCGATCAGGCATATTTGCGGCAGCTTTTGACTCATGGCAATTTGTTGAGGTGGGGAAACATCAGGCGTAATTTGGTCCCCGCTCCGCGGGTGGTTTCCACTTGCAGATCACCTCCCAGCGATGTTGCACGCTGGTGAAGTGTGAGCAGGCTTTTGCGGGGATCGTAATCGAAGCCGCAACCATCATCATGAATTTCAAGGACCAACAACTTTTTCACCGCATGCAAACGGATATCCACCCTTTCCGCAGACGCGTGCTGGATGATATTGTGCAAGGCTTCTTTGAAATAGAAAATCAAGTCACGCCGCTGCACCGGCCCCAACTCGGGCGGATTATCGCACGTGAAAGTCCACTGATGGTCGCACAGCATCAGTCTGGCGATATCACGCATTCTCTCATCGAGCGGACGACGCGCGCGGTCTGCCAGAGTCAGATCGACAATTTCCCTCAATGATAAAGATGTCTCTTTCGCGAGTCTCTTGACATCCTTCAGCGTGCCATTGTCCGCGGAACACCCGGGCAGATCAGCCAACAGCGAAATGGTGGCCAGATTGCTGCCGACTTCGTCATGCAGATCACTGGAAATCGACATTCTCCATTCCTTGATTTTTTTCGCGTTTTGCAAACGCGTGCGCCGTAAAATCAAAATCAACGAGGCGATGATCAGGGAAAGAGCTGCGATCAGCAAACTATTCGCGATATGCCGCGCGCTGCTTTCGATCGATGCGATTTTTTTCGTCAGTGAGTCACGCTCCACCCGAAGATCGAATCTACGTGATAGACCCGATACCCAATCAAAGTCCGGCATGATTTTCCCCGAACTGGTGAATCCATCATTGATGGATCGCCTACTCCACACGCGAACCGAATCGTGAGGTATCGACTCATAGCCGTCATTGCTGATCACGGGACAATGCAAAGCGATGTTTTCACCGCGATCACGGATTTCCCACTCGGAAATCAAGACTCGCGCGATCGTCAACGCATCCGGTTGATCCGGCTTTTCCACTGTCAGTTTGACGAATCTTGCCTCAGTCCGGCCCACGGGGATATCAAAGACGTTGTAGCCGGGGTTGGGAATGTCTCCCTCTTGCGACTGCCAGACCACACGGGGAGAGTCGCGGGCATCGGCGCGAACTTCGAAGCGCATGTGGCGCGGGAATCCGAAACCCGGCCCCTTGATGGGTGAGTCGCCTTTCGCCGCTATCAGACGAAAAGAATCGAACTCACGGATGGCGCCCAAATCGACCTCGATCCAGGGACTTTCCCGATCGATGACGCGAATATCCGAATGCCATCCCAGACCGGTGCCACCGCGTCCCTTTTCGGGAGGACCCAAAGGCGACTGCAGGTCGGTAAGATAGCGGATGTTCCAACCGGATTCCCCATCAATGCTGTAGGCCGAATGCAGAGTAGCGGACCGGGCGACATTATTCTTCTGGTCAAACACCATGCATTCCGCCAGCGAAAATCCGCGCACATTTTTCTTATCCATCAGTTCGGGAAGATCGATGGGAATGACGCGCAAGCTTTTGATCTGCCTGCGCGGAAATGTGACAAACAAAGGGTCCCCCCAGCGCAGATCGAGCCTGGTATCCGTCGCCTCGGCCAGCGTCACCCGGTTGCCTTGCATGTCCACCGCTTCCATCAGCAGGCTTTTGGGAAATCCATAATTGGCGAAGGTGCCGCTTCGCGTGTTGATGCGCGTCGGTATCATCGCGACCGAATCCACCCACTGGCCCGTTGGCCAGGACAGCTCGATCCAGTTCGCTCGAGAGTCCGTGGTGAAATCCGAGTGATAACCGTGAGTGCCGCGCGCATCCATGTCAGAGGCCTGCGGCAATGTCCGGATCTCACGATCGATCTCGTCCAGCCTTGTTTCGTATTCCGCAAGATGGGTGCAACGAAGTGCGGCCCACCGGGTCACTCCATGGGATTTCGGAACATCATTGCCGAAGCAAGGAAGACAGCAGAACGCCAAAGCCGATAGAAGCACACGCATCATGGACGGAAAAGCATCACTACGAAATGAACGCGTGAATACACCACGAGAATCCCACGATCAGGCTAGCAGGTAAAACCCAAAATATCACGTGAATGCGTTATGGCGGTGCGGCAAGCGCATCCGCTATGTTGGGTGGTGGCAACACGCCATTTGTCTTCCACCTAACCCAACACCTCCGATGAAACTACGTACTAGCCTCGCAGCAAGCATTCTTGTCATTTTTCTGACAAATTCACCAGCAGCCATATTCACGTGGGATACCGCGTCCGGCGATTCATCGCTAACGGGTGGCAACGGGACATGGGATACTTCCAGCGCGTTGTGGTCCACCGACGGAGGAGCCACCAACGTGACATGGCCCGCCGCTTCGACCGGCGACGACGATGCGGTTTTCGGGGGTACCTCCGGCACAGTCACCGTGGCGGCGGGAGGCGTGACAGCCAATCATATCACATTTTCCTCCGCAGGTTATACGATCACAGGAGCAGCACTGACTCTTGATGGCTCCGCCGCAGGCATCAACACTGCGGCTGATGCGACGATATCATCCGTCATCAGCGGAAGCGTAGGCCTGGTCAAGCTGGGGGCCGGCAAACTGACATTATCAACCGCGAACAACTATAACGGAAACACTGTCATCGAGCAGGGCACGCTTGAGTTGCTTGGGGGCAATGACCGAATCGGCACCTCGGGCTCTCTGGTATTTGCGGGCACTGGCTCCTTGGTTTTCGGTGGCAATGCACAAACGCTCGCCAACCTGGCCCTGACGACAACAGCAGGAAATGTGACTGGAACTGCGCTCAATGGCAGCCTTACGCTCAACGGGGCCAACGCGCTGGTGATTTCCCCTTCCTCCGTCACAGGCGGCAGAATCGCCGAGATCGATGCGTCCGGACTTTCCAGTCTCACGATCAACAAACCCGGGCAAAGCCTTCAGGTAGGAGGCTTTGCCGGTGCCTCCAGCCCCGGCAACAGCGGCATGCTCCGGCTCAGTGAATCCACGAATGTGATCCAAGTGGCGTCGGTGAATGTGGGCACGTCAAGCGGTGCGAATGCCGCCAATGTGTTGAACAAAGGCGAAATGGAACTGGGCACCAGCAATACCATCCATGCCGATAACTGGACGCTGGGCAACACACGCGATGGAGGCATCGTTCGTTTTCGTTCTGGCCTGACCAATCCTACTGTCACTCTGCGCGGCTCAAACGGCACCAGCCCGGTCACCAAAATCACCATCGGTCAGAATGGAGCCGGTGGCACCGGTGTCGGAAC
>ERZ1066127.980-NODE-980-length-12357-cov-10.674606_pt1 | contig 12357 bp, 22 predicted proteins | sample MGYA00382774_ERZ1066127 | MGnify/ENA primary metagenome ERZ1066127 (study PRJEB33369, sample SAMEA5778357) | biofilm metagenome | biome: Industrial cooling water; feature: Water cooling tower basin; material: Biofilm | place: United Arab Emirates | collected... | reverse complement strand
CTACAACCTTGCCTACCTTCTCGCCCAGTCCCGCCTGACGCCCACGTTCCTCATGGACGTGTCTGCCCCGCACGACCCCGCGCGTGTCTTCGGCGAAGAGCCGGACGCGATGTGGGTCATCATGCCGATGCGGGTGTGATCATGACCATCCCCGAGACCTATGCCCGCCACCTGGCCGCTTTCACCCGCCACGTCCCCTTCGGCCACCTCCTGCGATCCGACCGCGAGGCGCTGATCAAGGCCACCGCGCGCGATGCGGGGGCGAGTGTCGAGGATGTGCGGAAGGAGATAGCGCCATGAGACTGCAACGATACCCGGACGGCGGAAACGCTTGGACCCTGTTCATCTGGTCCCGGCATCCGAAGTGGTCCCTGACGTGGACGCATAGCCTCACTGTTAGCATGGAGCGCAAGGGGTCGTGGGATGCGCCGCGCTCGTGGGCGAAGTTCCTGCTGACCAGTCGGTCCGGTCGGCGCGGTTTCTATTTCCGCCTAGGGCGACTTCACGGCGGGCTTGAGCGCCAACCGGCGACACCCCGCAACGTGCGGAAGGAGGCGGGGAATGGGTGACGCGTTGCAATGGCGGTCCCTGCTTGGCTGGGAACCGGCGGACGGCACTTGGGCGCTCTTGTGGCCGGGTTACTACGGCCCATTCACCGCCTGCCGGGTCAACGGCGAATGGACGGTCTGCGAAGATAGCGACCTCCGCCATGCGGTCATGGGCGCGGAAATTGCCCTGCCACACCTGACCACCGATGCAATTCCGCACGCTGATCGGGAAGCTTCCTTTGACCAGCCGGGGGCGCAGAATGCCTGACCGCCTCCGCGTCCTGATCGGTTGCGCCACATCCTGCGTCGCGCTCGACGCCTTCCTCGCGCGCGGCCATGGCGCTTGGCAGTGCGACCTCCTTCCTTCCGACAGGCCCACAAACCGACACATCCAGGGCGACGTGCGTGACCACCTGGGGTCCGGCTGGGACCTGCTGATCGTCTGCAATCCGCCCTGCACGCGCCTGTGCAATTCCGGCGTCCGCTGGCTGCACGAACGAAACCTCTGGGCCGAACTGGATGAAGCCGTCGCCCTCTTCACCGCCTGCTGGAATGCCGCGGTTGAGCGGGTGGCGCTGGAAAATCCGGTGATGCACCGCCACGCCCGCGAACGGATGCCCGCCGACCTGCCGCGCCCGCAGATCGTGCAGCCCTGGTGGTTCGGGGACCCCGCGTTCAAGGCGACCGGCCTCTACACGCGCGGGCAGAAAGTGCTCTACATCGAGACCGTCCGGGGCACTCGCAAGGCCAGCATTGCAGCCATGCTGGACCGGGATCTCGGCGACCCGCGGATCCCGAGTGAGTGGGCCGCGATCAAGCGCCAGACCGGCTGCAACGTCCAGACGGTAGGGGTGGAAATCGAATGACCCTCCCGCCCGGCCCCTTCGCCTGCATCCTCGCCGATCCCCCGTGGTCGTTCCTGACCTACGGGCAAAAGCGCACCACCCCGCACCGGGGCGCGGATGAACACTACGGCACGATGACGGCCGACGAGTTGACTGCCCTGCCGGTCTCCGAGGTGGCCGCGAAGGATGCGGCGCTCCTGATGTGGGTGGTGGATAGCCATTTCGAGGAAGCCCTCACCCTCGGCCGCGCCTGGGGCTTTGTGCCGAAATCCATCGCCTTCGTCTGGGTCAAGCGCGATCCTCTCGATCCCAGGCAAGAGGCATTCCTGCAGCCGATCCCCATGCCCGCGAAGATCGGCATGGGCTACTCCACCCGCAAACAGGCCGAGCTGTGCCTTCTCTTCACCCGAGGCAAGCCCCGGCGGTTGTCGAAAGGCGTCCGCCAGGTGATCGAGGCCCCGCGCCGCGAACACAGCCGCAAGCCGGACGAGACCTTCGCGCGGGTCGAGGCGCTTTATCCCGGGCCGTATCTGGAGCTTTTCGCACGGGAGCAGAGGCCGGGCTGGACGGCATGGGGCAACCAGACGGACAAGTTCGGGAGGGTGGCGTGATGCCCAACTTCAGCATCGAAGCAGAGATCGATGAGTTGTTCCGCGCAAAGATGAAGGAGTTTGCCGCTTGGGCGACCGAGAACTGGACCATGTCGGAAAAGGAAGCACAGGACCTTACAAAGCCAAGCGCCAACCCGAAAGAGTATGCCCGCGGCTACTCGGAGGGCATTGCTTCGATCCCGGACGCGCTCGACTACTGGCTTGAGGAGTATGGGATTTGACCATCCGCCGTGAGGGTGAAGGCTTGGCCGTAGTGCTTTGGGATGGTTGGCCCCGAACGCTAACCATCATGGATGACAGTCAGGAGTTTCGGCTGTCCGGGACGCCGACAATACGCGCCCTGCACTTCATGCTTGGCGAGATACTCGCCGCCGATCCCGACCCTGACGATAGGCCCCGTCGATGACCGCCCGCGCCGCTATCCAGGCCCCCCTGTCGATGGACGAAGCCGCCATTGCCCTTGGCATCAGCCGTCGCACGTTGACAGAATCGCTGAAGCGACTGCCCTACTATGAACTGCGCGGGGTGAAGAAGGTCTTCTATCCCGAACACATCGACCAGTTGCGCCGGGGGATGCACCAATGCGCCTGCAAATCCGCTGGGTCAAAGGCTGGGCGCAACTCAGCGGAACCGGTCCCGATGGCACCCGTATCCGCCGTGCTCTTGGAACTCGCGACCCTCGCCAGGCAGAAGAAGCCCGCGCGCAACTAGAGGCCCGACTGTGGAAAACCGGGCTTTACGGGCCGGGCCACACCGTCACCTTTGCCGAGGCGGCGCTGGCCTATGCCAGGGACGGCGGCGAGGCGCGGTTCCTGGTCCGAATCACGGCACAACTTGGCGACAGGCGGCTGCAGGACATCACCCCGCGCGACGTGCGCAACGCGGCCCGTGACGCCTATCCAGACGCGGCGCCGGCCACGGTGAACCGGCAGGGCATCGTCCCGGCACAGGCGGTGATCAACTATGGCCACGCGCAGGGATGGTGCAACCCGATCCGGGTGCAGGGCCTGCCGGTGCCCAGGGTGGCGAAATCTGCCGTGGGTCGCCCCTATCTCGACGCGCTGCGGCCGCACCTGCCGCCCCGGCTGTTTGTGCTGATGCTGCTTCTGCACACCACCGGACGGCGGATCGGCGATGCTCTGGCGCTGACCGTGGACGATGTGGACCTTGCGCGCCTGCGGGTGATCATCCGTGACCCGAAGAACGGCGAACCCGCAGCGGCCTACCTGACCGCCGAAGTGGCCAAGCTCCTGTCGGACATCATGCCAGCGACGGGCAGCGTCTTCGGCTACGTCGCGCGGTCAAGCATCTACCCGACGCTTCGCCGGGCCTGCAGAAAGGCCGGGGTCGTCTACCTGGGAACGCACCAGCCGGGGCGGCACAGTTATGCCACGCGGCTAGATCAGGCGGGCTGGTCCGCCAAGGCCATTGCCGACGCCGGGGGCTGGAAATCGCCTGCCTTGGTGCAGAATACCTACGTCCACCCGCAGTCGCCGGGCGAGAAGGCAGCGGCCCTCTTTGGCAAGCAAATGGCAAGTCCGAAGCGCCGGAAATGATCCGCGCCCAATGAAACAAGGCAAAACCGGAAGGTGCCGAATCCCTTGGTAAGGGAGAGGTCGAGAGTTCAATCCTCTCTTGCAGCACCATCTACACCCATTGAAAATTCGGGACTTTTCGGGCCAGCGGGTCGGATGGAGCACCAGCCTGCCATGAACCCCCGCGCACCGTCGCGCATGGGGATGTGGCAAGAATCCGGCAAGCTTTGTTCCCGGCCCGTTCACTGATCCCGCTGTGCCGTCTCGCCCGGCCGGTCGAATGGCAGCCCGTCCGGCACCGCGACGCCATGGGCTTCCAGCCAGTCGCGGACCTCGCCCCAGACCTCGGCCGGGCTGTGGTGGCGTTGTGATAGCACCGCGTCAAGGCAGCGGCTATTGCACGGCGCCAGGTCACGAAGTCAATTCCTCGCCTGCCTTCTGCATGTAGAGCATCATCAGCTCCTGACTTTCCATAGTCGGCTCTTCGGAGCCATCCATATGCTTCTCGTGAAGCGCGATAGCTGCATCCAGCCATATTTTCACAACGTCAGCTTTCATCTTTTGATTCCTTTGTTACTAGATGCTCTTGCAGTGGCCTATGGAGTCCCCGCCTTAGCCGCAGCGCGCCCGGTAGAACTCGTTGTGCGCCAACACCTCAGCCGCGTCCTGATCCATCAGGCCAGTGATAGACTGATCCGAAAGACGGATCGGCTTCCACCCGGCGCAGGGATCACTCGCGCCACCTGGCACGCAAGCGGTCACGAGCATCACCGCCACGAGCAACATCATCTTCCACAGCATTGCGCACCTCAAGGGTTTGGATGGTTTTCTTCGCGTCTGCCACGTCGCGGCGGGCGCGCTCTGTGGTAACGCCCTTGCGCATCTGAACCTTGCCGAACGTCAGCACCAGAACGATGCCCGCCAAGGCCCATGCGATGCCACGGGCAAGGCGCGATTGCGTCAGGAGCGTCCAGAGGAGGGTCATTTCCCGCCCCACCCCTTGATGCGCGCGAGGAACGCCAGCCCGCCGCCGATGGTCGCGGCCAGCGACGAGCCGATCCCCACAATCCAGCCCAGAAGCTCGTGCAGGTTGAACGGGGCGGGGTCCAGCATTCCGGTGGCAGCGTCATAGGTGGCATAGCCCGACGCGGCTGCAACAACGCCGATGAGGCCAGCGGCGAACGTCAGGCCGTAGGTCGCGGTGCGAATGGTTCCGGGGTTCATTGGATAGCCTTTCAGTTCCAGAAGGTGAGCCAGTCGATCACGTCCGCGCCCCAAGCGTAGACGGCAGCCGCAACCGCCGTGAAGGCCGCGACATAGGCGGCAGGCCGGGCGCTGACGGGGTTGCCGGGGGCAGGGGTAGAGGGAACGGCTACCGGCGCTTTAGCGGGCGCTTTGGGCGGTTCCTGACTTGTTTGCGCTTTCTGCAAATTGTTCGGTTCTGCGGGGGCAAGCCGGGGCCGTTCTGACACAGGTCGCAGCGCCATGTCAGAAACCGGCGTGTCCTTGATCTTCTGCCACCGGGCAAAGGAGGCGGCCAGATTCCGGTCGTAGCCGTTCTTCGCAAAGCCCGGCCCGTTGTATCCCCGCGCGAACCCCGCCCAATCGTGACGGCGCAATTCGTCGTCCAGCTTGTTCGCAACGATGAATGACACCATGGCCCGCAGGTGCGTGTCCTCGTCATCCATGAAGGCCAGCACCATCGCCTTGGCCGACGAATACCCGGCGGCGGCATGGTTGAAACCCATAATCTGCCCGAGGCCCCAGGACGCGGATCGCAGCGCGGCGGTCTCGTCGATTGCCATTGCCTTCGCAAGTCGCGGGTAGCTGTCCTTCGGATAGGCCCCCGGCTTCCAGCGCGGATAGGCCAGCTTTTCTACCACGGCACGGTCACGCTTTGCCCCCGGCCCCAGTTCGCGCCAGAACACATGCGGCTCGAAAAGCATCTTCGGGCGGCCCTTGGCGTCAAAGCCTGACCCTGCGCTTTCCACATCAAGGATCGCGTGGATTTCGTCTTCGCCGACGCCGATCTCGCGCCCGATCATGGGCAGGTCGATGTCCTCGATTCGCTTCGCCTTGCCGATGAAGTTCATGGTCTCACTCCTTTAGCCAGACGCCAAGTTTCAGAAAGGCCGCAATCGCGGCGACGAAGGCCGCTATGGCCACCAGGCGACGCGCGATGGCAATCAGGTTGTCGGACGTGCGGCGACCGCTTTCGATGTCCACGACGACATCCGCGATCCGCTCGACCATCGTCTTGTCGCCTTGGCCCAACTGCGGTTTCATCAGCGCGCCGTACATTTCGGCGACCATGTTGTGCGTGTCGAGGCGAAGCTGTTCCGCCGCGACCAGCTGGGCCCGGAAGCCTTCATGCTCCTCTTTCAGCACCCTGATCTGGTTCTGCAGCGCGGCGATCTGCTCCTTCTGTGTTGGCGGCATTCCGGGTCCCTCGGGTTTGCGCATGTGAAAAGACCGCCCCAATGGGCGGCCCGGTGGCAGGTAGGTGCGGACACCTTCAGGCGATGTCGCCCTTGATCGCGACCCGGATGTATTCGCTGTTCGGAAAGGTCTCGATCGCCCCGCCCGAATAGGTGACCTCGAACTCGGCACTGTAGTAGCCTTCCGTGTCGGTGTCTGCGGCCTGCCAGTCGTAGCGGACGGTTGGCGCCCCCGTCGGCGTGACGATGGTCGCCAAGGCCCGGTTTACCGTGATGACGCCAGTACCGTTCACCCGCATGTTGAACCTGACGGTTGCTCCGGTCAGATCGGTGTCGGTCGGGAACAGTGCGTAAAGCAGCGATGGCGACGTGTCGCCGCGCTTCAGATAGAACGTTTCCTGCATGTCACCCCTCGATCAGTGTTCCGCCACTGGCGACCCGGATCACCCGTCCGCCGTTGCCGCCCGCGTCCATCGTCTCGCCGTTCTGCCCGATAGCCAGCGCTCCGCCGTTGCCCCCCGCCGCAAAGGCTCCAGCGTTCCGGCTGGCGGCCGGGACCGCAGCGCGACCGGGTGTGAACGTCTGAACAGGACCCGCAGCAAGTCCGGTGAAGGCAATCTCGCCGAACGCCACTGCTGCAACCGGTGCCGCACCTGTCGCACCGCCGGTCAGTGGCACCGTGCCAGACGCCGCACCTCGTGCCTGTGCTGTGCCAGACGACGCGCCAGCGAGCGGCAGGGTGCCCGATGCCTGTCCTGCAGCACGCGCGGCGGCTGCGGCCGATCCGGTCAATGGCAGGGTTCCGGTAGCCTGAGCTGTCGCCGCGCCGCCGGTCGTTGCAACGCCGGTCCCGCCCAGAGGCAGAGCACCCGACGCATCAGCCGCCGCGCGCGCGGCCGCGTCCGCCGATCCGTTCAGGGGCAGGATGCCCGATGCCTGTCCTGCCGCACGCGCGGTGGCTGCAGCCGTCCCGGAAAGCGGCAGCGCTCCGCTGGCCTGGGCCTGCGCACCACCCGGCCCGCCCAGGCTGATCGTGTTCCCGTTCAGGACGAGCCGGTCACCATTGAGAAGCAGGATGCCCATGGGTCAGAAGTACCCTGACGCGGGGCAGCTGGCACAAAGGTGGATAGGTGGACCACTGGTCATGATCAGCGCGCCGCCGTCAGAATCTGTTCCAGAAGGACATAGTCCACCGTGATTGGGGTCACCGCCGCAGTCCCGACCGACCGCAAGAGCATGAGCCCGCAACCCGTCTCGCGTCCTGCTGCAGTCGGGATGTTCGTCGTGATCGTCGCAACCGACGCTCCGTTTACGAAGAACTCGGCGCTGGAGCCGCCCGCGTTCACCACCACTTCCAGCTTGTAGCTCGTGACCCCGGCGACCGTGATGCCGGTGTCGACGGCGGTCTCGACGCTGTTGCTGCGGGTGACGGCCTGGAACCGCCCGCCGTTGACCGAATGGGTATAGCGGAAGAAGGCCCCGTCGGTGCTTTCGCCGGTCACACTGTCGATGAAACCGAAACGCTCGGAGTAGCTGTTGGTCGCATCCGACAGGACCCTTTGGCTGATCCGGCAGGCGAACCCTGCCCTGCCCTGCCCCAGCAGTATCGTGTTCTGCGCCACTGAGCAGGCCACCCGGTTCGTCGCGACAGTGCCGAGGTTGAAGTCCACCCAGCCGATACCGCCATCGGCGAGACCCGTCCTCGCGGCCACACCTGCGCCGGTCCCGCTCTGCTGGAACACGAATTCCGGGCCGCTGGTCGACGACACCATGTCGTTGAACGCGTAGAATCGGGCGGGGCCGGGCAACATCTTACCGATCGGTATCTTTCCCATCTCCTCGGTTCCCGGCGCGCCCTCTTTCACCACGACCACGTGGTCGGCGGCATCGATGTCCCGGGCCGCGAGCGTGGCAAGATCGATGTCGGCCATCGGTTCAGGCCCCGCCCGCGCTGATCGTGAAAGAGGTCACGGTGACCTGCTGACCGACCGCCAGCACGTTGTTGTCCAGCGTCATGTCGCCGCCGCCGCCGGTCGCGGTCACAGACCCCTGGATGTGACAGGTCGCGCCCTGCTTGATCCGAAAGTGCCCGACGGTGCCTGCGGCATCGGCACTGGTGTCCTGCCATGTGCCAGCGATGGCTTTGGACCCGGAAGCCGCAGCGGCAAGCCAGTCGGATGGCAGGGTCATGGTGGCCAGCACCGTGCCGGAATCGGCGGCGGCGGCATCGGCTGGCGCGGCCCCCGAACGCAATGTCAAGGTCGGGGCAGTGCCCGCCGCCGTTTCGATTGCGTCGAGAGCGGCGTTCCGGGCCGCGACCGAGAATTGGAATGCCATTGGTCAGTCTCCTGTATTCGCCCCACGGGGCGGTTAGGTTGTTCAGGTTGTGCCGGGGATCAGCACCTGAATGAAATCGCCGTTCGGGAACGTCTCGACCGCGCCGCCAGCATATGTCACCTCAAACTCGGCATCGCAGAGCGCGGCCTGCGCGGTATCGGCAGGCTGCCAGTCATAGCCCGCGGCTGGGGTGCCGGTTGGCGTGACGATCAGCGCCGCTGCCCGGTTGACGATCACGGACCCGGAACGCCAGATGCGCTGATGGTGGTGGCGGTGGTCATGTGGCCGTCCCGACGTTGTAGACAGTCACGTTGAAGTTTCCGTTGGTGATGTCGAATTGCAGGGCATTCGTGCCCGCTGCCACGCTCAAGGTGCCCGACTGCCGCCCGCGTACCGTTCCGACATAAATGCACGAATAGACCCCGGTCAGAAGATTAAGCTCAAGCTCCCACATCGCTTCGTCAGCAGTCGCATCGCTCGGAAAACTCAGCAGCGTGGAGTATCCGCCCCAAGTGGTCCCGCCATTTGACGAAGCCCGCATCCGCAACGTCGCTGCTATGCTGCTCGCGACGTTAGCCCAACCGTGCGCCCTGATCCGCTCGACCGGATAGGTGAAGGTAGCAGCCCAGGGGTTCGCGGTGCTTATACCGGCAAAGTTCACCATCGCCTTCGGCTGAATGCGCGGGGCACCGGATGCGGCTTCGGTGACGGCGATGGGGTTGTCGCGCAGAAGCGTCAGGAGTGGCTGCGTTACCGGGCTGTCTTGATCGACATCGCCGATCGGGATTGCGGTATATGTGGTCACGTAATCCTCCCGCAGGCGGTGCCGTCGGACAGGAGCCCGGCGGCGTTGCCGATGTAGCAATTCTTGAAGGGGGCTAGCGCAGGGCCGGGGTAGTCAGCCGCCCCGGACGCCATGACGTAGTTAATCTTGCCGTAAAGCGTCGTGTCCTCAGCGAGGTATTCGACCGTCTCGCCGGGAACGACTTCTTCAGCCGAGACGACGGTCCAGTTCCGCAGACGACGGGAGCCGAACTGGTCTACGTCCATGTGGTGCGAGATCGTCACCGTGTCGCCGACCCAGATGCCCCGGTCGCGGGCGTCGAGCCGGAATGTGCATTCCGACGGCACATCCACGTATCGGGTGATGATCTTCCCGGCGGTGTTCTGTGCCAAGGCGTCGGAGGGTATCCACCGCGCGAAAACCCTGCGGATCGAGGCTTCGCCGTAAAGCTCCTCGCTCTCGGACTCCAGGTTGGCCGTGACATGCTGGCCGCCGTAGGACTTCACATCGGTCAGCCCGGCCACCGGGTTCGATTTGTTATAGTAGACCCAAACCTGACTGGCCCTCTCTCGCGGCTTCTCGGTGATGCTGAACGACCCTTGCAGGATGTTCTTTTCGGCGGTCAGCAGCGGCGGCGTGCCGTCGATCCCGCGAATGGCCTTGATCCTGACCAAAGCGTCCCGCTCGTCCCACCAGACGTAGAACAGGGCCTGCTCCTGAAGTTCCGACACTAGGTCGGACACCCCGACCGGCTCGGTGATCAGCGTCGTCAGGTTGTAGAACGTCATGTAGGTGCCTGCCTCGATCGCCCATTGGGCCGTATCGAGGTAGGCCGCCGGAATGCCGCCGACGGTCTGCAGCAGATCGGTCAGAATCGTGACGACAGACGTTGCGGTGTAGCGCAGGCACCACTGAACCGCGTCCCCGGCAGTGTGGGTCGCGGCGACCGTATTGTCGGTCCCGCGCGCCGAAATGGTCATCGTCACGCCGTTCGTGATCCCGGCCACCGCCGAATAGGTCATGACCTCCGACCCGATCCGCACTGTGCCGGGAACGGGATAGTCGCCAACCACTGCGCCCATCACGTTGAATGATAGAGCGGCGGCGGTGATGTTGGCCGAGAGCGCGCCGGGCGAGAGTTTCGGAGCCTGCGCCTTCCGTTCATCCAGCCGGGTCAGAACGTCCTTGCCTTCCAGCGTGACGCGCCCCGCAGCCCAGTCCGGGCTGATGTTCTGCAAGAAGTATTGCCGCACCCGCATGGCGGCCAGGGCTTCGCCCTCAAAGCCCTCGTAGACCTTGATTACCACGTTCTGCCGGTAGCGGTTGCGCACCATCCAACGTGACCAGAACGAGCCGTTCGGCTGCGTCAGAGGGTCATAGCCCCGAGTGTCGACGTAGGGGTCAACACGGCGGTCGGTGTGGGGCGCGTCGGCGATGACGATGCTGCACACCGCGCGGTTGCCAAGGCCCTGCGCGTCCGCGTTCGATCCGGCCAGATTGATCCGGGTCGGGGCGGTCGAGACGCTGACAAGGAGCGGCATGATGTAGGGCGCGCCCGCGATTCCGCGCTCCGCCACCTTGCCGGTCGAGAAGAACAGCGAAAGCGGCGTGCCGAGGGCGAAGTTCGGCGCGTCCTTGCATGTCGCCCGCGTGTTGAAACACTTGACGCCCGTGGCCGTACATGGCGCGACGCCGAATGTATTTGCACAGAACGGCTGCAGGATTTCGACGATCTGAACCGGCGTCCGCCCGAAATCCGTCTCAGTCATAGGAATGCGCCCTGAAGCTCAGATCGACCTCGTAATAGTCGCGCAAGCCCATTGTCTGCGGTTGCGGCACATCGTCAGTTTGGCCGAACGCGACCATCTGGCTTTCCGCCGGGCGCCACGCGATGAAAAACGCCTCGCTCTCGATGGCCCGCTGCATGGCTGGCCAATTCGCCAGAACCCAAGCCTCGGGCAAATGCTGCCATGCGCAACTGGTCTGCAGCATGACCGATTGCCGAGTGCGGCCCACAAATTCGCCGGTCTCGGTATAGTTCGACCGCAGGACCACGCGGCGACCGTACTCGACCGGAGTGTGTCCGCCGTACAAAGGGCGTGGCATCTGCAGTGCTCGCGCAAAGCGGATCACCCCGACCTCTGGCGCCGATCCGCTCAGGACGTTGATCCGCCACCGCTGGGCGCTGATCAGGGCGAAGATGAACAGGATCGGGCCGTTGTCGGTGATGGTGCCGCGCGCCACCTCAACCCATGCCGATCCGTTCCAGTATTCGACCGCGACGACGCGTCCGGTCAGGGTGTGGGCTGCTACAGCGCAGCAGTCCACAGCCGCCGCGCTGCCGTGGTTGTATTCCCAGGTGGCCGGGACTGCCGTGGGTTTCCACCGCTCGTAGGTCAGCGAGTTCGTCGGGGCCGTGGCGAAGTAATCCGTGGCCGTCGTCGAAGCCGTGACCGTCCCGCCTGCCAGCCAGTTCCGCGCGTGAATGATGCGGGCATGGGTCAGGGGGTAAGCGTCGCCAGGCAGCATATAACCGCCCGGAATGAAGATGCTCACGAGTCAGGCCGAGGTGCCGATGATGGCGATCTGGTAGGTCGCAGCAGCGCCCGCGCTGTTTGCAATCCGCAGGATGTCAGCGGTCGCGGCGGTGACGCTGCAGAGGCCGGCAAGCACGGAAGCATGGCGCAACAGAACCTCGCCCGGCTTCATCGGCCCAAGGGTCGGCGTGGTGCCGCCCAGAAGCCCGACAACCGGGTTTGTGCCGCCGCCGATGGTCAGGTTCGTCGTGTTGGCAGCCCCGATCTTCGGCGCGTTGATGATCAGCAGCGTCTTGATCTTGGCGAAGGTCAGGACCGCGCCGAACGGGTCGACAAGGTTGCCCGCCGCAAGGTCCAGGTCATCGTTCGCGCCCGAACCAACGGTCCGCTCGCCATAGAAGAAGCGGTCGGCCTGATCCGCTCCGATCCCGTCAGTCAGCGCAAGCGCCGCCTCCATGAGGGTCTGGAACGACCCGGGGAAGTTGCCCGAGTTGGTGACGAGGGGCGAGAGGCTGGCCTTGATCCCGTAGTTTACCGCCATGGTGTTCTCCTGTGGTTAGACGACGCGGATGCCCTTAAGCACCGCTCCGTTCTCGACTGCCTTGTTGATCTGCTCGATGAGGCCGCGCACCTGCGCCTCGCCATAATTGGCGCCTTGCAGGGCGATGTTGACGTAAGTGCCAAGTGTGCTTTGACCTTGACCGCCCGCCGAAGCTCCGCCA
>ERZ1066127.978-NODE-978-length-12376-cov-11.106891_pt1 | contig 12376 bp, 10 predicted proteins | sample MGYA00382774_ERZ1066127 | MGnify/ENA primary metagenome ERZ1066127 (study PRJEB33369, sample SAMEA5778357) | biofilm metagenome | biome: Industrial cooling water; feature: Water cooling tower basin; material: Biofilm | place: United Arab Emirates | collected... | reverse complement strand
AGCTCGGTCACTTGGGTGTTAAAAGTGACCTTTGATGCTTTATTGAAACACGGAGGACACGGAGGACACGGAGAAATGGACTACCGAACTGCGCCCTTAAAAGGCGAAATAGCACGTCAGCTCGGTCACTTGGGTGTTAAAAGTGACGGTTGATGCTTTATTGAAACACGGAGGACACGGAGGACACGGAGAAATGGACTACTGAACTGCTCCCTTAAAAGGCGAAATAGCTTGTCAGCTCGGTCACTTGGGTGTTAAAAGTGACCTTTGATGCTTTATTGAAACACGGAGTACACGGAGGACACGGAGAAATGGACGGCTGGAGCTTTCTTAAAAGGCCATCTGAAACATCAGCTCGGCCACTTGGGTATTCGATCCGTTGGTGTTTTGCAGCTGGGTGAATGCGGCTTGCAACTTCAGGTTGTTGTCGCGGAAATAGCGGCTGAAACCCAACGTATAGGCATTTACGCCCTGCATGAGGCTGTTGGTGTAGGCTGCAAATTCGGGAGCCGAGCGTGCGTAGCGTACATCGGCACTGTAGCCCGATGGCGTAACATAGCCCAGTTGTCCGTTAAAGGTATTGCCTAATAGCAGCAAACTGCTGATTTGCTGCGGAGCTACCAACTGCACAGCCGCTGCATCGGTGTAATTTTCCGACAAGCCGGCAGCGGTAGCATTGCCGTATTCGAGCAACAAGGAAAACCCTTGGTATTTGGCCATCAGGTCAACGTACAATTTGCGGTAGTTGGGCAAGGCCACTCCGCCATTTTTGTCATAAAGCAGGAAATTCTGGTGGCCTTCACCTACCGCATCGCTGGCGCCACGGTTGATGCTGAATGCCGAGCCAATGACCATTTTTGGACTGCTTTCACGCTTTAAATCGGCACTGAATTGGTCGTTGCCTTCGCTGAAAAAGCCCAAGGGATACACATCGAGTCGACCGCCGTATTTGAGCCCGCCCAAGTCGGTATCGCGCGAATCGACCCCAAACGAATTGCGGCCATCGCCAGAAGTGATGGCAAACATGGGGGCAATGCCAAAATTGCTGCCGTAACGACCTTCCACAAATACCCCAAATTCGCGACCACTGCGGCTCAAGCTTTCACTCAGCAAACTGCGCTCAGTAAACTGCAAGCGGTCTTCGCGAAACAGCATTTCGCGGTTGTTTACAAAGTGCTGCTTCTGGCCAAAGGTAATGCTGAGCTGTTCGCTCGGATGGTAAGCTACCCAAGCATCGTAAAGGGGCCGCGCTTCGCTGAAGTTGGTTTGTATGAGAAAACTTACTTTTTCTTCTTTGGCCTTTCCACCTAGCCTGAAGAACGAACGCTTGGCACTGAAAAAGTGGCCAGGTTCGCCTCCGGTTTGCTGCTGAAAGCGGTAGGCTGGCTGTATGAAACCACCAAGCTGGAATTGGTAAGCACCGCCGTTAAACGAAAAATTGAGGCCATTGTCACGGTCGAGCTCGGCTTGGTTTTGGGCTTGCACCCCGGCTGCAGCCAGGATCAATAAACAGCAAACAAATAATTTTTTCATGGGGCTAAAAGGCGATAAATGGGTAAAATGGCTCCCTGCTTGGCAGGAATGAGGCTGAAAAACACCAAACTGTTGGGCGCTTCGGGCTCTAACAATTCGGGCAGCAGGTTGCTCATGGGTTGCTGCATAGCAATGAGGAAGGCACCAGCGGGGAAGGTGATGGTTGCTCTTTCAAGCTGGGTAGTTACCGTTTGGGTGAATACTTGCTCGTATTTCTGTGCCGATTTTTTGTAGGTCTTTACCCTGAATTGTTCAACCAACAGGCTGGTGTCGGACTTTATTTCGCGCACTTGGAAGCCAAAAGTTCTGATTTTTGAAACCACATCCAGTTGGTCGGCAGTAAGTACATAAGCAGCCGGACGCACGCGGCGCAAACGGGGCAGGGTTTGTCCGGCATCGTGCACTTCGAGTTCAATGGGCAAAAGAGTTACTTTGTCGAGGTCGATGAAATCGAGCGCATGTTTGTACACCTTGCGGCTTGATTTAACGGTCACCGAATCGGCATATGCATTGGCTGCTGCAATGGCCTGGCGTATGGCATCAGGCGATTTAGCGGCTTGCTGCAAATAGCTAAGCGCTACCAAATAGCCCGAATGCATGCGGCGTTTGAAGGAGGTGCGGCCAATACCTACGCCGCGTACCTCAAACAAGGTGGAAATGCGGTTTTGCAAAGCGAAATTGGTGGCGCTCGACCGGGCGCTGTTCGAGCCCATGTTGAAGTGGATGCTGCCCAATTCTTCGTCGGTTGTGAAATAATCGTGGTGGCGCAAGCCGGCAGCAGTAAGCTTTTCGCGTGCTGGGTTTAAAAAATGGCTGTTGGTGAAGTCACGTAAGCTGGGCGGTACATTCAAATTGCCCGAATACAAAAACATGAGGTCGTAAGCGCTCGTCACCCCAAAGTTGCCGAGCTTGGCAAAATCGCGGCGATACGGGCGAAATTCATGGAAATCTAAGGCTACCTGCGGATCGAATGCTGCAAAGGCCTTCTTCAACAAAGGCGTTTCATGCCCCATGAGCTTGGTTTGGTCGCGGTTGAGGTCAATGTCCTCAGCATTGTTGCGCTGCTGCTTCAAATAGCCATCGATATTGGCCATGGGCACAATGGCAATTTCCAAGGCTTCGAGCAGGGAGCTATTTTCGGCATTGTGCAGCAAATCGTAAACGAGGTACAACATGCTTTCGGTGCTGGCGGGTTCATCGCCATGCAAGCCGCCTTGCAACCAAACCCTTATTTTAGGTTGTTCTGTGGGCTTGCTCAACAGAAGCATCGGAATATTTAGGCCTTTTTTCGACTGTCCGATCTCACGCAACTTCACCAAATGGGGAAAATCAGTAGCCATTTTTTGCACAAAGGCCATCAGTTCTTCGTGATTGGTAAAGCCTTTTTCTTTTTGCAAGGCGGGTGTTACATGGGGCAAGTCCTGGTAGTCGGGGAAAAAGGTTTCGGTGATGCGCGTTGATTGGGGGTTAAACTGACTCATCAGTAAAACCGCCATTATTGCCCAGCTTGTTTTGCGCAACACTTTCATGCTTAAAAAGTAAAAGTGACCATGGTGCGGGCAATCCATTCATTGCCGGTTACAGGCAAGCCCGCGTTGTTGTTGATGCCGCCGTTGTTGCGCACATACGTAAGGTCGCCTTGGATGCGTGCCCCATAATTGCGCGCCAAAAATTTACTGGCCCCCAGGGTGTAGTAATAAGGGCGGTTGTAGAAGGTGCCGTTGTTCAAAAACGAATGTTCATCGGCATTCATATAGGTGTAACGACCATCGATGCTGACGCCGTTTTTGAAAAGGTAGCCCAATTGCAAGTTGTAGGCTTCACCCAACATCATGCGGCCGCGGAGGTAATTGGGCATGTCTTGCACCCCATTCACAGCAAAATCGGTGGTTACCGAGCCATCAACGCGTACCCGCTGCGATATGCCGGTTGGAATAACGGCTCCTGTTTTGAAGAACTCGCCAATGACCGAAAAACCACGGTATTTGAACAGAAAGTCGATGCCCATTTTGCTAAAATCGGGCAGCAGTTCGTTGCCGTTGTTGTCGAGGTACAGAATACTGCCGCTTTCACGCCCACGCCGGTCGCTGATGCCGCTGTTGTAGCTGTACGTACCGCCAATGACCAGCTTGGGCGTAAGCTCGCGCACCACATCTACCTGGTTAAACTGGCCAAAATTATTGAAGAGGCCGAAGGGCAAATAATCTATCCTGCCGCCCACTTTCATGCCGCCGCGGTCGCGGGTAAATACATTGGGCCCGTCGCCATTGGTGAGCATGAAGTAGGGCTTGAGGTAATGTCCGCCGTCCATGCGAAAATTGCCTTCGAGGAACAAGCCAAATTCGCGGATGGTAGCGAATGCCGAGGTAAGTCGGCTGCGTTCTACCAGTTGCAGTGAGTAGGAATTCATGAACAACTCGCGGTTGTCGGTAAATGGCGCCCGTTGACCAAAGGTGGCCTTGATGCGCGAAGTAAGGTTATAAGTCACAAAGGCATCGAGCAGGTAGTTGCTGTTGCCGTCAATTTCTTCGGCTACCCCGCTGAGGTCGGTTTGAAAACGGTAGCTCCAGCGTTCGTCGGCCGAGTTGCCCTCGAGGCGCAAACGCAAACGGCGCATGCGAAAACGCACGTCCGAATCGGTGGGTACATCGCTGATGAATTGGCGCGATTCGGCATAAGGTTGCACAAAGCCCGACAAACGAACCACGTTACCCTTGTCGTCGGTAAATCGCAAACCCGTGCCGAAGGTATAGGTGTAGAGCGCCGGATTTTCGGTTTCCTGCGCCAAGGCCTGTCCGCCACAGCCCAATAGACAAACAAGAAGGATGAGTTTTTTCATGGTTTAGTATGGATTGGCAAAGGTGATTTCGCCATCGCGCATCATGGCCTGGCCGCCACACCATACATCGGTGAGCTGCAATTGGTCGTCGAACCAACACATATCGGCATCGGCACCCGGGCGCAGGCGGCCTTTGTGGGCCAGGCCGAGGTTGGTGGCCGGACCTGTAGTTACCAGTTTTAAGGCTTCTTCCAAAGGCAGGCCGCCAAGTTTCACCAACTTCACCATTTCGTTGAGGTTTTCGTTGATGGCCGCCGCGCGGAAACCAATGGCATTGCCTTGCGCGTCGTTTTTGGTGAGGCCGGCATGACCGTCGGTGCTGAAGGTCATTTTTTCGATGGATAGCCCCTGATCAAGTGCATAAATCACCGATTTGTAAGGGTCGGTATACTTCGAGGCGGCTGTGGTAATGTCGATCATGCCACCCAACTTGCCAAAAGCGATGGCCTGGTCGAATAGCGACAAAGTGCGGCCTACATGGGTAGGCGAGATGTGTTCGATGGGGAATTCGTAATGCTCCACAATTTCGAAGAGCGGATCCATTTGGGTTTTGAGGTTGCCCAAATGCACATGCATGATGCCTTTTTTATTGCCCAACATGCCGCCTACACGCACTTCGCGCAGTTTGCGCACCAGCTCGAGCGGGGTGGGGTACGATGAACGGATGTCGCTGATGGCGATTTTAAAACCGAGCACCGGCTCAATGAAAATCATATCGCTGGTAATGCTCTCGGTAATGGTTACTGTATCGCTGCCGTAATAGCCCGAGTACATATAGGCCGAAATGCCTTCTTGCCGCAACGATTGCACCTTGCCAAACAACGCGCGGATGTTGCGGGCGGTGCCATCGGTGCCCAACAAACCAACCACCGCGGTCGATCCGCAAGCAATGAGTTCGCTGGCTTTGATGTCGGGGGTCATCGACAAAAAGCCGTCTTTGCCACCTGCACCAGCTATGTGGATGTGCTGGTCGATCAAACCCGGCACCACCATCTTGCCTTGGGCATCTACCACCTGCGCTACCGAGGCGGGCAGGTCGATTTGCTTTTCAATGGCTTGAATGCGGCCTTCGGCTATGAGTATGTCGCGCATGCCCAAGGCTGCCGGGGCATAAACGTATGCGTTTTTGATGATGGTTATCATAACTTACACAAAATGAAGCAGCAGCATGAGCAACAAAGCCACTGCTACAGGAATGAGGTTGCGTTTTACAATTTCGATGCTGGTTACCCCAGCCAAATCGGCAGTGGCAATGAGCACGCCTGCCACCGGCGATACCGTGCGGCCCATGGTTGCTGCCAATTGCATGGGCAGCATGAGCGAAGTTTCGGCCAGTTGCAGCTGGGTGGCAATGCCGGGTACCAGCGGACCGAAGGCAAAAAAGGCGGCGTTTCCACTGCCCATGAGCATGGCCGAAAGCAAAATCATGATGGTGATGGCAACGCCTATGCCGGCCGGTCCAAAACCTGCGCTTTGGGTGGCGCTGATTATGCCGTCGATGAAGCCCAAGCTGATGAGACCTTTGGCAAAAATATCGGCGGTGATGATGAGGGTTACCACGTTTTTGAAGATGTCGCCCATGCCATTCCAAAACACCTGCAAGGAGTTCAACAAGGGTTTGAGTTGGCGGTGTCGTACGCCTTCAAAAGCAATGGCCACAAACAGGCTGATGAACATCACCGTGGTAGTATCGAGCACAATGGGGGTGGGGAAGAAGCTGAATAGTTCAGAAAACACCATCAACAAAATGATGGGCAAAATGGGCAGAAGGGCGTAAATGGCCGGCGCTTGTTGCAGTTGGGTATTGACGGTTGCTGCTGTGGCAACAACTGCTTTTTTTTGATCGAAATGGCGGTTTACAAAGTAGTAAGTCACCATCATGCTCAGGCTGAGGGGCCAAACCAGGGGTATTTGGTAGTCGAGGAAGTACATCACAGCATCAACATCCATGATTTCGATGGCGCTGGCGGTGGTGGCACAGGCCGGACCAATACCAAATACTGTGCTGGCCGTTATTACGGAGGCCGCCGATAATTTGCTTACCCCCAATCGGGTGAGGATGGGGAACAACGATGCCATGAGCAACAAACTCAAGCCAGCAGCCGATGGAATGGCTATGAATAACACCTGGCCTATGGGAATAACCATGCTGGCGGCCAAGTAGGGGTTCTTTTGGAACAACTGCAGCGGACGCATGGCCAATTGCACCAAAACGTCGGAGGCGCCAATTTTATCCATATAAGCCACAAAACCACCAATGGCCATGATCATGAGGCCTACACTGGCGTTGGTCTTGCTAAACGACTCTTTGATGATGGCGAATAAATCGAAAATAGAGGCACCCGTTGGCCTTTGCAGCTCGGGAAAGGGCAAACCCAGCAGTGGTGCCACCACCAGCATGGCCAGTCCGGTTAAAAGCAAGCTGGCTTGCGGATTGTACTTTTTCACCAGCAGCCAAGCAGCTGCAGCTACAAAAAGCAACGAAACCAAAGGGCCAAGCATGGGTTGAGCTTAAAAGTTGGTGCCGTTGAGGCGGGTGCCAGGTGAGAATAATCGGCCGGCTGCTTCGGGAATAGTCGAGTGCTGCAAGAAGTCACCCGTTATGTCAGGACTCCGGGTATAGGCTTCGTTCGGATTATCGGAAAGTGGAGTCACGTCAAAAGTCCTGATCGTGTTGCCTTGGGCATCTTTCAAGGTGAGCAAATCACCGGCGTTATTCAGGTTGATTTGCCCCGAACTCGCTGTTTGTACCAAAGCACCGCCAAAACTCCCTGTAGGCGTTCCACCACCAAATACCACAATGACTCCGCGACTTGGCAGGATGGTGCCGGCAGGGAAGGTATGGCGTACTTGCGATGCATCTGAAAGGGTAAAGCCACTGATATCGAATGCAAGACTGTCGTTGTAGATTTCTACAAATTCATCCTGATTTGGATCGCGTACTCCATCGCCGTTTGCATCCCCTGCAATGCCGTCGGCAGGGTCGTAATTCACCTCGTTGATAATCAGTCCTTTCCAAGGGCAGCCGTTGTTGATGGCTGGGCCGGGCTCATCGGGACAATTATCTGATACATCAGGTATGCCATCGCCATCTCGGTCAGCATTCGCATTCACCAAGTTTATGGCTTGTGAAAGAGGGGTTTGCACAATCACCTTGCTTACATCGCCCAAACTCACCACTACCTGACGGCTGGTGGTATCGGTGGTGGGCAAGGCGGTGAGGGTAATAAAGCCCGTATCTTGGCCTGCAGCCACCGTTATGACTTCGGCAGAAAGGCTATAATGCGTGTTAATTTGGGCATTCCCAGAAAATTGCAGCGGCACAGTAAGGTCGTTGGCTGTTGGTCCGTTTAAACGCACCGATATGCGCATGCTGCTACCATCGTTGGCTAAGTTGTTGGTGCTTACTTCGAGCTTGAGTGTGGGAAAAACGTCCTCTGTTTTACAGCCGCTCAATCCTATTATGGCCAACAAGCCCATTAAATGAAGTGCTTTTTTAAGTAACATACGCGATTTTGAATTGCTTGAAGCAGGTTAACGAAGCACGAGGCGTTTGGTGGCAACTTTGCCCTGCTGCTCGATGTGGATGAGGTAAAGTCCTGATGGCAAACCGGGTAATTCAACCAATCCGTTTTCGCTAACGGCGCCTTGCCATATACTTCTTCCTTGCAAATCGTTCAATCGAATATTTGCCTGCGCATTGTTGGGAAGCGTGATGAACAAAGGACCACTCGTCAAAGGGTTGGGGTACAAACGCACTTGTTGTGAGAAAAACTCGTTTTGACTAGCTGTACTTGCAGGTTGCATCAGCCAATTGTCACGCACGATTATTCCATCTACCATGACCCGTTGGGCTGCATTGTATTGTCTCAAGGCTACGCCTTGCAGAAATGTTACATCGGCAGCTGTTCCGCCAAAGGGACCCAATGTTGGCGTTGCTGGCTCGGTTCTGATGCTATCGCCATCTTGAAACACAAACAAACTCACCTGGTCGTTATCAGCCCCGCTCACAAAGGTGTATTTTACCACTACCAGGTAGGTTTTGCTGGTGTCGAGATCGTTGGTAACATCAACACCAACGGCGCTGGGAACAGTGGCTGAATTAAAGGTGAGTCCTATACGGAAATTGGCTGGGGTACTGCCCGTAGTGATGTAAGTGCGCGCTCTGTGGGCAGTACTGATGGCCGTAAAAACGGGGTTGGCTGGGTCACTGTATTCAACAAAGTGAAAGAAATAACCGCTTCCGTCTGCTGTCACTGCTCCAGTTGTCTTCAACAAGAAGGAGGCATATACGCTTCCTGAATCTCGGTAAGAACTTAAGGGCCGGTTTTCGTCTGAACCTGTGTTAGCCACCAGTGCAGCCCTGCCGATGTTGTTGCCAAAATACGGGGTGGTCCCCAAGCTCAATCCACCATTTGAAATGGTTAACGGATTTGTGCTGGCGGCACTGTGTGGATTCCAGCCATGGTCGCGCAGCGGGGCAGCTGCAGGATAGTCGAAGTTTTCGGTCAACAGTGCGGTTTGTGCACTCGAAAGGTTGCAAAGCAAACAAAAACAGGCTAAGAGGTAGACTTTTTTCATGCCAGGAGGTTTTAGGCAAGCAATATGGCATTTTAATACTGCCAGCGAACATACCAGTTGGTGAAAAAAGAAAATACCAATTTGGCGTTAAGCTATTCGTCGCCTAAGGAATTCAAGCCCATTTGCTGCCGCAAAAGGTGGAGCAAAATTTCTTGCCATTCGGGTAAGTCGGTGGTGTCGATGAAACTGAGGCTGTAACCCTGCTGACAAAAATTGCATGGTTGTATCAAATAAATACAATGATCGGTATCGAGATACACTTCTACTACGCCTCCTACGTGTTGATGCAGACCACATTGCTGACAATGCATGAGTTCGAGCCCCACTGTTTCGAGCAGCTGTTCGTCACCCAGCAACACCTGCAACTCTTCCAAAGGAAGGTCGAGGCGAATACACTGTTTGCTATCAAACCCAGGAGCTCGTTTCATACAGGCAAAATAGAGGGCTAATTCCTAATTGCCAAACGAATGAAAACTTTTGCGTCGAAATTAATACCGACTTAATCTGCTTTGTTGTTCACAGAAAATGAGCTTAGTGCCGAAGACTTGTTTACAACCACATGCATGATGCCATCTAGTTTAGCGGCTGCTTTATTTAATTCAGCTAAGTAAAGCAGCACTTCTTCGCGTTGCATGGTAGCGTCTTGGCTAATTAATTGGCTAATGCCCAAAATATTGGCTAAAGGTGCGCGCATTTCATGCGATTGTTGCCAGGCTATGTCAAGCAATTTTTGTTGCTGCAAGCGCAATTGGTTTTCGTGCTCTAATCGGCGTGCTGCATTGTGTGCGAAGCAACCTACGCAGACGACCATGCCTTCGGCGTTTTTGATGGGATACATGCGTAGATCAATGGTAGGGAAATCGAATTTCATGGCTTGATCGTGGACCAACATTTCCACTTTTTGCCCCGAAACAGCCATTTGATACGCTTTGAGCCAATCCGCAAACCAAGGGGCATCCCTTTCCAACTCAAGCAAACTGTCGTTTGTTCCATAGTGAAAGCCCCTGTTTTCCGCTGCCTCATAGAAGCGTTTGTTGGCGGCCAACAATTTGCCATTTTGGTCAACAGCCCAAATTTGGTCTTCGCTGGCATTTACAACAGCCTCAAGGGTGAGCTGAAATTGATTCAATGTATCTTCAAGCAGGTGCTGTTGTGTAATGTCGGAGATGAGCATGCCCAAACCATCGGTCGATTGGTAGCTGCTTATGCGCAGCCACTGCTTTGATGGTGCAAAGTAGCGCTCAGTAATGAAACGCTGATCTGCCCAGGCATTGGCCATGATGCCTTCCCACCAATCTCCATTTTTTTTGCGCAACACATCCATGGCATTTTCACCTAAAAGCTCGGGTTCTGTTGCACTTAAATGTTCCTGTAATGCGGGATTGAAAAAGTTGATCTTGCCGTCGCGTCCAACACCCAACACCATATCGGGCATGCCTTGAAGCAAACGCTCAAGCCGCTCCTGGGTTGCCATACGTGCTGCTTCGGCTTCAGCGGCTTCGTTGGCGCTAACGATCAAGTGCAGGTGTGATTTCCCTTTGTTGTCGTCTTCATATTCACTGATGAATTCTTTCACCCAAATAACCTGACCAGACTTGGTTTTATGCTGGTGCAGTTGTCGCATAGCACCCAAAACAGGCCCAGGAACTTCCAATTCGTGGTGATAAAGTTCTTTTAGCTCTTCGAGCGCATAGCCATACAGTTCACATGCCGCCAGGTTGGCTGCGAAAATTTGGCCATCTGACTGTCGTGTAAGCAGCATGGCGTTCGGATTGCCAACAAATAAATTGCGGTAATTCCGCTGCGATTTTTCTCGCTGAAGCTCAAACTGCTGAATGAACAGATAAAGTAGGCCTGCCGTAACTGCGACGAAAAAAAGGCCTTTAATGATGCCGAAACTTACCAATTCGGCTGCTGTAGGAAGCATCCATTCCACAGCGAGATCGCTGAAAACAATCCACAGCATCCCGATGATGAGGTAAAATAAGGCAGTTCGTTTGGCCATTTTTTCGTAGGAATAATAAAATTAGGATTATTTTTCCTTATGTAATTGCCAAACGATGAATTTTCTGTCGTCGCCAACCGAAAATAGGCGGCTCGACCTAGCATCCCATGCTAGCTTATTCACAGAATGACTGTGCGCTTTGCCCGGGAATTTTTCGTACTCAGCCACCTTTAGGAGTTCCATGGTTTTATCATCCCAAAGCTTGATTGCTTTGTCGCGACCGGCGCTTGCTACCACGCCCAATTCAGGCAGGTGTAAGAGGTGGTTGATGGTGAACAGGTGTGCTGGAAATTTATCGAGCAGCTTGCCGCTGGCAGTTTCCCAAACGGCCAAATGGGCATCGCGTGAGCCGCTGAGCAGGTATTTGCCGCCAGCCAACCACAACAAACTGAATACCGAATTGCTGTGTCCTGCAAGCCGCAGTTGCTCGTGCCCTTCGCGGTTAAGCAGGCGGATGCTGTGGTCGCTGCTGCCTACAGCCAGTAGTTGGTTCGATGGATGGATCGCCAAAGAGCGCAATGCGGCTGTGGCTGCTTGCAGGTGAAAATCGAGGGCCAAGCTGCTTCCATTTTCCTGGCTCCAACGACTCACAAAGCCGTCGCCATGCGCCACAAACAGCTGCCCCTGGCTCCAGGCCATATTGAAAATGGGGGCCGGATTTATACGGTATAGGTGGAGCTCCCGGTTTTCGGTGAGATTGATGAGGTGCAGCCCTCCTGTATGCGTTCCCAGCAACAACGACCTGCCAGCGGGCCAGTGAAGCATGCTGTAAATGTTGTCGGCAACCTTGGCTGCCAGGGTAGCATCGGTGGGGTGCGACATATCCCAGCGTGCAACCAAGCCATCACCTCCAGCTGTGAAAAAAAAAGGTGCTTCTGTATCGGCCAATAGGGTATACAAACAATCTTTGTGGCCAACGAGTCTATGCAGTGGTTCAATGTGTAGTTTCATGTGATATTTTTACGCTATGCCTTTTGCCCATACCCTTGCTTTTGAACCTGCTGGTGAACTGGTGCTCTGGCAGATTAACGAAACACCGGCCTGGTACTTCGACAACCTGAGTTTGTCGAAAGCCATGTGGCGCGAATTTCACCAAATTACGGCACAAAGCATGCGAGTGCAATGGTTGGCCAGCCGATTTGCCTTGCAACAAGTAGCGAAAGCGGCTGATTTGGATGTTCACAAAGATCATTTTGGAAAGCCACATTTGGTGAACGACAGTCGATTTATTTCTATCAGCCATTGCCAAGGCTATGCCGCGGCCATTGCCGCTGAAGCGCCAGTAGGGGTGGACGTAGAAGTGGTGAGTCAACGTGTTCAACGCATCAAAGACCGCTTTTTATCGGCAAACGAACAAGCCTTGCTGGGTCAAACCGATGCAGCGTTAATGTTGGCTTGGAGCGCCAAAGAATCGGTTT
>ERZ1066127.977-NODE-977-length-12379-cov-10.708536_pt1 | contig 12379 bp, 11 predicted proteins | sample MGYA00382774_ERZ1066127 | MGnify/ENA primary metagenome ERZ1066127 (study PRJEB33369, sample SAMEA5778357) | biofilm metagenome | biome: Industrial cooling water; feature: Water cooling tower basin; material: Biofilm | place: United Arab Emirates | collected... | reverse complement strand
AATACAGTTTTGTTTCTCTTCAATGGCTGTATTGTTTCCTGCCAATCGCCCTGGCAACGGCTCACATTGATCAACTTTGCAGTGGTCACGGGCGCAATTCTTGTTCATATTCCCGCGCGAATCCTTACAACCCTATGGCTAGACCAGTTACTCTATTTACCGGGCAGTGGGCGGACATCCCCCTTGCAGAGCTTCTTCCTCGCGTGAAACAAATGGGCTATGACGGCGTCGAGCTCGCCTGCTGGGGCGACCATTTCGATGTCCAGGCCGCACTTACCCAGCCGGGCTATGTTGAGGGACGTTGGGAATTGTTGAAGCAGCACGACCTTGCTTGCTACGCGATCTCCGCGCACCTCGTGGGGCAGGCGGTTTGCGATCACATCGATGAGCGCCACCAGTGCATCCTTCCTCCTCATGTGTGGGGCGATGGCGAGCCCGAGGGGGTGCGCCAACGCGCAGCCGCCGAGCTCGCTGATACCGCTCGCGCCTGCCGCAAGTTTCTTGATGCCGGGAAATCCCACATGGCAGGCAAGCCCGCCGGTTCCGGCAAGGCTGTCGTGAATGGCTTCACCGGCTCCAGCATTTGGGGCGCTCTGTATGCGTTCCCACCGACGAACCAAGCCTATCTCCAAAAAGGCTTCGACGATTTCGCCAAACGCTTTGGTCCCATTCTCGATGTGTTCGAAAAAGAAGACGTCTATTTCGCGCTGGAAGTGCACCCGACGGAGATCGCCTTCGACATTGTCTCCGCCCAGCGCGCGCTGGATGCCGTGAAGAATCACAAGCGCTTCGGCTTCAACTATGATCCTTCCCATCTGGGCTACCAGGGCGTGGACTACGTGAAATTCATCCGTCAATTCTCCGCTCAAATTCATCACGCCCACATGAAGGACGTCTGGTGGGGCCATGGCGATGGCAGCGTGGGTGTGTTCGGTGGTCATACGGACTTCTGCGATGCCCGTCGCTTCTGGGACTTCCGCAGCGTGGGCCGTGGCGATATCCGCTTCGAGGATGTGATCGTGGCACTGAACGACATCGGCTACAGCGGTCCGCTCAGTGTGGAATGGGAGGACGGCCGCATGGATCGTTTCCACGGAGCCACCGAAAGCTGTGCCTTCGTTCGCAAACTTGATTTCCCCGTCAACCAAGTGGCCTTCGATGCTGCTTTTGACAAATCCAACCAATAACCCATCACCATTACACATTTTATGGCTACCAAAGTAGGAATCATCGGCGCGGGCGGCATGCTGCAGTATCATGCGGCAGGCTTCCGCCAGGCAGGAGCGGAAATTGTCGCGGTGGCGGATGCCGCACCGGGCGCAGCGGCGAAAGCCGCGGAAAAGTGGGGCATTCCGCATGCCTTCGAATCCGTGGATGCGATGCTCAAGGAGTGCAAAAAACTCGACGCGGTGAGCATCATCGTGCCGAACAAATTCCACAAGCCTCTGGCTGTGCAATGCCTCAAGGCTGGCAAGCACGTGTTCTCCGAAAAACCGCCTGCATTGAATGCGAAGGAAGTGAAAGAAATCATCGCCGCCGCCAAAGCTGCGAAGAAAAAGGTGATGTTCAATTTCAACAACCGCGCCCGCCCCGAGTCCCAGGCGATGATGAAATACATCGAGCAAGGAACCGTCGGCACCATCAATTCGGCACAAGCCAAGTGGATCCGCCGCACCGGCATCCCCGGATTCGGCGGTTGGTTCACCACCAAGGAATTGTCAGGCGGCGGTCCTCTGATCGACCTGCTGCACATGATCGACCTGGCCTTGTACTTCATGGGGTATCCCGAGCCGAAAAATGTGCTGGGCCAGACTTTTTCCGACTTCATCCAGGACAAAAGCTTCAAAGGGCCCTGGGGCATCCCGGACCGTGTGGGTGGCGTGACCGATGTGGAAAACGCCGCGCATGGGTTTGTGACATTTAAGACCGGCCAGGTGCTGAGTTTGCAAGTTTCCTGGGCGGAAATGATCAAGCGCGAGGAAGTCAGTGTCGTGTTCCAGGGCACCAAGGCCGGTGGCAAGGTGGAACGTTTGTTTGGCATCGATGGCCTTGATGAAACCGCCATCGATACCTGCGAACTCTATGTTCAGGAAAACGGCAACAGTGTCAATCGCAGCATCGTCACTCCGGCGTGTGAGGACATGGGCCGCAGTGCCAGTGCCGCGAATTTCATCCATGCCATCACGGGCAAGGAAGCCCCGCTCAACACACCCGAGCAAGCCTTACGCCTGATGCAGGTCATCGACGCCATCTACGCCTCCGCCAAGTCCGGCAAACCGGTCACGGTGGCCTGATTGCATGATTCTGAGCCGCCTTCGCCCTCAGTGGGGCGGGGGCGGCTTTTTTTGTGTTACAGGAAACCATGGGCCAGGTCGTGCGCAAGGAACCCGAAGTCTCGCGAGATTTCCGCTTGTCACCGCCTAACGCTTGAAGTATTTTGGCTGTGATATGAATCCTTACGCCAGTCCTATTGAAGATGTGATCATTGATCAACCGGAAGAGACCCGTGCTTCCTTCATTCGCAAAACCTATGCGCACCTTGCCGGTGCGGTCGCGGTATTCGCGTTTCTTGAGATGCTGATGCAGTCCATGGGCTTCGGGGAAGTGGCCCTGCGAATGATCGGCACTTCTCGTTTCTCCTGGTTGTTGGTGATGGTGGCATTCATGGCCGTCTCTTGGATCGCTAACAAGTGGGCGCTGAGCTCCGTCTCATCCACCACGCAGTATCTGGGTCTCGGGCTTTACGTCCTCGCGGAGGCTGTGATTTTCCTGCCACTGATCGCGGTGGCGAAAAGTTTTGACAACAATGTCATCGGACAAGCTGCCGTGGTCACGATTGCGCTGGTGATGGGCCTTTCCGCCATGGCATTCACTTTGAAAAAGGACTTCAGTTTCCTCGGTGGCATGCTGCGCGTGGGTGGTTTTGTGATGATCGGATTGATCGTCGCCTCCGCCTTCCTGCCCATCACCCTCGGTTTCTGGTTTGCGGCGATTGGTGCCATTTTTGCCGCTGGTTGCATCCTGTATGATACCAGCAACATCATGTATCACTATCGTCCCGGCCAACACGTGGCGGCGTCCTTGTCGCTGTTTGCCAGCGTGGCCCTGATGTTCTGGTACGTGCTGCGCCTGTTCATGAGCCGCGATTGATGGGGAAGCCACGCATCGCCGCAAGCGATGGTGAGATTTGGCGCCGGGGCTTGTCCCCGGCGCTTTTTTTATCCCGGGAGTGTCTGCCGTTGGGGAAAAAATCGCAATCCGCCATTTACCGATGCCGATTTCCGCGCTATGGATGCGCGCCATGTCCGACATCAACATCACACTTCACACCACCGCCGGCGATATCGACGCCACTCTTTACGCCGCAAAGACACCTCTCACCTGTGCCAATTTCCTGAACCTCGCCCAACGTGGCTACTACGATGGCGTCAGCTTTCACCGTGTGATTGCCAATTTTATGATCCAAGGGGGCGACCCCACCGGTACTGGCCGCGGTGGTCCGGGCTACAAGTTCGCCGATGAGTTCCATCCAGAATTGCGCCACCGCTCAGCCGGTGTGTTTTCGATGGCTAACGCCGGGCCTGGCACGAATGGTTCACAGTTTTTCATCACCCACCTTGCCACTCCCCATCTTGATGGCAAACACTCGGTCTTCGGCCAGGTGACGAACGGTCAACAGGTCGTGAACGCCGTCAAGCAAGGTGACAAAATTACCTCCATCACCATCCACGGTGACACCACCGCCTTGTTCGAATCCCAGAAAGATCATCTCGAGCACTGGAACTCCATCCTCGACAAACGCTAATCTCCCTTCTCTCACAACACCATGCTCCTCACCACTGCCATCGACTACACCAACGGCTCGCCGCACATCGGCCACGCATACGAAAAAGTGCTCGCCGATGTGATCACACGCTACCAGCGCTTGCGCGGGAACCCGGTGTATTTCCTCACCGGCGTGGATCAGCACGGGCAGAAGGTCGAGCAGACCGCCGCCAAAGAGGGCGTGAGTCCCGAGGAATACGTTGAGAAAGTCACCGCTCGCTTCACCGCGTTGTGGGAGAAAATCGGCGTTCACTACGATGGCTGGGCGGCCACCACGGATGCCCGTCACAAGGCCTGCGTGCAGAAAATTCTCACCGACCTCAAGGATCAGGGCCAACTCTACAAGAAAGCCTACAACGGCTTCTACTCGGTGCGGCAGGAGCAGTTTCTCACGGATCGCGACCGCGATGGGGAAGGGAACTTCGGCCCGGAGTGGGGGGAAGTGGTCGAAATTCAAGAGGAGAACTGGTATTTCAAGCTCAGTGATCACACTGCCTGGCTGGCGGAATTTTTGAAAAAAAATGACGTCATTCTGCCGCAGTTCCGCAAGGCTGAGCTGGTCAACGCCTTGGCCCGCAATGGCGGCATCGATCTCTGCATCTCGCGCCCGAAAGAGCGCCTGCGCTGGGGCATTGAGTTTCCCTTTGACCCCGATTACGTCACCTACGTCTGGTTCGATGCTCTCATCAACTACGTCAGCTTTGTCGGCTACGGTGGTTTGGATGCCTCCTTGCCCGACTTCGATACCACCTGGAACGATGTGGTGCACGTGATCGGCAAGGACATCATGGTGCCCGCACACGGCATTTACTGGTATTGCATGCTGCATGCCATGGGCTTGCGCGATGACCAGATGCCGAAATTGCTGGTGCACGGATGGTGGAACATCCGTGGCGAAAAAATGTCCAAGACTGTCGGTAATGTCGTCAATCCGGACCAGCTCGCCGATACCTTTGGCGTGGATGCCCTGCGCTACTACCTGTGCCGCGATATCTTCACTGGCAAGGACAGCGACTTCGATGTCGAACGCCTCGTCATGCTTTTCAATACCGAACTCGCCAACCACCTCGGCAACCTCTGCAATCGTGCGCTCAACATGAGTCAGCGTTTCACCGAGGGTGTGTTGCACTGTCATTTGCCGCTGGAAGAGGAGGATTTGGGCATTCAGCACAGCTTGGTCGAGTCGCTCAATCTCTATCGGGAAGCGATGGATCAATACGACATCGCCCGTGCGTTGGAGGCATTGAATCGCCACGTGGTGAACTGCAATGTGTATGCGGATCGCATGCAGCCGTGGGAGATGAACAAGAATCCCGAGAACAAAGAACGCGTTGCCACCGTGCTCTATCATCTGGCGGAAAGCGTGGCGCATTGTGCCGTGATGCTCTCACCGGTGCTGCCTGATGCCTCTGCGAAGCTCGCGGCCCAGATCGATCTGCCCGGATTGTTAGACAAAAAGCTCGATGATCTTGCCTGGGGTCTCTTACCCAACGGTCATGTCATTCAAAAGCCCAGCCCGGTATTCCCCCGTATCGTGCCCGCCGCCCCGCAGGACGCTTGACGATGGCATGTGCCAACGCCGGGTGCACCCGCGTGGGAAAAATTCTCAAATGACATGAATAAACCCATATCCGTCCGCATCTCAATGACGTTATGAAAATCAACCGTTTGCTGCTGGCTGCACTGAGCCTCTTGACCATTCCCGTATCCGCTGAAGTGACCACTCTGCAAGGGTCATCGCGCTGGAACACCACATTCTTCCGCACGAATACCAACACTGCGGTGGGCAACACCAACTACATCACCTTCTTCATGATCGAGTCGTTCAATGGCACGGTCGCCAATCAGGTGAAAATCGATGCCTGGACCGCACGGAATCCGTCTACTGGCAGAACCGAGCGATACTATTACGTGGACAGCCAGTATCAGATCGAATTCGGCTACTTTGGCCGATTTGGCACGGATGCGGGCGGTGGCATGTTGTTTGATGGCATCGAAGCCGTGGTGCCGTTCCGCGGCATTTCCTCCGCCGGCTATTTGACCAGCCTGAACATCACGCCGCTGGCGGACTATTACAAACTGAGCAATGGCCTGGACATCACGCAAATCACTGGATCGGCTCGATTGAACCGTGCCTTCACAGGCAATGTGTCGCTGGAAACCGCATTCAATGCCGTTCTCGATTACCTGGAATCGCGCGGTTACCGGGAGGCTTTGTGATGATGAAACGCAGGCTTGTCATAGGATGCGCCGCGACTCTGCTTTTTTCCGCCGGCTGGTGGGCGGCTCGCCTCCAGCCGGCTGATCATTCCAAGGCGGAAAATCCGGGTCAGATTTCCATCGATGGCGTTGCGTCTGAGGCCAGTGCCGCAGTCAGTGAGCAGCGGCGCGCTGATGGGGTTTCCGAGCGTTCCAAGCTCGTAACCACGGAACTGCGCAGTGCCTTGCAGGGCGCGGCACCGGCCCGCACTCCCGGCTTGCTGGCGGCTTTGGAAAAAATCACCACCACGGAGCTGACCAGCGAGTTGATCGCGGTGATGGATCGGATCATGGAATCCGGCGACTTGGAAGAGTGTCACTATCTCTTGTCCGTGATGGAGCAGCGTGAGGACCGCGATGGTGTGAGATTTCTTGTGAAACAATTGGAACATCCTGATGAGGACATTCGCGACCGGGCTTTGATCTCCTGTGAATCAGTCGCAGGAAAAATCTTTGACACACCTGAAAAGGCAAAAGAGTGGGCGTCGGACTGGACGCCCGATCCGCAGAAGCAAGCATTGTTCTCGCAACGCATGCCCGATGATCCCAGCGCCACACCCTTGGGGCCGGGGCCGCGAAGCAAAACCCGGGAAAAAGAATCGGGCCTGTTCCAAGAACAAGACCCGAGCCTGAAAGAAAAGTAGCGGAAGTGTTCCGCTGTTGTTTTCGATTCGTTTGATCAGTAGGTGGGTGCACCGTATTCGGCATCGCCACCGCCCGATTGCTTGCCTTGGGCGGCTTTTTCCAGACCTTCACCCGCCTGACGCATGTCACGGGCGAAGCCGATCGTGGTATTGCAGGAGGTGAGTGCGAAGGCAACCAGCAATGAGGAGAGTAAAAGTTTCATAGGTTTGCGTGGAAAATAGTAAGTATCTCTTAATCGTCGTCAATCGCTAATTTTGTTTAAATTCTCGCCGCATTTCCGTGATCTGCGCGCGGATGTCAAAAATGGCGGCGCGGATGGCTTCGAGAGAGGTTTTTTCCGCAGGATGCTGGCAGCGTTCGAGGAGTTCCGCAGAGGAGGCAATGGCATCATTGAGCCAGTAAAGGCAGCGCTTGAGCATGGCCAGAATGAAGCCGGGTTCCGGGTCGAATTCCTCGTCGCCGGCATGGAGCGTGCCGGCGAGTTTGGTGGCGATCATCATCAGTTGCGAGCAGAGGCGGCTTTCCGCGCCCGTTCCATCCATGCGATCCGCGAGCAGGACCATGGCCATGGATGCTGTTTCCTGCGCCTTGATCTGCAAGGGATGGGGGTTGCCCTCCATGGCATCGTCATCGTCGCTGTCATGCCACGATGATTCTCGCCAAGCACGCGATTCATCCTCTTCAAGCAATTCTTCGATCAGAAATTCCGCCTCCAGTTCCGCGATGGAGTCTTCCTCGCCGATCTCATGCTCCGCCTCCAACGTGTGGGACCAGCCGATGGCATACGAGATTTTTTCATGGCAATCGTCATCATCGCCGTATTTTTCCAAGAGCTCCTGGAAGGCATCGGATAACCGGTCCGATTCCTGCAAGCGTTTCTCCCAGTCAAACTCATCCGCATTTTCCTTGCTCCAGAGTTTGTCGTTCTCATCCTGTTGCAGATACGCCTTCATGAAATGGCGCATGACTTCGAGATTGCGGCGGATTTGTTGTTGCTCCTCGTCCTGCGTCAGTTGCCAGTGCCGATGGGTAAAACTCATGTCGAAAAGGGGAGTTTCGATCAATACACGGCCATTGACTGAGTCAAACCATTCCAGCGAGAGGTGGTTTTGCCATGTGACATGGTGCATGCCCGGGCCCGGAGCATGGACGCGCATTTTCCGTGAGGCCGTCATGTCACCCACCACTCCTACCTGTGGATGGGAAATCTGGGGTGCCACCAGCGAGTAGTCTGGCTGTGGGTTGCTGAACTCCAGACACGTTCCGGCGATATCGCGCCAGCAATTTCCCTCCAGCTCCAACTCCAGCGGGTGCTTTTGATTGACCAACCAGATGCGGCCCACGGTGCGCCCCCGTTGGCAGTTGTCGATGAGGCCTCTCACCACCGCTTGATCAATTCTCCATGCCATTGTTTCTCATGAGGTTCGCAGAACGTTGGGGCTTGTCAAATCCGCATTTGCGAGATGGCTCGTGTGCCTGATCAGATCATCTCGTTGACAAAGGAGTCGCGGTGGAAAGGGGCGAAGGCCTTGGCTTCCTCTCCGGTGCCGACGAAGCAGGTGGGAATTTTGAGTTGTTGGTGAATGCCGACGATGATGCCGCCTTTGCCGGAGCCGTCGAGTTTGGTGACGATCAAGCCATCGAGCGGGCAGGCTTTGTGAAACTCCTTGGCTTGTTGCAGGGCGTTGGCGCCCGTGGTGGCATCGACGACAAGCAAGGTGAAGTGCGGCGCGGAGGGATCGTTCTTGGCAATGACGCGACGGATTTTCGTCAACTCCTCCATCAGATTGTGCCGCGTGTGAAGCCGCCCGGCGGTATCGCAGATCAGGAAGTCAGCCTTTTGCGCAATGGCTTTCTGGTGGGCGGTGAAGCACACGGACGAGGGATCGGCATTGACGTTGCCGCGCACCACGGGGATGTCGAGTTTTTCGCCCCAGCGTTCGAGTTGTTCCACGGCAGCCGCGCGAAATGTATCCGCTGCAGCGAGCAGGACCGAATGGCCCTGACGTTTCATCCAGTGGGCGAGCTTGGCCGAGGATGTGGTTTTGCCCACACCGTTCACGCCGACGACGAGGATGACGCAGGGCAGGCCGTCACTGCGTTTTTGCGGCATCGGTTGATGATCTGGCAGGCGACGGGCGATGTGCTTGCGGGCGGCATCGATCACATCTTCCGCTGTGATTTTGCGCCCCAAGCCCTTGAGGTCATCGATGATTTCCATGGCCCCGCGCACACCGAGATCGGCGGCGATGAGGTCGGCTTCGATTTCGTCCCAATCGATCTCTGCGCGATTGGTAATTTTGTTAAACAGTGATTTGAAGAATCCCATAAGGTAGGCGGACGGATGGAAAAAATGAGGTCAAAGTTCCTTGACCATGATGTTGCGCCAACGCACGCGGCAGGATTTCCCAGCGTGAACCTGCAGGGCGAAAAATCCCTCGGGGGTGAACTCCTTGCCCTCGTCTTTGTAGTCAACACGCACTTCGCCATTGAGCCAGATTTGGATGTGGTTGCCCTCGCAGCGGATGCGGATTTGGTTCCAGTCGTCCCAGCGGAAAATTTTCTGTCCTTGATCGGTGAAGGCCTTTTGCGCTGCTTTCTGCTCCGGTGTGTTTTTGGCATGGATGGCCGGTGGGGAGAGCCATCCGCGGCGGGCCTCATCATAGATGCCGGCCGTCCAGGCACGGGCTTTGCCGTTGTCGTGCTCGCATTGATATCCATGCACACGCCCGTCTTTGCCGGGTTTTTGCAATCCGCGGAACATCATGCCGGAATTGCCGCTGAGATCGTCGAACTTCATGTCAAAGCGGAAATCGAAGTTTTTGTAGGTTTTGTCGGTGCGCAGGAAGGTGTTCGATTTCACGTTGACGCCGGTGCCGACGATGGCATCGCCCTCGACGGTGAATTTTCCATCACCATTGACGACGGTCCATCCGGTGAGATCTTTGCCGTTGAACAGGGCGGTGAAGCCTTCTTCGGCATACGAGGTGAGGCAGGCAAAGCCGGCGATGGCGAGATAAGTCAGGAGTTTCATAAAGGGCGCGGTGAGCTTGGGTGGATTGCCGTGAAAAGGCAAGGAGAGTTACGTGTGGATATGGTGTTAGATTTCATCGTGCCACAGATGCGGGGCTAACTTTTGGCATTGTGCCTTGAGTTGGCGCAGGGAATCCGTCTCATGGACGGCGGAAAGGGAGATGCGCAAGCGGGCGGTCTGGCGGGGCACCGTGGGGTAGCGGATGGCCGGAACCAGAAAGCCGGCTTCGTGGAGAGATCCGGCTGCGGCAAGTGCGGTTTGATTGTCGCCCAGAATGAGAGGAAGAATAGGGGACTGATGGCCGCGCAGGGTGGTGTCATCGGTGAAATAGCGGATGTTTTCGCGGAGTCGTTGACGGAGTTTCTGGCCCTCGTCGGAGCGGATGATCGCAACGGAGTGCCGCGCAGCGTGGGCCAGAGCGGGTGGGGGAGCGGTGGAGTAGATGAACGAGCGGGCACGGTTGATCAAGATGTCAATGAGACAGGAGGAGCCGGCGATGAAGCCGCCGCTGAGTCCCGCGGCCTTGCTCAGGGTTCCCATTTGAATGTCGATTTCTTTTTGCACGCCGCAGGCCTCCGCCACGCCCGCACCGTTGGGGCCGAATACGCCAAAGCCATGCGCTTCATCCACCAGCAACCAGGCACCGTATTGTTGCTTCAGATCCACCAACTCTCTCAGCGGTGCGGTATCTCCATCCATGCTGAAGACGGACTCGGTGATGATCAGAATCCGCGGCTTGCTGCCCTGTGAGTCGCGGATGGAACGGAGGATCTGCTCCAATTTTTGCAGGTGATTGTGGGGAAAGACGCGCAAGGTAGCGCCGCTGAGCTTGGCGGCATCGATGAGACAGGCGTGGCTCAGTTTGTCTAAAATCACGTGGTCTGCCTTGCCCATCAGTGCCGGTAGGGTGCCCATCGCGGCGGCATAGCCGGAGGAGAATGTCAGGCAGCGTTCACTGGACTTCAGCGCGGCAAGGTCGGATTCGAGACCCTCGTGTGCCGGGCTGGTGCCACAAACCAGGCGCGATGCCGCTGCGCCATGGCCGAAGCGTTCGAGGCCTTCCGCGAAGGAGTGCGCAATCCCCGGGTGGCTCGCCAGGCCCAGATAATCGTTGCTGGCAAAAGAAATCATGCCCTGCTGTGGTTGCGCACCGGCTGCGGCCCATGGCGTGAGTTTGCGCCATAAGCCCGCCTTGCGAATCTCTTCCAGCTCCTGATCCAGTTGTTCCTTCACCGCGCGCAGCATAGCAGCAAACCATCATCGCTCCAGTATTTCCTCAGAAAGATGATTTTTGTATTTGTATTACAAAGCAATACTTTGTTTGATGCGTCGCGTCACTGGTAAGTCTGTCGAAAGCACCGTTATCGCTGAAATGAATAGCAAAATTCCAGAGGAACGCGGGTGCCTGAACTTTTGTCATGCGGTCAATTTTTTGTATTTACATCATCCACGAATGTGTTAATTTTTTTGCGTTGTCCCAACTTCTTTATGAAAAACCCAGCCCCTAAACGCGTTTTCGCCAAAAGCTTCCGGAACAGACGCGGTTTTACTTTGATCATCACCATCAGTCTGTTGGTTTTGCTGACTTTGGTCGCGGTGGGCTTGTTGTCTTTATCGTCGGTGACCTTGCGCACTTCATCGCAAGGCAATGCCATGTCGATCGCACGAAGCAATGCCCGTTTGGCGCTGATGGTGGCGATGGGCGAGCTCCAGAAAACCATGGGCCCGGACCGGGCGATCTCGGCGACTTCGGAAATTCTCTCGGTCAATCCCGCCAAGCCGAATTTGATGGGTGTTTGGGAATCCTGGGATGCCAATCCGAACAGCACGTTGAACTATGCGACGGAAAAAACCTCGCGTTTTCGCGGTTGGATGGTGTCTGATGCGAATGCCATGGCTACCAGATCGCGCGAATATGCCAACGTCGGCCAGCCGACCAACCCCGTCACTCTGGTGGGGAATGGTTCACTCGGCCAGGGGGCGATGCTGTCGGATGGAGTGCGTGCCGGTTTGGTGCCGATCACTCACAACGGGCGTAGGGAGGGAAATTACGCCTGGCATGTGGCCGATGAGTCGGTCAAAGCTCGCATCAACAGCTACCGGGATCCGGCACAGAACGAGACTTTGGCGAAACGTCGCGCCTTGCTCACAGCCCACCGCCCCGACACGCGTATCTTGAAATCGCGCGATGGCAGCACGCTGAATTTTCTTCCGTCTGACCAAAATGCCGCAGGATTGGTGGATGCCAGAGCCGTCGAAGGGAAATTGGTGAACCTGAACCAGGCGGATTTGTTAGGGCAATCTCGTCAGATCGGCAAATTCCGCAACGTGGTGACTCCCTACTCCATGGGACTGCTCACCGATGTGCGCAATGGCGGCTTGAAGCAGGACCTTACCTCGCTTTTCGAAATGGCGACCATGCCCGCCGAGTACAACGGCAGGCGTCTCTATCAATCCACCCACAACATCACGGGTGTGTCGGATCCATTTTGGTCCACGCTCCAGTCCTACTACACGGTGTATCGTGATATCACTTCTGCTGATGCGGCTCCCAGCTACTACCGTCCTCCGCAGGAATCCGTCGCGCCCGGCACCCTCACTGTGCCCCGTCGCTTT
>ERZ1066127.971-NODE-971-length-12432-cov-8.818858_pt1 | contig 12432 bp, 11 predicted proteins | sample MGYA00382774_ERZ1066127 | MGnify/ENA primary metagenome ERZ1066127 (study PRJEB33369, sample SAMEA5778357) | biofilm metagenome | biome: Industrial cooling water; feature: Water cooling tower basin; material: Biofilm | place: United Arab Emirates | collected... | reverse complement strand
CCAAGCCTTTAGCGTCTCCCTAGTCAAACTAGGGGCTTACCTATCCGGGAGTTACAGTCTATCTAAACCAAATTCCTTCTACCGTTAGCCTCAATACCCAAGTTCAGTTGCTGCAAAGTCTTCTGTCTCTCCCTAAGGCAGGCACAGAACAGGCTGACTTTGCCCAACTGGCTCTAAGACTTATGCGCCCCCCGATGGAAAGGTATAATAAAAAAGTTATCAAGAAACTTTGTGCTGTTCAACCCGCCAAGCGTCAGGCCTTTGCTGATCAAGTTTTAGGGAACTTGACAGAAAATGAAGTGTATGACTGTTCCACTGTTAAGATTGCAACCTTACAAAACACCTCAGTATGCCCTCATAAGGATCTTTCCGCTTTGAAGAGTCAATTAAAAGACGTTTTCTGGGGTCCCCAATGGCTTGGAATAGAGGACATTTTAAGAAATATTCCCGAAAAGGAACAAGAGCAGTTTAGTTATGATACTTTATCCTTAACGAGACTTAGAAAAAAAGAGATTATCTTACAAGTTGCTTTTCTTCTTAGTAAAATAGGAGATCAACAACAACGCTCGAATTTTGTCAATCTGGTTGAACAGAAATTTTACTACTCTTTAAATGATTTTAGAGATTCAAACTACCCTCAAGCTTTATCGATCTTAGCCTCTATTCCTTACCAAGACCTGCCTGCTTTTGCCAACCAATTTTGGGACATTTATGGTTAGGATAAAAAAACAACTTTACCTCTCCTGCAGATATTAAGCCAGTTAAAGGGGTATTCTGAACGTCAAAAGCTTATTGAACAAACCAAACAATTAGTCCCCTATTCACGAGACCTCTATTTTCTGGCGTTAAAAGTCATAGCGGATACTCCCCTTTCTTTAAGAGAGGCTTTTATTGACCAATTAAAGGATTATAATGATAAATCTGCTCTTCAATGTCTGAGCGAGTGTACCAATCACCAGGAACACCTGGATTTTCTTGCTCAGCTTAAAAACTTTTTCAAGTATTTTAACTATAGGACTGATAGATCGTTGATTCTTAAAGAAATTAAGGAAGTCCCTGTTAGCAAACGTCTGCATGTTATGGCACAAACAAGTGTGTTATTTGAAACGATACCTTTCGCTAAGGATAGATCTATGTGTGAGGGTCTTATAAAGCGTCTGGCTGCTTTCACCAATCCTGATGAACGCCAAGCGTTCACAGAGCAAATGCTTATCCTGCTCCAATTCCCTGACATGACGAAGGAAGTCTTCTTCGAGTTATGGGACTTAGCTTATAAGGTTCCTGCTCATGAAAGGGGTACCTTCCTTGAGCCTTTAGCTGAAATTATCTTAGAGTTAACTCAACATCACCGTCGGAATGTTGTACAATCCCTGGCAAGAGTGCAGGGTGATAATCTTTTACCTTTTGTTCGCTTCTTGGTTGATCATCAGGTTAGAGATATGACTGATATCAGCACTTTAAGTTTCCTTTCTAATCCCGCAGACTGGCTACCACGTTTACAGAATTTTCGCTGGGCTAGGGGGTACACGATTCCAGAAGTCTCTATTACCCAAGTTTATAATCAGCTTGACAGACACCCTGTGCGGATTAACCGAGAAAGCCTCAAGCAATGGCAGCTGCCAGAGATTTCCAGCCCTACCTATACAGCCCCTCAAATGCTGCAAAGCTTGCAAACTCTAGTGAACAGTCTTAATCTAACGGATCCTACCCGACCTGATTATTTGTCTGTTTCCCTGGTTAGGGAAGAGCTATTACCCAGGAGTGGTGCAGAAAATAGACAGGCCTTCATCACCAGCATTCTGCCCAAACTGTCTGGGTTTTTCAAAACCTTGTGGGATCTGCCCTTAAGGGGAATGGAAACAGGGGGCTGGCAAATGTATGACGAGCAAAAACCTGCCCTGCAACAGGCCCTATCGTATATTCTAAATCACATGAACCAAGCTGACACTGAAACCAAGATGATGCAGTTTGTGCAAGTGGCCCAAGGACTGCTCCATTGCCCTACAGGCCAGAAGGAAGCTGTCGACAGTGTCGTGCAGTCGCTTCTCAATCAATCCTTGGTCAGTGCCGAAACCTTTCAGCAAAAGTTTGAACAGTTCTTAGCCCTGAAAAAACATGAAGCTTTCCGCCAAGCTATAGTGCCAGGTGACCATGCTCAAAATGTCCATATCTTAAGTTTCTATCATGAGAAGCTAAGAGATACTTTAGGCTTATCCTCTGTTTTGGGCAATTATCAGGAAAGATTTGGGCATATGAGCAACGATCCTTTTGGCGGTTATAAAGGCAATGCTTTACAGGCTTTTTACAATCGCTTGACCCCTGCTTACTTAAGCAATCTTTTGCACAGCCATACGCAAACTAAGCAAGATTTTGCTTTACGCCAACACATCGACTCTGTAAGAGAGGCCCTCAGAAAAGAAAAATCAGAACCTCAGAAAGAAGCCTTAAAAACCACCCTAGCTTCCCTCAAGCAGACTTATCAACGGATCATAAAGTTTGACCGGCCCTTTAACCCTTTGGACATCTATAATGACTTAGTCTCACGCGGTAAGCTTGCTACGGACACGACCCAGGGGTGGCAACGCTATTTCAGTGATGATCCTTTACTCTCAACGGACTCTTTCGAGCTGACCCCAGCAGGTGCGCAGCAGTACCTGATAGATATAGGGATCTTGCTAGCTAACTGAAACACTTTGGAGCAACTTTATTAAAGCATACCCCTCTCTTTAAAGAGGGGTGGAAGCTTTTGTCTTAGCCCTTAGTGATAACAAGGTTTAAGGGTTTTGCTCTTGCCTATTCTCACCATTGTGAGGAAGAGCTTGTCTTATGCGATAGCCTCTTTCTACATGATGGTAAAGATTTTGGGCCTCCCAACCAAGGCGTTGACGAATGTCATCAATATGGTTGTAATCAAGGCCTGCGCTTGTTAAGCACGCCATATCTTCTTGGGTGATGTCAAAAAGAATCCTCTCCTCATCTCGAAAGAAATGGTTGAAATTAAGGCTGAATGCTGTTGTCTCAAGGAAATGATAGGCATCCTCGTTTAAGCGTCCCTCTTCCTTAGCCTTTAAAAAGCCCGCTATCCCCCATTCCCGCATCGCCACCCGTTCTTGCTTCCTGGATTCTTCTAGATCTTTTTTTTGCATCTCTAAAAGGTTTACTAATTCCTCACGAACACCGGCAGCTTCTCTTATCCAATGGCGGAAACAGACTAGATGGCGTTGTAAGTGTTGTGAAGAAAGTTCTTTTAAAGCTTCTTCTTGAGACCGTTCTTCTTGATCGTGCGGGGAATTAATTAACTTAAGAACTTGAATAACATAATTTTGATGTTCGCAGGTCGTGACCTTCAATATATCATCTATGGCCCTTTGATGGCGCTCCATATAAGTGGTTATTTGTTTTCTATATTCTTCCCACACATCCTCCCCCGCGTAACTCTCACCTACCACTAGAAAGCTTAACAGCATAAAAAAGATTGCGCTCATGGGGATTCCTGCTTCATCTCATCTTCTTATCTAGAGAATAAATTAACCCAAAGAAAGAATCCAATTGCAAACAAACAAGAAATCTCTTTAACAGAGAAAAGGGAAACTCTATCAGCTGTCTATTGATTTTAAAAGGTGCCCCTGCCCTTTTAAGGAACCTGAACTTAAAATTCTTGCTTATTTCAAAGTCTCTGCTTGAAGGGTGATTACGACCGGTAATACTTCTTAATGATTTCTTCTGCTTTGAGACCTTGTACTACTACAGATAGCTCAACATTCCTATAAGGGTCCTTTTCATCTTGCGCAGCAGAAAGCCAGTTAAGGGAACCCACACAAATCGTTTCCTCCCCTATCACCATAATCTTCTGATGGGAAGGGGTCACGTGAACTTTTGTATGGCTTTGCAAGCTAGGCACCTGCGTTAATAATCTCTTTAATTCACTTTCATATTGAGCAAGAACTTTTAAATGAACTTCAGTTCCAGCCTTCAAAAGATTTTCTAATTTTTTGAGCCTCTTTAGGGTATTGTCTTTGCTGCTAAAAGGAGAATAAATAGTGACCTTGCCATGTTGTGGGGTTGCTAACCTGAAGAAATCTTCATGTTCTTTTAAGGTACAAAGCAAGAAAATCTGCGACCCATCTTTGAAAGACCTTTGCAGAAGTTGCCTTTCTCGGGGGTTCCTAAACTTACTGAGACTAGCCGTCGCCTCAAAAATTCCCCACCCTTCTTCTCCCAAGTCAGTATAAATTTCATAGAGAGACATATAAAAAGGCCACATCTGAGAAATCGTTCCTTGAATCCTAAAAGAAGCATCGTCGCTCTCTTCATAGGCTTCCCCCAAAGCATTAAAAGAGCCTAAAATCAAAGCTTTGCTATCCACAAAGAGAAACTTTGCATGGGACTTAGTCTCACTAAGAGAAAACGTTGCCTCTCCGTCTTCATCCTTGTCAAAATACGCCAAAGTTTGTTCGCGCTTGACAGAGTTAACTACAAAACTTATAGAAACGCCTCGCCGCTTAGCCTCTAACAAGCTTGAGAATATAGGCTGGGGAATGAAGTTAACGTTCCAGCTAGCAATAATATGTCCTTCCGCTTCATCAATAAGGTCGGCATAGGCTTGAATATGAGCCTTTGACCCATATAAAAAATTAACCTGCATGTCATCTTTGTGGCTTCTTGGCCTTTTAGCAAAACTTTCTGACTTTATAACTTCACAGGCTTCTCTTTTTAGGCTTTGTTCTTTTGTAATCTTTTTAATCACCTGCGGCGAAGGATTTTTGCTAGCTTGTTGGAGCTTCTCTGGGGGCTTGCTAATGATCAAAGCAGGGCTTTTTTTAGGAGGACCTTGGGTTAACTCCCGAGGAGGTTGGAGGAGAGTCTTAGGGAAGAAGGTGGTTATCTTTGCCTGGGTTTTTCCTTGTCTGTTATGTCCCATCTCATCTTGCTGGGCTGCTGGAATAGCAGATCCCCAAATAAGTAATAAACTTAGATAAATACCATAGGTGAGCATGAGTCCCCGCCCTCTTCTCTTAAACCAGTCCCTGTAAAATAAACCCTTTCTAAGCTCAGAGAAAGAGCTATCTTACTCAACGTATAGGCTTAAATCTTTTATCAGTTCACAGACAAAGCCATAAAAAGATTAACCTGTCCTCCATCCTTTGCTTGCCTCCAATCCCCTCCGTTAAGCGTTTAAGTAAATAAGCCTGAAGCTCATATCGACCGTTCTTGTGAAATCATGGTACAATCAGGGCTTTTCCCTCATTGGCTCGTCACCTTAGCTTATGGACGCTATGGCCAAAAAGGCGGCCAAAGCAAACTGTATATCTTTGATACCTTGCCCCAGGCTCAAGACTTCATCCAGAAAACTATAAAAAAACGACTCAACGCCCATAAACGTATCGGCTGTAATTATAACTTTATCCCTAACCGATAATGTCTAGTTCGTGATCTCTTTTTCCTTCCCTTTATCTTTTAAAAGCCAATTCCAAGGCAACGCATAAACGTCTTCGCTAAGGCGTATAAAGTAATCGCCGGCATACATGACTAAACCAGGGGCAATTCGCTGCTGCTCTTGATAAGTTTTGCGAAAAGCTTGAATCCCTTGAGCATCACGCTTGGTCAAAGCGGTTTTACATTTAAATTCAAGAGGAAACAAGCAACCATCTCTTTCTAAAATTAAATCTACCTCCGCTCCTCCATTACTGCGCCAATGGTAAAAATGCGGTTGAAGATTAAGACTCTTGGCAAAAGCTTGAATTTGGTTCAGGCAATAAGTCTCAAATAAAGCCCCCAAACTTGGATGACCCAACAAAGCTTCATGCGAGCTGATACGCATCAAATGGCAAGCAAGCCCTGTATCATTAAGATATCCTTTGGGTTTTTTTGTAATGCGTTTAAGGGTATTTCCGCTGTAGCTTGAAACTTCATGCCACAAATAAGTATGGCTTAAATGGCTAGACCATTTTTGGGCAGTCGTCATGGCAATGCCTAATTCACGTCCCCGTTGAGCATGGTTCACTTCTTGAGAGGTTAAAGCAGCTTTTAACCTGACAAAGTTATAAAACAATTGTAGATTCTCCACCCCACTTAAGGTCCGTACATCCCGTTCAATATACGTCTGCAAGTAAGAATTAAAATGATCGGCTATTAAAGAATCCGGTAAGTTTAATATTCCTGGGTAACCACCCCGCCAAATCATATAATGTAAACTTAGGTTTGGGAGTCCTGCCCCGTCTTGTAAGCCTGAGAGATCCTGCTTTAACCAAGCGTCTAACCAAGGAACTGTATGTCCTCTCCCCTGCCCTTCAAGAAAAGTCATAGGAGAAAGTTCCACAATTCCCACTCGCCCTGCCAGACTTTCCGCAATGGTTTTCAACATAGCAAAGTTTTGGGAGCCTGTTAAAATGAACTGCCCTGGTTCAGGCCGTTCATCTACCCAACGCTTAAGAGCCGATAAAAGCTCAGGCACATATTGAACTTCATCCAATATCATAGGCGTTGGGATAGATTTTAAAAACAAATCCGGGTCTGTGCGCACCTGAAAGAGATCTTGGACAGGATCAAACACGAAGCGTTTATAAGAGGGGAAAAGATGGCGTAGCAGGGTGCTTTTGCCAACTTGGCGCGCCCCTAACACCAACACCACCTTGAAATGCCGGGACAAAGCCAAGACTTTTTGCTCTAATAATCGAGGAAAGTACATAATAACTTGCAAAATTATTCTAATAACTTAATATTGCAAGATTAAATGAATTTGTCAATATTACCTAAAAACCACACAAAATCTTATGATAGTTTTTAATCTACAAAATTCTTTGCTTCAAGGTATATCCTCAAGAAAGGACATCATGATTCCTCAACACATCCCACAAAAATTTAAAAAACGCTTTAGCAGAAATGAATTGATAGCTAGAGGTAAAAAGCTTGTTTTTTTTGATGTCAATGTGCTTAGCCGTCTTTTTCTCAACCCAGAGGTTAAAGAGGAAGACATTATAAATGAATTTACTAACATAACACCTGTTTTGACTCTTAATCTATTAGCTGAATTATTAAAGGGTGATCAGGTGAAAGAACGTGTTGATAAAAAGCAAAGAATTATGCGTATTCTACAATCTCTCCAAGCTGTTTACCTTATGGAGCATCAATTTATCAAGACATTTGAATGTTTAAGTATCTTGGTGGGAGAAAATTCTTATGAGTGGTGTAAAATCTTTTCTCAATACCCAGGTCAGTGGACGAGCGAGTATACTAAAAGGATAGATTACCCTTGTGATCAATGGATGAAAGGGTGCTTTACCCCTTATAAATCGATCGTCATACATGATGGAAAATTGGAAGCATTCATTGATGAACTTCTTCGCAATTTACCTGAATTGCAAAAAGAATTCAGAGAAGGACCAGAAAAGCAAATTGAAGCCATAAAAAAGTTTAGGGATAATTTAATATCTATAAACCTTGAAAATCATCCGGCTGGATTCAAAAGATTAGATACATTAATAGTGCAGCATTACTTGACAAAATACATTAATAGTGCAGCATTACTTGACAAAATACACTACTTGCACTCCTACATCTATCGGATACATAACAAACAAAATGCTGAAAGATTTTCAGCATTGTAACTTAGAGGACCCTTCGTTTCTGCCTGATGCTCCTTATTATTCCATAGATGTACATATTCATAGACGTCATGTTCTAGATAATAATATTTTAAAACACACTGATATCGCGGATAACGAGCATCTTAAGATAGCTGTTAGTTATTGTGATATGCTTGTAACCAACGATACCGACCTACAAGACACCGCAAAAGATATCATTACGAAGATGAGTCTGCCTGTTAGCGTGTGTGGTTTTAATCCCACCACTTTGGAAATAATTCCGCCAAAAATTCCTTAAAGGTTTTTTATCTATCGCGGCCGCGATAAAAGTTTTTTTGAGATGAAGAAGGGAAGGGGGCAGAGCAATTTTTTAAGAACCAATCTTGAACATTGCTCTTTTGTCATTCTGTTTCCAAATCCGAAAGGACTTCTTCTAAAATAGCTTTAACCTTCTTTTTCTGTTCAAGCGTTAATTTTTTCAAAGCATTCTTCTGCACTTTAATACTATCTTGATTATAACTCAGGCGAAGAATCGAAAAAGTTTTGTTGTGCTCTAAATTTTCTTTCTGCGTCTCTGCTTTTTCAATGGCCTCCAGTCTTTCTACTTCTGTTTTTAACCGAAACAACCCTCTTAAATTATCGCGGCTGCGATAATTTTTTCTGATAGCAGCATCTTGAACTTTTTTAGACAGTTCCATTAATTTTAAAAGTTCAGAAATCTGAGGCTGGGAGATTCCTATTTTTTTCTCTAGTTCTGACTGGGCGCCCCAACCTAGCTTATCGATTAAAGTTTTAAGTGCTCTTGCTAATTCAATAGGGTGCAAATCCTGCCGCTGAATATTCTCAACTAAAGCTATTTCTTCTGCTTGTTCCTTATTAGCAAGAATAATACAAGGAACCTTTTTGAGACCTACCAACTTTGAAGCCCTTAGACGTCGCTCTCCACTTACAACCTCGAAACAATCAGGCTGTATATCTGATTTCAAGACCGTCAAAGGCTGTCTGACGCCGTGTTCTTTAATGGTATTAGCTAAGGATTGTAATTCTGTCTCGTCAAAATTTTGACGCGCTTGACGTTGGTAGGGTATTAGCAAATCCACGTCTAAATATACAATTTCATTTCTCAAACCTTCGCTCAAAAGGCTGACACGCCTGGATATACTCTTCTTGGATTCTAGTTCTGTCGAGAGGGGGCGTGTTTTTGCTTGATCTAACTTCACTCAATTACCTTTACTATTTTTAAATATATTAAGCGGCCTGCCTAGTTTGAGAGACAAATTCATGAACTAAGTCCATAATATCCTCAAAAGCGGTTGATTTTATTTTACAAAAACCTACCAAGGGAAGCTTTTTCTTTGTTGAAACGTTAATATCTTCTGATTTTCTAACTACAGCACTAATGACATGTTCACCATATTCTGAACGAAGTGCCCCTAAAACTTCCTGTGCAGTTGCTGTTTTGATTTCATACTTATTAGGAATAATCGAATAATTCGGCTTTAAATCCATATCACCATAAAAAGCCACCATTTCTTCAACTAAAACTCTTAGACCAGATAGACTAAAGGGTTGCGTCTCACAAACAATATTAACTCGATCGCTCGCAACCAAAGCGTTCATATTTAGAGTGCTGATAGTAGGATTGGTATCCATGATTATATAATCAAAGCGTTCTTTATAGGGTTCTAAAATATGAAGCAGCTTTTCTTCTCTTTTGGTTTTAGTGCTCAAGGGAAGTTCTATTCTAGTCATAGAGATATTGGCAGGTATAAGGGATAAACCTGGAAAAATTTCAACAAAAGCTTCTTCGAAAGAGTGATTGTTAATCAGTACATCATATATAGTAGGGCCATTCCATTCTTCTGGAATATGCATGACTGAGGATAAGTGTGCTTGGGGATCTAAATCTAAAACTAAAACATTAAACCCTAACAAAGCCAAATGCGTAGCAATCTGATAACAAAGACTTGTTTTTCCTGTACCCCCCTTAAAGTTATAAAATACATTAACCTTTTGTAGAATGGGGCGCTGATTTTTGGCATAAACTAAATTAGCAATCTTTCTAACGTCTTCAATACTATACCGTTTGTTATGGACATGTTCTTGGACAAGCGGCGCTATATTATTGGCAGCTATTGTTCTAGAGACCATGTTGGGAGTAACTTTAGTCAAATGAGCAAGAGTAGACTGATTAAGAGCTATATCAAACATCCATTAAAAACCTAAAACTTGTACTAACTACACTTTAATAAATTTTTATCTCTGGTACAAGTTTTTTGTTTAATACAAATTTTTATACCTCAGTTCAAAATTACCCAACCTTAACTTTTACTAATTTAAACAATTTTCCCTCTTGACAAGCTTTTATGATTCATAAGAAATTATACATATTAAAGATTATTTTTCAAAAGTTTGCTCATAAATAAAGGCATGGCTTTTTTAGTAAATTAGAGCAATTTTTGAAGAGAGAAGGATAAATGATATAAAATAATATTTTGATAGAGAAGCTTTAAAGGCACTTGCGTGAACAAGTGCCTTTAAAACCTTAGAGTATGCCTTGCACACTCTCATTGAGTCAGTTTGATGATAGCATTTTGTATGCTTTTGTCAAATAATGTTTGCGTGCATGGCGTAATTTTAATCTTTTTGCAAAGGAAAGGATTAGTTTATGCATTCTGCACCTAAACGCCTTATTTTAGCCCATGCTCAGTGTTTAGTTTTACAACCAGAAATCGCTAAACTTTTAGGGCGATCAGCTGCTTTGTTCCTACAACAGCTTCATTACTGGCTAACAACTTCCGACAATATTGGAAAAATCGTAGACAACAGAAGATGGGTTTACAATTCCACTAAACAATGGGCAACCGAAATTAAAATTCTTTCAGAGTCAACGATTAAAAGGGCGTTAACCACCCTAAAAAAACATGAGATTATTAAAAGCGCTAATTTAAACGCTAAAAAAAGTGATAAAACGCTGTGGTACACCATCAATTATGAAGGACTAAACGCCTTATTATCGAATTTGCAAAATAAATCACAGGTCAAAATGACCCAATCGTCGCCCCAAAATGGTCAAATGTATAATAAAGACTCAAAGAATACTTCAGAGAATAAACTTATACCTTCTGACGACTTGCCTAGATCCAGCAGACCTGTACCCCCCCCACAAGTCAACGCTGTCGAGAACAAAGAGCAAAAATTTGTTAAAAGGAATACAGCGCAAGTCCTTTTGCATATTTGGAATGAAACCGTGGAAAAGGGAAGGGAAGGGGCGACACTGACCAAGAAACGATCTCAGCACCTTGTTGCGGCCTTTAAGTATAAATTTGCGTCTTGTTTGCACCAATGGCAAGAGTTCTGTCACAGAGTTGCTACCAGTGATTTCCTTATGGGTAAAGTTAAAGCAACCTTTCGGGCTACTTTAGATTGGGTGCTTAGATTTGAGGTTCTTCAGCGCATTGTAGAAGGGCAATTCGGGGTCCAGGATAGTCAAAACCAAGACAGAAAAGGGGAGGGGTCTTCTACGGCCTCTACGTCCTTGCAACAGTGCTTAGAACACATTGAACAGTCGGATGAACCGCCAGCCACTCAACACCTGCGTCAAAAGCTTGCTCAATGCCTAGGGGCTGAGGTCTACCAGCATTGGTTTGCTAAGGTTGCCATCACCTTAACCGATACAGCCTGCCTGATCCAGTCTCCTAACAGATTCCACGCCGATCATCTCGATACCCATTATGGCAACACTTTGCAAAAACTCGTCCCACTGCCCTTAACCTATTGCCTTATACCACAAAATCTATGATCCAGGAAGGTAGCGTCTATGGCAGAGAATCATCCTTTCATGAACAGGCAGAAGGCTTGGCGGCTATGACTTTACTTTGCCCTTTGCCTGATGAGAATGGCTGGGTCTCAACTTTAAATGATCGCGGCTATATGTCCTTGAGTTTTGATCCTTATACGCAAGAGTTTCTACAACTTTGCCAAGGCCAACCTGGCTTGGCAGTATTGGAAGCAGGAGCGGCCTATGGTCATGCTAGTCTAGCGGCTTTAAAGGCGGGGGCTAAAGTGACAGCGAATGATATGGACCCAAGACACTTAGCCTTCCTAGAGCAAAGGACACCGCTACCTTTACGGCCCAACTTAAAATTATGTCCTGGAGAATTACCTCAAGACGTTGACTGTTTACCCGAAAGTTATGACGCTATTCTTTGTGCCAGAATGCTACATTTCTTGACAGGCGAACAGCTTAAGCGCTGCCTTGAAAAGTTTTATAGCTGGTTGAAAACAGGGGGGAGGGCCTTTTTGATTGCTGAGACGCCTTACCTTGGTTGTTATGCCGACTTTATCCCTGTTTATGAAGAACGTAAACGCCAAGGAAGAACTTGGCCAGGGCTGTTGGAAGATACCACAGCCTTTCGAAAGATTCGTTAACATAATATCCCTGATTTTCTGCACTTTCTTGATCCTGAAGTTCTGGTAGAGGTTTGTAGCGAGGTGGGATTTTGCATTGAAAAAGTTGGTTTTATAGACCGTCAGGATTTTCCCCTGCCGCTTAGGCTTGATGGTCGGGAAAGTGTTGGGGTGGTGGCAGGGAAGATTTAAGGATAGGTTGTTTGATAAGAAGAGCAGTCATGGCCCATCCACTTAGGATAAAGTACAAACTGGGTGCTAGGAGGGAGTCCAAGGTTTGACTAAGGAAACCTAAGATTAAAGGTGCTGTACCGCCGAATATAGCAACGCCCACGGCAAACCCTGTAGAAATACCCCGACACCGAAAAGACGGTGGGAACAGACTTTGTGGCGTAAATGTTTAGGAAGTGTTAGAAGGTCTATTAAGGTATTGTGA
>ERZ1066127.969-NODE-969-length-12434-cov-10.933678_pt1 | contig 12434 bp, 9 predicted proteins | sample MGYA00382774_ERZ1066127 | MGnify/ENA primary metagenome ERZ1066127 (study PRJEB33369, sample SAMEA5778357) | biofilm metagenome | biome: Industrial cooling water; feature: Water cooling tower basin; material: Biofilm | place: United Arab Emirates | collected... | reverse complement strand
CCTCAAACGTGTGGATGCCACCATGCAGATAGATCGCGCCTGAGGCCGCATCGAGCACGCTGCCGGGATAATGAGTTCCGCCGCCACTTAGGTAAAGAAGCGAGCCGTTGTTCTGGATGCGACCATTTTCTTGTTGTTGGATGGCAATTGGCAACGTGGTGCTTCCTGCATCGTTGCGCAACAGTCCGTAGTTGTTGAACACGGTGCCCGCAGGTGCGGATGATACCGTCGTGTTATTCAAAACAATTGTTGAACTTGCCGCATTATTCCAAACGCCACCGATGGCTCCACCCGACCATGTCGAATCGTTGGTGAAGTTTAGTGAATTTCCTGCACTGGAAGTCATCGTTCCATTCGTCACGCGGAATCCATAGACCGAGCGGATGGCGTTGTTCGTGACCGTCCCGCCATTGTTGAGAAGAACGTAGTCATCGGGCCCCGGGATGCCGTTGGGAGTCCAGCTTCCCGCATTTTCCCAAGCCCCACCCGCCGAGCCATTCCAGACATACGTTTGGTGGAAATCCACGGTCACCACTGAGTCCACCTGATGCGAGTTGCCCGCGTGATCGAAGCCGATGGCGATGAAATTGTAGCCGCCGTTCGGCAACGTCCCACCCGGCACGGGCAGCGGACTGCTGCACGTCCAGGTGCCCGAGCTGCTGTTGTAGCTGGTGCTGAGATTCGCCGCGCCGGGATCGAGAATCCATGCGCTGCCGTTCCAGTAAAGATTGTCCGCATGACGGCGGATGAAACACACCACGCGCCACACGCCGCCGTTGTCCGTGATCGAACCATGAAAAGGAAGGGCGCTGGTGGTGATGATGCTCTGATGGGCGGGTGCGGTGATGGTTGTCACCGGACCCGTGCTGTCGACGTTCACAACGGCGTCGCGTTGTTGGATCAGGCCGGCTCCATCCACTGCGATGGCGATAAACGTGTAGGAACCCGGCGTGAGTGAGCTGCCGAGCGAGGGCAGTGGGGCGTTGCAGGTCCAGTCATAAGTCGTGCTGCTGGGGCGCTGCACCAGATTGCAGGATAAATGAGCACCCGAGGTCCCTGCCTGCCATGCGCTGCCATTCCAGTAGAACCCGTCGCTATCCCTGCGAATATAGCCCACGACATATTGCAAGGTTCCGTTTTCTGTGACTGTTCCGAAAAAATTCAGCCCCGGCGTTCCCAGCAGGCTGCCGCTGGCAGGCGACAAGATCGCTACCGATGGACCTGTGCCATCAACGATCAGAGTAGAGGAGATGTAGGTATCATTGCCTAGGGAATCAATGGCCTTCGCCTGGAACAAGTATTCTCCGGGTGTCAATCCTCCCAATTGCCCGGATTGCGGCATGGTTGCCGTGCAGGTCCAATTGTTGGTGTTTTCCTGGAAAGTGTAGGACAGTAGCGTGTTGGCAGGAAAAAAGCTCCAGTAGACCCCATTCCAGTAGGCACCATCGGATCCTCGCTGCAGCTTCAACTCCAGACGATTCAATCCGCCGGTGTCCGATGAGGTGCCCTGAAATTGGATGGAGCCATTGAGAATCGAATTGTTGACCGGGCTGGTGATGGTCAAGAGCGGTCCTTCGTTTTCAGGCGGTGGTACGACCGTCACCACATAACGGCCGGTGCTGCCATAGTTGTCATAACCCGTGTTGTTTGAAAACGAGCCCCGCCCCGTGCCTTTGACAACGACGTAATATGTGCCCGGCAACAGGTTGCGCGTATCAATCGCCGAGAGGTTGTTTTCCGGGGCGATGTCGCCGGTGAGATTGTTTCCATTGCTATCGGCGATGAAAAATCCGCAATCAAGATTTGGTAAAGAAACGCCGCTTTCGGCAGGGGCTACCTCCACGGTGGCGGTGCCAGGGTAAGCAACGGTGAAACGCCACCAGTCCTGATCGGATGCGTTTTGAATGATGCCGGTTGCACCGATCCATTCGGCGCCGACCAGCTCCAGAGTATCGGCATCCTGTGTACTCGTGGATTCATCCGTCGCCATGCCGAATCCGTTGGCCACCGAGGCGATCACACCAATGTCGTCCTGTGCGTTGTTGGCTCCGGTGTAGGAATTTCGGGCCCACTGGACCATCGTCCGCGATTCCGATGTTCCTGCACGATAGTAAGATCCCATGATGGGCGACCAGTCATCCGGCGGATTTCCGTGTCCGGGGTAATAGTTTCCGGTGCTGGCGTCGTTAGGCTGCGCGCTGCTATAGCCATCGTGCCACAAGCCGAGGGTGTGACCGAACTCATGGGATGCCGCATTCGCAATCATCGTGAGGTTTGCGGGTGCGATGCTGCCGCCAATATTGCGATCGACCACGACCCAGCACGGCACATCGCTGGTGAAGGGAAACTCGGCACGGAATGAGTTCATCCAAGCGACGCCACCGCCCTCGATGCCCGCTGGCAACGTGCTGCCGATCAGCACCCGCATGCGCCGTCCCACCGGTGCCGCCTCATAGCGCGTCGCATCGGTGGTGACATTGACATTGAATTGGATGTAGTCTTCCGCAACCCGTCTCCAGACGAATTCCATGGCCGATTGGGACAAGCCGCTGTGCGGCACTTCGAAGGGTAGAACGCCGAGTTGCAAAATCCAGTTCGGATAAATCGTCGGAGGTTCGCCATCAAAGTCCATGAACAACGTGGCGGTGGCTTCGGGACGGGAATTGAGGATGGGCGGTGGCGAGGGCGGGGTGTCAGGCGGCGGAGCCGGGTCACCGGGCAGAGGGTTTTCGCGCATCGCCGCAGCGGGCGATTGCATGTCACAGATCAAATCTCCTCGCAGATGCTCGCGAAGCCAGAATTCCTGTCCTTCCTTCGAATCGAAGCTCCATGCGCGATCTCCCGATGCGAGAATCACGTGTCCTTTGATGCCACCCATCTGCCTGTCATCCGCCAGATTGAGGACTCCGCGCTGGCCATCGAACAGCACTACCACCAGATGCCGGTCCGAGTAGCCACGGTCCTTGCGGCTCCAAGCAACCGTGGCGGAAAATGTGCCCAGTTCGGGAAGAGAGACGTTCAGCCGATCTCCTTCTCGAAGATTTCTCCAATCCGGAACATTTCCGATTTTCCAGCGTCTTCCCTCCGGCAGTTCGTTGCGACCGCGCGCGGCTGCGGCGAAGGCTTGCCTGAGTCCGTTCGCATCGCCCTCCGCTGTTTGGCTGATCTGCCAGATGGATTCAAAGCCGTTTGGTTCCTGGGCCTTGCGTGCCGATGAAGACAACGCCTCTGAACCCTGTGGCATGCTGGGATCTTGCCATACATGTTGCCCATTTGTCGTTTGATCGGGCGTCTCATGTGTTTTGTGGGAAAAGATCCACAGTGCCACGACCAACAATACGAGGGGAAGCGCCCATCGCAGGATTTGATAATTCCTGATATTCATAGGGGTGGGAAAGACGGGTGTTTCATAACCGAATCATGGCGGAATGGCGATGGGAAAATGACTGGATTCTTGGAATCGGATGGTCGTCGGGTGGTCAGCATCGTCCACCGATGCATGTCGATCTGGCCACTGGTTGCATTAAAATACCAGTGTGCATGCCGATTCTCCGGTTGTTGTCGGAGTCATCGCCTGTTATGGATTTTGGCACACATGAGCTTGCCGAAATCTTCACCCTATCACTGTCTCGTTGCCGCCCCTCACACGCCGTTTCGTGACGATGGCAGTCTCGCTCCGGACGTAGTGACCTTGCAGGCGGAGCATCTGGCCGCGCAAGGAGTCAAGGCGGTCTTCATCACCGGCACGACCGGTGAGTCCAGTTCCATGTCCGTGCAGGAAAGAGTCGAAATCTATCGAGCTTGGGCGAGTGCGGCTCCGAAGCATGGCATCCGCGTGATCGCCCATGTCGGCGCGAACGCCCTCGGCGATTCCTGCACATTGGCTGCCGAAGCACAGGCACTGGGATTCGATGCCGTATCAGCCCTCGCCCCCAGTTATTTCAAGCCCGCATCACTGGAAATGTTGGTGGCGTGTTGCGCAAAGATCGCTGCGGCGGCACCATCGTTGCCATTTTATTTCTATCAGATTCCGGCGTTGACGAATGTGCGATTTCCGATGGCGGATTTTTTGCAACTGGGCCGCAATCGCATCCCCACCTTGCGCGGCATCAAATATACCGATCCTGATCTGGTGGGCTATCGCCGTTGTCTGGCACTTGCTCCGGAGCATGATGACTTACCCTGGGGCGTGGATGAAACGCTGTTGGCCGCACTGGCAACCGGGGCCCGGGGTGGGGTGGGGTCCACCTACAATTTCATGCCCGCATTGGCTCATGCCATCATGGCCGCCTTCGAGCAGGGAGATCTTGCCCGAGCGCGCGACTTGCAATCGCGCATGATCGCCATCATCGATGCGTTGGATGCGATCGGTTATCTCGGTGCGGCCAAGGCGGTGATGGGTTGGTTGGGAGTGCCCGTGGGGCCGGCTCGGTTGCCATTATCGAATCCAACCGCTGATGCACTCGCCCGCTTGCGTGGTCGCCTGGAGGAACTCGACTTTTTCGCCTGGACCCTCGCCCCAGCCATGGCCCGATGAAACTCGAGGACTTTTATCATAGGCAACTGACGCAAGACTGCCTCGCGTTTTGGTTTCCACGGTCCATTGACGAGGAACACGGCGGTTTTTTGCACTGCTTTGATCGCGACGGCACCTTGGTGGATTCCGATAAATCGGTATGGGCGCAGGGCCGCATGAGTTGGATGTTGCTGAGCCTGTATCTCGATGACGAACGGCGTCCCGAGTGGCTTGCTTGGGCGGAGAGCGGACTGAAGTTTCTTGAACGTCATGGAGTCGATCCCACGGACGGTCGCATGTATTTTCATGTGCAACGCGATGGCACGCCGATCCGCAAGCGCCGCTATGCCTACAGCGAGTCATTTGCTGCGATTGCCTATGCGGCCCATGCCGCTGCCACCGCATCAGATCAATCCGCGGCACGGGCCCTGCACTGGTTCGAGCGATTTGTCGCATGGAACTTCACGCCGGGCCTGATGCCGGCGAAATTTACAGATGCACGGCCGATGATGGGCCTGGGCCCGCGCATGATCACCCTGGTCACCGCGCAGGAGTTGTCCCTGCGTCTGGGTGAGCAACCGGTGCTGCGAGCCTGGGTTGACCGCTGCATTGATGAGATTCAACGCTATTTTGTCAAAGCCGAGCAACGTGTGGTGATGGAAACGGTGGGCATGAACGGTGAGATCCTCGATCATTTCGATGGGCGTTTGCTCAATCCCGGGCATGCCATCGAAGGCGCGTGGTTCATCATGGAGGAATCGCGACGCCGGAATTCATCAGAGTTGTTAAAGCTGGGTTGTGACATGCTGGACTGGATGTGGGAGCGCGGATGGGACAAAGAATACGGCGGATTGTTTTACTTCCGCGATGTCTATGACAAGCCGCTGCAGGAATACTGGCATCACATGAAATTCTGGTGGCCGCACGATGAGGCGCTGATCGCCACATTGAAGGCCTATCAACTCACGGGACGTGAGAAATACCTGCAATGGCATGAACAGTTGCGGGAGTGGAGTTTTTCGCACTTCGGCGATCCTGATCACGGCGAGTGGTATGGCTATTTGCAGCGCGATGGCAGCATCAGCAGCACACTGAAAGGCTCGTTGTGGAAATCGTTTTTCCATCATCCGCGCGCCTTGTGGCTGTGCCGTGACATGGCGCGCACACTGGGCTTATGATGCCGGACACTGGCGGGTGTATCCCTCCCTGCGCAGCATGTCATAGGCCGCCATCACCTGTGGCGGCACGGATTGCGGCGTCGCCAGGCCCTTGCCCGGGTAATCGAGGATGCGATGAAAATCCCCGACCACCGCATGGATCAGATCGTCCAGGCTGATGACATCGTTCGGGTAATCATCGAATGCGATGGGCGGTGAGGACAGTCGAAAGGAAAGCTGCGGCCACTGTGCTTCGAGGGAGGCGCGCGTACGTCGCTCCATGTAGGGCTTCTGGAGCACTAGTAGGGCTTGCGGAAAAAAAACCTTGCTCTCTAACAATTTTCGTGAAAACGTAATATTTTCTCCGGTGTGGGAGGCCATCGTTTCGTAGAAAACGGCGGAGTCGGGCACGCCCAGGCTGATGGCGCGCTGCGCGAAACACGAGGCTTCCGAATCGGGCCAATGCTCCGTCATGCGGCCACGCCCACCGGAAAACAGAATCCACGGGGCAAGTTGACGGTGAAACAGTTGTGCCGCATATTCAGCCACGCGCAGGTCATTGCTGCCGAATACCAGTATGCCATCGGCGGGACTGATGACTTCGTGAAGACAATGGTAGTTCCATAGTTGCCGGGCGGCATCCAGAATCAAAGCGCTGGGGCTGTCAGACGGGCGAGGTGAGGGGACCATAGGGCTTTCAGCTTCTGGTTCGCAACAAGAGCAAGGTGCCGATGCCACCCAGGAGGATGCTCACGGAGGGTAATGCGGGGACAGGGGATGAGCTTTGCTCTCTGCTTTGTGCTGACCGCGCCAGCAGCAGCAAAGCCGCTGCCAGCGCGATGAGAAAAAGGAATTTCATGGGAAAACGATGCCACATCACTGATTTTATTGCCGGGGCGCAACCAAGATTTTCTGGTATTTTTTCCCAACCAGTTTTTGCGTTGAGATTTCATCCGATCTTGACGTGGGAGCCTGAGCGCCATTACGCTGATCGCAATGAGTGCGAAGGAAAACCTGTTGCCGGCAAGGCGATCACTGTATCAGGAGTGTTTGCGTGTGATGCGCGCTCGCATGCAACAAGGAGACTGGGGGGAGTATTTGCCCGGTGAGCGCATGCTGGCGGAGCAGTTGCAAGTCGGGCGTGACACGATTCGATTGACTCTGGCGGAACTCGCGGCTGAGGGATGGATCGATGCGCCGTCCGGTGGCAAGCGCCGGAAAATTCTCAAGCGTTCGTCACCCAAGCGCGCCAAAAAATCGGCGTTGTGGCGCATCGGCATGTTGTCGCCGTTTCAGCTCGAGCGGATGTCACAGACCATGTTGAGCGAGGTGGATCACGTGCGGAGTTTGATAGCCCAGCGGGGTGGGTGTTTGGAACTGCATGTTCCTTCTTGGTATGATGGGCGCAGCCCGCAGCGCAGGCTTCAGGCCTTGATCGCGGAACATCATTACGATGCCTGGATTCTGCACCGCTCGAGCGCTCAGGTGCAGCAATACTTCCAGGAGAGCAAGACGCCTTGCTTGTTGCGCGGACATCCGCATTTGGGAGTGGATCTGCCGCACATTGACTATGATTGGCGGGCGATCGCGCGGCACGCCATGGGAGAGTTGTGGCGCAAGGGCCATCGCGTGATCGGCATGTTGTTACCGGAAGACAGGCTGCGCGGAAGCATGGCCGCGCTGGAAGGTGCCCGTTCCTTTCAGGAAGAGGGAGTGGTGCTCAAGGAGATTTGGGAAAACGGCACCACCGAGGGCTTGTTGCAAGCCGTGCAGTGGGCGGTGACAAAAGCGGCTCCACCCACGGCATTCATCGCGTTGCGGCCACGCCAGGTGCTGAGCCTGATGAGTTGGCTGGGGAGTTGCGGACATCCGGTGCCGCGTCATTTCAGCCTGATCTCATTGGCGGAGGAGCCTTTTTTTGAATTCATCGTGCCGAAAGTCAGCACCTATCACATTGAACCCAGTTCCTTTGCCCGCAAGGTGGTACGCCACCTGGAGTTGCTGGTGGACGGCCAGATCGGCGACCACGGCAGCCTGTTGCTCATGCCGGATTACCTGCCGGGGGCATCGGTGGGCAGGATATCCGTCTGATTTTCCGATGGCAGGACCGCAACGATGCGGGCGACATCGAAATCGAAAGGGGTGAGTTCCACCCGGACTCGGGTGCCTGCTGTCACGGTATTCTGCAAATGCATGGTGGAGCGGGATAAGTGCGCGAGGGTCTTTTTCCCGTTGGGCAGCGCGGCCTCAAATATGTCCGAGTATGGGCCGATGATGGTGGCCGTGGTGGTGATGATGTTTTCCATGGGCGGGTTCATTTTTTCGGATAGAGTTCTGCATTGGAAGCCTGGAATTCTGCTTTGAGGCGGACCCGCAGGGCGGAGAGATCGACCAGGTGGTAGGATTGGAAAGTCCACTCGCCGTCCTTGCCGTCGTGAAGAATGCCACACAGCAAATGAATGGCATCGTCGTTGATTTTCACCGTGGTATCCTTCGGTTCGTAGTAAAAAGTGCGAAGGGTGGACTGCTCCGAACCGCTTTCCACGAGCTTGGGGTCGAGGTAGGCCACGGTGCCGGTGGCGACATCGGTGATTTTCAGATCAGGGTATCCGGAGCGTTGGATGACGCCGCTTTTGGTTGGCGGGATTTCACAACGCAGACCGGATGTGCGATTGATTTTTTCCAGCAAAAGATCCTCGAAAAATTTCGATGCTTCATTGATGCGGCGTAGCTTCCGCACCGGGGAGTCGCTTTGTGACAAGGTGACTCGTGTTTCGTCGAGAGCCTTGCGCACGGCGCCGGTGATCCGTTGGTGGGCGGCGTTGCTTTCATCGAGAGGGATGACGGATTTTCCTGTGGATGCTTTGACCACATCGGCAAAGGCAAAGGTGCGATCGTCGAGCTTTTCCGCGAGCAACTGTCGGATCAGCGCGGCGTCATCGGCCAGAGCGGGACTGGCGAGCAGCATTGCAAAGAGCAGGGGTTTCATGAGGAGGTATCGGCGGCACGAGGGTGGGCGGCGTCGTAGGCCTGGCGCAGGCGCTCGCGGGTGACGTGGGTGTAAATTTGGGTGGTGGAAAGGGAGGCATGACCCAGCAAGGATTGCACGCTGCGAAGGTCGGCCCCGGCATCCAGCATGTGCGTGGCAAACGAGTGGCGGAGTTTGTGTGGAGAGATCGCGAAGGGGATGGAGGATTGTTGCAGGTATTTTTTCAGCAGCAGATCGATCGCTTGTTGCGTGATGCGGCTGCGCCGTGAACTCAAGAACAACGCACCTTGGGTGATGGCGGCGGCCTGACGATAGCGTTGCAGCGCCGCAAGAGCGGGACCGCCGATGGGAATCATGCGTTCTTTGGCTCCTTTGCCCACCACGCGAAGAGATTCGCCGAGAAAATCGATGTCCTGCACATTCAGCATGCGCAACTCCGAGACACGCAAGCCGCAGGAGTAGAAGAGCTCCAGAATGGCGGTATCTCTTGCGGCCAGCCAGGGGATTTTCGGCGCGTCGCCCTGGAGTTTCTGCGGCAGTGAGAGCAATTCCTCCATTTGTGATAGATTCAGCACCACGGGCAATTTGCGCTCGGCCTTGGGCAATTGCAGAGCTGTAACGGGACTTTTCGCGAAACCGCGTCGGTGCACCAGGTATTGAAAAAACGAGCGGATTGCGGCGAAGCGGAGGCGGATGGTGGCCCGCGCGGCATTCGCTTTCATCATGGAAAAAAGCCAGGCGCGGAAATCATCGGTGGTGGTCTGTTGCCAACTGTCAAAGCCAGTGCCGCGGAAGTCACGAAAAAGCTGGAGAGCGGCGCGGTAGTTGCGAATGGTCAGGGCCGATGCCGAGCGCTCCGTGGCAAGGTAGCGGAAAAAATCTTCTTCCAAGGCGTGGCTGGCAGGATCTGTCATGCGTAGGGAGCATTATCGCAGTGAATGGGTCGGGCGGTGGGGGCTCCAGTCCGACCCGATGGCTACCTCACGGATCAAATTCCGAGCCCAGAAACATTTTCGCGGAGTCACCGACATAACGTTTTCCTTCGTGGAAGAGCACAAAGGAACCTCCAGTTTGCTTGGCAATTTCGCTCAAGTCGTAGGCGGGTGTGCCGGGGAGTTCGAAAGCGATGGTGTCGATCGGCACGCCGTGAGGGTTGAGGGTTTCTAGTTGATCGAAGACCATGTTGCTATCGCGGGCTTCGCCGTCGGAAAGAAGATAGACCACATCGGGCGGGGGACTCATGGAAAAGGCGATTTTCAGCGGCGAATACCAACCGGTGTTGCCTTGGGCGGGAGTGGCGGTGACGTTGGCCACGGCCTTGGCCTTCATCTCCTTGGTGGCGGGGAGCCAATCGACGATGGGAGTATCACCCAAGCCATTCCAGCCTTTGTCCGCTTGATTCGGGCCCGGTGTCTCATCGGTCCACGCGTTGTGGGAAAAGTAAATGATCTTGAAACGCATGTTGTCGGACAGGCCGTTGATGGAGCTGATGAGTTCCTTTTTGAGCATTTGAATGCGGGTGCCGCCAGCGCAATCGCTTTCCATGGAGAGCGAGAAATCCACGATGAATGCGACGCGTTTGCCGGTCCGCTTGGTGCCGAAAAACGAGGTGCCGCCGCCGCCGTTGCCATCGCCGTCACCGGAGCCGAATCCAGCATTGAAGTCATCGTCCATCCCGAACGGGCGGGTGGGATCGACCACGTCCGGAACAGGCACGGCAATGGCCGCGGATGTGGTGGCGGCAATCACACGCGCCATGGAGGAACTGGAGCTGGCAGGTTTGGGTTTCATGCCCTTGGCCATGTCTTTGGGCCGCTCAGGAGCATCTTCTTTGTCCACGGGAGCCTGGTAGGTGACGATCACGGGCACTTCACGGAAACTGGGCAAAATGGCGATCAAGGCGAGTATGGCACCGACCAAAACCACCACAATGGCTGCCACGACCATCGACTGGATCGTATCTTTTTTCTTCTGGGCGGCCAGGTAGATCGCCACTTGCTGACGGCGGGCATCCAGTTTGTTGGATGTTTGGGTTAGATGGAGGTCCGGTTTCATGCGTCAATGCGATCGGTGACTCATCCCATACCGAAGCTGTCGCCGCTTGGCGAGTGAAAAAATCGAACGAGCAGGGAAAGCCAACGGTTACGCGCGACCTGGATGCGCCCTTGGATCAGGTCGCGGGGGAATCATTCCAGCCCAACTGCGGCAAGGAGGGCTTATTTCTCCACGATCTGATAGACGGGACCGGAGTGATCGACAATGTAGAGACTACCATCCGGAGCCTCACCGAAGCTCGGGATTTGCTTGATTTTAGAGCCATCAGGTTGCAATTCCGCAGTGTGGTCCTTGAAATCGGTGGCCTTGCCGTTTTTTTCGACAAATGACCAGATGCGCGGGTTCTGGTAGTCGGCGAACACATAACGACCCTGCAGTTCCTTGATCGGACCGCGATAGACATAGCCGCCGGTCACTGAAAAGCCCTCTGTGGATCCGCCGCCATGTTTGTACACATAGACGGGATCAACATGGGCCTTCGGTTTATCACTGCCGACGTTGTTCGCAGGGGTGGCGACATCGCCCTCGCGCAGACGCCAGCCGAAATTAGCGCCGAAGCCCTTTTTGTGCTCGATGCGGTTGATTTCCTCCCAGTGGTTCTGGCCGACATCGCCCATCCACAGATCGCCGGTTTTGGCATCGAAGGAGCAGCGCCAGGGATTGCGCACGCCGTAGGCCCAGATCTCGGGCTTGGCGTTCTTGTCTTTCACGAAGGGGTTGTCCGCAGGAACTTCATAGCCCTTGACGGGGGAGACATCGATGCGCAGGATTTTTCCTAACAACGAGGTCAGATCCTGGGCGCGTTGCTTGGGGTCATTGCCGGATCCGCCATCACCGTTGCCGATGTAAAGCATCTTGTCGGGACCGAATTCGATCCATCCGCCATTGTGGTTTTGGAAATCCTGTTGGTAGCGCAGGATGATTTCCTCCTTGGAGGCATCGACCTTGCCGTTTTCGAATACCATGCGGGAAATGCAGGTGTGGTGCTCCTTGTCGGTGTAGTTCAGGTAAAAGCGGCCGCTTTTTTCAAAGTCAGGCGCAAATGCCAGACCCAAAAGGCCCTCCTCGTTGCCTTTGCGGCTGACTTTTTCGTGGATGTCGAAAAGCACGACCTTTTCTCCCGTTTCCGGCTCCACAGCGGTGACCACACCGTGCTGCTCCATCACCCAAAGCTGTTTTTTCGACACTTTTGGCATGCCGACCCAGACCGGTCGATTGAAGCCATCGGCCACTTTTTTCACCGTGATGGCGGCGTGTGAGAAACCGATGAAACCACAGGCCAACAACAGGAAAGGAACTTGAAAATGCATAGTGCTCAACAGGTAAAGAGAAAACACGCGGCGTCAAGAAGGAATCCCGCAAAGTCGTGATGCCCATCATGATCGAGCGTCCGCGTTGTGCCCGTGTGTCCAACTTCCGGATAACCGAACGCCGGGGAATGGGGTCTGGTCGATCCGTAATCCGATTGACGAATCGCCGTTCCATGCCCCACCGCGTAGCGGTATCAGAATCGTAGCCGTGGGATTCATCCCACGGACCTTACCTCTACGCGCCCCTGTGTCGCGCAGCGTCACCATTCATGGTGCTTCAGGCAAGTAGCCCTCTACTTTCCCTCAAAAATTGCCCACTTGTTGGTCTAGCAGAAAATAATAATGTTACCGCGCGAGCAACAACCGCCGCTGGCTGATAATAGGTGATAGTAACTTGGCTTGCACGG
>ERZ1066127.966-NODE-966-length-12492-cov-13.432902_pt1 | contig 12492 bp, 11 predicted proteins | sample MGYA00382774_ERZ1066127 | MGnify/ENA primary metagenome ERZ1066127 (study PRJEB33369, sample SAMEA5778357) | biofilm metagenome | biome: Industrial cooling water; feature: Water cooling tower basin; material: Biofilm | place: United Arab Emirates | collected... | reverse complement strand
AATTATTCATTTTTTCTAACTTAACCAGTGGTCCAGTTTTAGGGGAGTATTACAGTACCTTGTAAAGAAATAGTAATCAAGCGCTCATACAATGTAAAGACAAGTGTGGGCGATGATGTTGAAGTGCTCATTGATGGCTACCCTAGTGAGTTGGCAAAAGAAGTTGGGCAAGAAATCTTCATTCGCGAATTCATCATGCCCATTGAGATTGCCAAATTCTTCTTCTTTGATGCTGAAAAGATTGTAAACCTAGCTGAAGTTAATACTACCGAGCAACGGAGAAATTTAAGTAAAGCTTACTCTGAGGTTTTGGGAATAAAGAAATACGAGGACTTAAAGAAAGAACTTGAAAATCTCCAATTAAAAATCCGCCAAGAGTCAGCCAGTGCCAAAGAACGTGAAGAGCTTAAGCGTTTAGAGTCAGAGGTAGAAATATGCGAGATTAGAATTGATGAATGTCAAAAGCGCATTCTCGAATTGCGTGAAAAGCGCAGTGAAAAGAACAAAGATTCAAGAGACATTCAGGAAAAGTTAATCAAAGCTGGTAGTTTAATTACTGTTGAAGAACTTCAAGAGCTTCGGAAACAAGAAGAAGAGCTGACTGAGAAGCAGGCTAATCTACAAAACGAGCTTAAGGACTCATATGATATTATCCCATTTGCAATAGCTGGAGAAACTTTTCTATCGGTTACGGAGCAACTTCAAAATGAAGCAAATTACAAGGAGGCTAAATTTAAGAGTGAGAACGTAACGGATATAACCAATAAGATTCTCACCGAGCTTTCAACTATAGAAAAGCCTGCAAATGTTGTGATTGACTATCAGGTTCAAGAGCATTATGCAAATGCTTTCAGAACCTTAATTAAGAAACACTTTTTTGCAGACACGAATGAATTGCCGGAGGATTTTAAGATCATTCATGAATTCTCAGACTCTGAGCGCAATGAACTTTTGGCTGTGCTGAGTAATATCAGGCTGTCATTCAAAGAATCCTTTAAAAGGATGAATGGCGATTTCAATCAAACCAAAAATGAATTGAATGCAATTCGCAGAAGGATTAAGGACGCCGAAGCAAATCAAGAAGATCCGATCATTACCGAATACCGGGCTTTGAAGGAATCATTGGAACGAGAAATCATCCACATTGACGATACCATTGACTCTTTGAATCGTGAGATCGGTGAATACACCAATGAAAAAACCCAAAAGGGCAAGCAGATTGAGACGCTATCCAAAAAACTAAAGGTTTCGCAAAACAACCTACAAAAAGACAGCATCATTTCACGCAACATTCAAAACCTGAAAGAATTCATCACCAAGTTCAAGGCGAAGAAAAAGGAGTCTCTTGAAGAACAAATTTTGAACGGCCTTAATACACTGCTGCACAAAAAGGACTTTGTGAAGAAGGTTGAGGTCGAAATCATTGGCGAGGATATCGACATTATTTTGAAAAACGGACGCGGTGAAGAGATAAAAAAAGAAGCCTTAAGTAAAGGTGAGCAACAAATGTATGCGACTGCTTTGCTAAGAGGTTTAGTAGAAGAAAGTGACATACAATTCCCTGTGTTTATTGACTCTCCTATGCAGAAGTTTGATGAACAACACGCTGAGAATATCATCAAATACTTCTACCCCAATATCTCTGACCAAGTTGTAATCTTCCCGCTGATAAACAAAGAGTTAACTGAAAGAGAGTATAACATCCTTTAGACCCATATTGCTAAAACCTACCTCATCCACAACATTCATGAAGATAAGAGTGAATTCATGCCTGTGGAGCCAAACCAATTTATAGGGACCTACAACCGTTTGTACAACAATGTTAATTAACCTCAGAACCTCTGAAGCAAACAAGGTCGTAGTTCAGGAATTGACAAAGCGACTGAATCTAGGCACCGAAAATGTCATTTCACGCATCGCATTTGCCTATTCTCTTTCAAAGAACGTCAAGTTAAGTCTGGAAAGTGATTTGAAGGACAGTAAGGGAAAAGAATACAAAGATGATATCCTTTTTGGCAAGTTTCGTGACTACTACATCGCAATGATTTGCCAGCATTATGGCTTATACAAGTCTGATAAAGATATTGGCAAGTATATCAAAATGCATATTGACCATGGGCTAAGCCTGATGAATCGTCTTTTTGAAGACAACAAAAACTATTCAGGCTTGGATTTTCTTTTGGAGCATATTGAAAGAGGTATCGAAAAGCTTGAGGAAAGCGACGTAACCAATGAGGCCATCATTTTTGATGAACAAACACGAAGGAACCGCATATCCAATAAAGGATACTTTGCAGACGAAATACGTATTCACGTGGGCAGCTCATTTGATGATGAGAAAATCTACTTCCGATTAAACGACACTTCCATTCACAATAACGCGCACATAGCTGTTGCGGGAAATTCAGGAACAGGCAAAACCTACTTCGCAAATAGGCTGCTTGAACAAGTGGTTTCTGAATCAAAAGGTGATGTCAACTTTATATTCCTCGACTTCAAAGGAATTACTGAAGAGGATGAGCGTAAAAACGGAGAATTCTTCCGGCGTACCAACACCGAACTTATCAAAGCTCCGTACAAACCCTTCCCAGTGAATCCGCTTTCATTCATAGACAATGTGAATGAGAAGAACAAAATTATGGGGATTAGCAAGTTTGTTGACATCATTACCAGTTACAGCAATATTGGCAAAAACCAACAACAAACACTCAAGGATGCAACAAAAGAGGCCTTTGCGGCCATGCGTGGAGGGGAATACCCTTCATTCAAAGACATTTATGAGCGCGTTATGGATATCGATGGCGATAAACCCAGCACGCTAAAAGAAGTACTACAAAGCTTGAGTGAACTTGACTTATTTGAAACGAAGGTTGACCATAAAAATAGCTTCTTGAATAAGAACTACTACATGAGTTTGAGTGGCGATTTGCCAAGAAACATACGATTTACATCCGTCTTTTTGATAATCAACTATATTTATAATACCTTCATGAATATGGACAATGCTCCTATCGAAGGAAGTTATCAAGGTATGCGGTACGTTTTGCTCATCGATGAAGCCCATGTGATCTTCAAAGAGAAGAAGAGCCAAGACTTACTTGAGAAAATCTTGCGTGAAATACGTTCAAAAGGCGTTTCGGTAGTTTTGCTCTCACAAGGCATTGAAGAATTTAACCAGCCATCATTTGACTTTAGTAGCATGTGCGAAACCGCTTTCTTGTTCGACATCAAGGACAAAACGAATTTAAAGATGATGCAGAAATTTTTAGGTATTGGTGATAGGGATGCGCAGAAATTGAAAACGAGCATGGAGAAAATTCAGAAGTATCAACTAGTATCAAATCTCAAAGAATTCAAAATAGGAGAATTAATCAAAGCGTAATATTTTGTTTATGAGAAAATTGACTTTGGACATATTGGATGCAATTCAACCTGAATACGATAAATTTCAAAAAATCGAGCCATTCAATGCACGATTAAATGAATACACAAGTCAATTTGCTGTCAATAATCAATCTTGGGAAGAATACCATTCAGAGTTAACTAGTGTAACTTTTGACTGGAAAGAAATTAAATATTCCGATGTAGTTGAGAAAAAAATTGACATAAAGAAAGTCTTACCGAATAATGTGGGAGTGTATTGCTTCATCGTAAGGCCAATAAATTTGATTAATGATTTACCCCGATTTGTATATTACGTTGGTATTGCAGGAGCGAATGGAAGTGAGAGGCCATTATCGGAGCGTATTAATGATTATTTTGCTAAAAGCAAACTCAAAAAAAGGGACGCGGTGATGATGCTCATTTTCAAATATTACAGAAATGTATACATTAATTACTCAGAATTACCAACCCTCCCTTCTGGAATGACATTGGAAACCATAGAAACATCTTTGATTGGTTATTTTGGCACACATATATTGGCGAATATTGATGATATTCCCATTAAACTAAGACCTCAACGAAAGGCTTTTAACATATAGTTATGGATATAAAATTAGTCCTTCCTTGCTTGCGAGGAGTATTAGGTGATTGGGTATTTTATTCAACGATTATGTCAGCGAGTGATATTTCAAAGTGGATTCATCCCGTTAAAAACATAAGAGAAGCTGACTCATTAGATGCTTTATTACAGCGCGATTTAAAAGATCGTAAAAAAGCAATATCGAAGTATCTATTGACAGATAAGAGCAGATTTTTCAATTCAATAGTCGTTGGGGTATTCGGCGGAGTCCCTGATTGGTTTGAATTCGACTACTCTGGAACCTTCAATACCATTCCAGAATCATATACCCAGAGCATCAAGGATTCCATGGGTTTAATGGTTTTCAATGGGTCAGAACAAATGTTTGCAATTGATGGCCAACATCGTGTCGCTGGTATTGACATAGCAGTAAAAGCAGATAAAGGTGGTATTTTAAACGAGGATAGTTTTTCCGTTATACTAGTCGCCCATTTGGACGATGAGTTAGGTATGAAAAGAACAAGGAAACTATTCTCAGATATCAACAAAAATGCGAAACCTGTTGCAGGAGGAGATAAGATAAAGATTGACGAACAAGACCTTTGTGCGATAGTGACAAGGAGACTTTATGCTAACTATTCGCACTTTCAGAACGGGAGAGTGATTTCATTAACTGAGAATGCCAAACTTGAAAAAGATGACATTGATCATTTCACAAACTTGTTAGGGTTACACAATACAAATAAGGTTCTTAAGAAGATATTCAAAAAAGAGCGAAATAGCCAAGAATGGGATGAGGAAAATGTTCAACTTTTTTTGAAAATAGCTGAGGATTTTTATGACTTTGCAATTAACCATGTAGAACATTACAAAAGACATTTTATTGATAAAACATTGGGTTTGCCCGAAGCCCGCAGAAATAATGCCTACCTACTTTTCAGACCTGTTGGTTTAAAATTGATAGCAGGAGTATACGTGCACTTTTTCAATAAGCCTAGTGGTCTAGAAATTTTAAAAGAAAAAATCAATAGGGTAAGTTTTGTATTGCCAGATAGCCCATTCGATAAAGTACTATGGAACAATGGCAAGATGGAAGCAAAAGAAAAAAACCAAAAACTTGCCTTAGATTTATTGCTATATATTTTGGGTGAAACTGAGGGCTATTCACTTGATGACCTTCTAATTAGGTATAGAGACATTGTAAAAAATGCCGAAGCAACACTCCCTTTGAAATTAGTAGTTGACTAGTTGTCCAAGATTAAATTTGGCTGGTAAAATCACAAACGTAGACTATGAAGAGAGCGGCATGTCGATTGTACCGCATCAACACATGTTGATACATCAAGTTTTTCACTTGACTTCCCGAATGAAAATCTAATTGAACTAAAAGCGTCGCCCTCTTCCAAACCCATGGCCACCAACACATGTGAAGGCTCCATAGAAGCAGAAGTACAGGCGCTACCATTGCTCACTGCAATTATGGGTTCATTGTTTTCAAGGTTACTTAAGCCGAGGATAAGCGCATCGGAATCGATACCCCGGAACAGGATGTTAGAAGTGTTGTAAAGTCGCTGCTCTCGGTTTCCGTTTACCGAAGTGCCTTCTATTTTGAGTAACTCGCTTTCGAGGTAATCGCGCAGGGCTTTTATTTTTTCGGCATTTGCGCTCATTTCCTTTTGCGCCAAGGCACAGGCAGTACCTAAGGCTACAATGCCTGGTACATTGAGGGTACCGCTGCGCATTCCTTTTTCATGTCCGCCGCCATGCAACAAAGCAGGCAATTTTACCCGGTTTTCTCTTTGCCGCACATACAAGGCTCCTACCCCTTTAGGAGCGTAAATTTTGTGTCCGCTCATGCACAACAGGTTAATGCCCATGGCATCCACATCTACGGGTATTTTGCCAACCGCCTGCGTGGTGTCGGACATGAACAAAGCTCCCTTTTCATGCGCCATTTGGGCAATTTGCTCAATGGGTTGAATCACCCCCGTTTCATTGTTCGCAAGCATGACGCTTACCAAAATGGTATCAGGGCGAATGGCGGCTTTTACCACTTCCAAATCAAGCAAGCCATCGGTTTGAACGGGCAAATAAGTCACCTCAAAGCCTTTTTTCTCTAAATATTTGCAGCAATCGAGCACCGCACTGTGCTCGGTGGCCACCGTAACCATGTGCCTGCCTTTGTGCTGATAATTTTCGGCCACCCCTTTGATAGCTAGGTTGATCGCCTCTGTGGCGCCGCTGGTGAATACAATTTCATGCGGTTCGGCAGCAATCAACTCAGCAACTTGTTTGCGCGCTTTTTTAACCGCTTCGTAGGCATTTACCCCAAACTGGTGGGTACTGTTGGCATTGGCAAACTCGTGGGTCAAATACGGCATCATGGCGTCCAACACCCGCCGGTCGATGGGCGTAGTGGCGTTGTTGTCGAGGTAAATAACTTTTTTGGGCTGAGGGTCGGCTTGCATAATTCAAAGTTATTGAAAAAGCAGCCAGGAACTGCCACAACTACCTCAATGAAAGAAGCATAACTGTGCCTCCCAAATTCATGGCAAATACAAGATTCAAGTAACAGGCTTACTCATTATTGGCCACAACAAATTGGCAAGATGATGATTAAGCGACAAGCCAACTCCGTGTTGTTTTAATGTTAAATATCACTGCTCTGTTGTTTCATCGGTTTTGTTTAATTACATTAGATGTGAAGTCCCATATCATTGACTTCAACATAAAACCTGTTTATGAAATCGATCGGCCAAATTAGACGCCTGCTCTTTTGGGTGCTAGTCACCATGCATTCGTTAGTCATGGCGCAAGACAAAATTATTTATTTCAGTGATTCTGCAACCTTTCAAGTGATCAAACCCATCCAGTATGGAACAACCATTTTGGTTGAAGGTCAAAGCAAAAGCAACTACAATGGAGTTGAGCTTGAACTCAGGGTGAACAACAAACAACCCGAAAAAATACCTGTTCAGGTTTCGGACAATAGATGGTTTGCCTTAATTGGGCCATTCCCCATTGGTGCGCATTTGATTTTATCAGTGCAGGAAAGCAAAGCTATTTCAAAAGAGGATGTAGCTGTTTTTCAAAACCAAATCATTCAAGTTCTGAATGCTTCTATCGAATACGCCTTTCAAAAAGGGTTGGAATCCGTATCATTTGGCAATTTAGTTTATGCCATTTCTGACACTACTTTAAGTGGGAAATTTTTGCGCTACCGCACACCAGCAGGTACGCGCATTGATTCTGCAGTACTCGGCAGCATTTTGGTAAATGCTAAAAATTCTGGCGCAATAAATCACTTAGTCAAATTCGAGTGGAAATCGAGCACCTGGGAAGATTTAAATCCGCTGCTTGAAAAAAGCAGCCTTGCCAAGAATTTGAAGGAAAACCCAGTTTCCATTTTCGCGCTTGATTCAATGGAGTATGTAGCTTATCTCGACTCTGCGCTCAGTCCTCATAAATTGGAACAGCACGAGATGCTAAAAAATGACCTACTGGCACAATACAAGGATTACCGGGATGGCTTGGCACAATTCAATCGCTTAAAATCAAAAATTACCGAGGTTGCGTATACCACAGCCATGAATAGCACAGCGTTAAGTTCAACGGTAGCTGACCAGCAAGTTTCGGGCCTTATGAAATACGTGGGAACAGATATTGGGTTGATGGTTATCCCAGGCATGGGAAAAGCGCCAGTATTTGCTCTATTTTCACCGCATCTACGCAGGCTGGATCCCGAAAAAGATTACAAATTCAAGGGTAAAGAAGGTAGTTGGAAGTACTTTTTTGCACCCACTTTTGGAATTGGGCTTGGGCAAGGTTTAGAAGGGCTACAGCCTGTTTATTATACTGGAATAAGTTTAAGGCAAAATACAGCAATACGGTATCACCTGGGCTTGGTGTACTATGGTAGCAGCACCAGGAGTAGATTTGATTCTTATGCATCACTCGGTGTATCACTGAGTTTGCATTATCTACCTCAATTTTTGCAAGTCCTCAGTAGCGTTCAAACCAATTACTAAACCCATATGAGTAAGCCAAGAATCTATTTAGCCAATGCCCTCAAAAACGGCAATTTCGTATTCAAAGTTGCAAACTTGGAAGTCGAATCAGCTGGCGTATTAACAATTATCATCGAACCTACCTCTTCTAAGCCAGGAAGCACCATTCAACGTGAAATGGCTCTAAAAAAAGAGCTGGTTGAATTGGAGGTGAAGGCACCGAACACCAATGATCATCATGTGGTGAGAGCGAGTTTAAAGTCAGGCGACAAAACAGACTCAGTAAAAAAAGTCATTCTTTTGGCTTAGTTTTTTGATTATCACTCCCGCACATTCATTAAATGGCCCAAACCCAAAGCCGCTCTTGGGTATTCCGTGTCAAAGCTGTATTTTTAACTTTGCAGCTATTTAATTTATGTCTACCGCTTCCCTCCAAATCAACCCGAGCGTATTGCTTTGGGCCCGCGAAAGTTTGGGCTTGAACAAAACAGCTGCGGCCGAAAGGTTGGAGGTGAGTTTGGCGCAATTGGCTGCTTGGGAGTCGGGCGAGCTACAGCCAACAACTGCCGAGTTGCGGGCCATGGCCAAGGCATACAAACAGTCGTTGGCTACGCTGCTTTTGTATGAGCCGCCTGCCGAGTTGCCCTTGCCTACCGATTTCAGAACCCTAAATTCGGATGAAGTGGGTGGATTTAGCGAAAAAACCATCCAAACCGTGCGTAAAGCGCGTGCCCTGGCTGTTTCATGGGTTGAATTGCGTCAAGAATTTGGCTTGCCCCTCGGTAAATTACCGCTACAAGCCAGTTTGGCCGATGAGCCCACGCAAATGGCTGCCAACATCCATGAACTATTGAGCATCCGGCAGCTGCACAACCAAGGAACCGACACTTCGGCTTTGGAATGGTGCATTGAACGTTTGGAGTTGTGGGGCATTGCTGTGTTTCAAATGAGCCTGTCTGACGACAACATTCGCGGTTTCTGCATGACCGATGGCGCCGTGCCAACCATCGTCATCAAACGCTCCGAACCAGCCAGCGGCAAGCTTTTTACCCTTTTTCATGAATTGGGTCACTTGCTCTTGCGCCAACCAGGCATATGCGATTTGGCCAGCAACAACCAACGGCCCATTGAAAAATGGTGCAATGCCTTTGCTGCCGCCGTGCTTGTACCTCAAGCCGACTTGCTTCGCCACCCGCTCGTTCAAATGCAGCACAAAACGCTGCAACTGCATTGGCAAAAAGTTGATCTAGAAAAAATAGGTGCGCATTTTCATGTAAGCAAACTCGTTATTCTTCGGGCTTTGTTAGAAGCTGGCAGAACCAGTCAGGCCTTTTACCAAGCCAAACACGATGCTTGGAACAAACCTTCCTTTGCAAGAGGCAAGGGAACAGGCAGAAACATCGCCAAAGAAACAGTTCAGGAAAAAGGCAAAACCTATGTGCAGCTGGCTTTTAAGGCATTTGATCAAAACAGGATCAATTTGAAAGACCTATCCGATTTTTTGGGGGTGAAATTAAAGTATTTGACTAAAACGAGGGAGTACCTCCATGTTTGATGATGGATTTGTTCAACACAGAAAATACGGTTTATGTGTTGGATACCAGCGCACTCATAGCGCTTGATTATGCATACAAGCGTTCCAACCCCATGTTTGAAGCGGTTTGGGAAGAACTCGAAGATTTATTGGCACAAGGTCGTTTGAAAATCATTGATTTTGTTGACGCGGAAATTGGCAAGTACGAAGGCAAAGAAGATTTTGTAAAAAAGTGGGTAGACCAACACCGCAAAAGATTGGTGGTGGAAACCGATGTGGCCAGTTTAGCCTTCGCCCAAGCAGTTATCAATGCCGAAAAGGATACAGGCTTTTTAAAAGCAGCCAAACAAGCCCGCGGTGAGGATGAGGCAGACCCCTATTTGATTGGCTATGCGAAACAGCATGCATCGATCATAGTCTCACCTGAAAATCCTACCAAACCCAATAAGTTGCCGCAGGTAGCTTCTCGCCATGGGGTAAAATGCCTCAGCATCGAAGATTTTTTGGCTGAACGCGGACTGAAGATGGTACGGAAAAAATAATTTGTCCTTGCCAAGCCCGCTTGAACTAAACCCGCGCCACCCTTGCCCTTAACGCATGGTCTGCCAGCACCAAGGCGGTCATGGCTTCTACGATGGGTACGGCGCGTGGAACCACGCAGGGATCGTGGCGGCCTTTGGCCTGGAGTGCGGTGGCCTCGCCGCTGGTGGTGAGGGTTTGCTGGCTTTTGCCGATGGTGGCCACGGGCTTGAAAGCCACGCGGAAGTATACATCCTCTCCATTGCTGATGCCGCCTTGGATGCCGCCCGAATGGTTGCTCTGGGTGCGTACACGGCCGTCGCGCAGTTCAAAGGCATCGTTGAAGGCGGAACCTCGGCCTGCAGCCGCGACAAAACCACTGCCGATTTCGAATCCTTTGACGGCATTGATGCTGAGCATGCCCTTGGCCAAATCGGCTTCGAGCTTGTCGAAAACGGGCTCGCCCCAGCCGGCGGGTAAACCACTGGCAATACAAGTAATGACCCCGCCTACCGAATCGCCCTCAGCTTTGAGCCGGGTGATGAGGGCTTCCATCTGGGCAGCAGTGGCAGCATCGGGACAACGAACCGCATTCGACTCAATCTGCGTTAAGTCCAGTTCGGTATAAGGCTTTTCCACCGCAATGGGGCCCACGGCACTCACATAGGCCTGAATATGCACGCCCCACTGCCGCAACAGCAGCTGGGCCAGAGCACCCGCCGCTACCCGGGCAGCTGTTTCGCGGGCAGAGCTGCGGCCACCCCCGCGGTGATCGCGCAGGCCATAGCGGGCTTCGTAAGTATAATCGGCATGCGAAGGGCGGTAAACCTCTTTCAAGGCGTCGTAATCGCCCGAACGCTGGTCGGCATTGCGCAGCAGCATGGCCACAGGGGTACCGGTGGTTTTGCCATCGAACACGCCCGAAAGCACCTCCACCCGGTCGGCTTCGTTGCGGTCGGTGCTGAGGGCGCTTTGTCCCGGCCGACGACGGTCCATTTGCTGCTGAATGAAGGCAAGGTCGAAATCCACACCGGCCGGACACCCATCTACCACCACCCCTATGGCCGCGCCGTGCGATTCGCCAAAGGTGGTGATGCGAAAAAATTGTCCGAAGCTGTTACCTGCCATGGTTCGAAAATTGGATGCCTTGGGCAGCCAGTTGTTCCCAATAATTGGGGTACGACTTGGCCACGACCTCGGGCTGGTCAAAAATAACGGTTTTTTGCGCCGCTGCGAGCACGGCAAAGGCCAGTGCCATGCGGTGATCGTGGAAGCACTGGATGTGCACCTCCCCCGCCCCGGCCACAACACCCTTTTCGATGCGCAGCCAATCGGCACCGCTGCTCACTTGGGCACCGGCTGCCTGCAGGTTTTGTACCAAGGCATCGATGCGGTCGCTTTCTTTGAGGCGCAGGGTAGCCAAACCGGTAAACAGGGCGGGTTGTTGCTGCAGGGCGCAGAGAACGGCTTGGGCGGGCACCAGGTCGGGACAATCGCGCCCGTCGTAAGTCCGTTCAGCCACGATTTCGGGCAATTGGTGACGCAGCAGCAAGCCGTTCGGCTTTGCAGTCACTTGTACCCCCAGCGGCCCCATCCATTCCACTGCCCGGCTGTCGGCTTGGTGCGAATGCAGCGGCAACTTTTCGAGCAGCAATTCGCTGCCAGGAAGGGCGGCCACCCAGGCCAAACAATAGGCGGCCGACGACCAATCGGGTTCTACCTGCACTTCAGCAGGCAGGTGGATGTTTTGCGGTGCTATGGTGTAGGTATTCCCTGCTTCCTGTACATGCACCCCACCACTGCCCAACAAATCGATGGTTTGTTGCAGGTAGGGGCGCGATACGACGTCGCCGAGGAGTTGTAGTTGGAGTCCGCCAGGCAATTTCACCCCCACCAACAGCAAGGCGGTAGCGAACTGGGAGCTTTGGTGGGCAAGGAGCTGTACTTTGCCACCGTTTACATGCCCGCCTTCGATGCGCAAGGGCGGAAATCCTTCCTTTTCGAGGTAATCGATTTGGGCCCCCAGGCTGCGCAGGGCATCTACCAGGGGACCGATGGGCCTTTCGTGGGAACGGTCGCTGCCGTACAACTCCCAACTGCCGGGGCGCAAGGCCAAAACTGGAAGCAAAAAGCGCATCACGGTACCGGCGGCACCTGCGAAAATGCGTCCACCCTGCTGGGTATCGATTTGTTGCAAGGCCGCTTGCATATAGGTGGTGTCGGCGGCGGTGGAAAGTCCGGGCAGTGCGGTGTAGGCGTTTGCCAAGGCACGCAAAAGCAGGAGGCGGTTGCTGGCGCTCTTGGAGCCGGGCAGTGCGATGCTGCCGGTGAGCGGCTGGGTGGCGGGTTGGAGCTTGAAAGGGGCGGCAGCGTGGTTCATGACAAGCGTTTTTGCATTAAAAAGGCTGGAAATGGAACCGCAGAGGCGCGGAGGTGAGACGAGGCATGAAAGTCAGCTGTGCAAACCA
>ERZ1066127.962-NODE-962-length-12531-cov-18.287993_pt1 | contig 12531 bp, 12 predicted proteins | sample MGYA00382774_ERZ1066127 | MGnify/ENA primary metagenome ERZ1066127 (study PRJEB33369, sample SAMEA5778357) | biofilm metagenome | biome: Industrial cooling water; feature: Water cooling tower basin; material: Biofilm | place: United Arab Emirates | collected... | reverse complement strand
TTTGTTTGGTGTTGTGGGGGGGGGGGGGGGGGGGGGGGGGAATAACGCCAAGACCTCACGGACCCGACTTTTGTAGCTTCGGGATACGGGGATAAGTTCTCCTGTTTCCAGTGTGATATTTGTGGCGGTGTACGCCCGAACCGCCCGAATGTTCACGATATAGGAGGCATGGCATCGCAAAAAAAGTGCTGTTGGCAGTTGTTCTTCCAAGGCAGCAATGCTTATGCTGGGGTTGTAGGTCGTTCCATTACGCAAAGCAATTAATGTTTTATATCGGTGGGCTTCAACCAAAAGAATATCCTCCGCCCGAACCCGCACACGCTCAATCAACCCTGCATTACGCACAGAAAACTCAATCATCGTTTCTATAGAGATTCCCTGTTCATCGGTCAGAAAATTCATCAGCACCTTGCCTTGCATATCTGTCCGCGTTTGCTCCAATGCATACTTTTGCGCTTCAATCTCTGCTTTGATACGGGTATTTTCCTCTATAAGATGTTCCAGATAATACGCCGACTGCTTGCGATTATTTACCCTAATGACCGCTTTGCGCAACGCTTCTTCCAGCCCAGAAAACAAATTCTCATCTTTTTGCACAAAAGCTATAATACCGGCGTGTATCGCGCTATCATAAAACAATTCTTTACGTCGCCCTGTCATGCAAATACGTTCGACATCTTCCCGCGAAAGCCAGGCAGGATTGCGCTGAAACACATTCCCGTCCGGCAATTCCATGTCGAAAAGAATTATCTCCGGCATTTGCTGTATTATCAACGTTTCCGCTTGCTGAAGGGTCGTCGCAAGATGAAGATTGACAACATTTGTACCCGCCATACCCGGCAGGTACAACTTCAACATTCCATAAAACTCTATATCATCTTCAATAACCAACAAGCACATAGACGAAGCAGTAAAAATGAGAGGAGATTTTTACACTACAGCCATACAACAAGCCTTATCAGGCTCTCAATCCATCCTAAAGACAAAATACCTTGTTACCGTTGTAGAGTATATCACACAAACGGCATTTTCACAATTTCTGCCGGAAATTCTTTGCCGCGCACAGAAAGATAAATCACCGTCCCGACCGCACTGTGAGCCGCTTCCACATACCCCATGCCTATACCGATATTAAGCATCGGCGAAATGCCGCCGCTTGTTACTGTGCCAATCTGTTTACCGTTTAGGTGCAACGTATAACCTTGTCGCGGGATGACTTTTTCCTGTTGTAATTTGAAACCGACCAACTTCCTCTCTATTCCTCGTTCTTTCACACCTGCAATAGATGATTTTCCCGTAAAATCCTCTTTGGCAAGTTTCGTAATCCAGCCAAGCCCCGCTTCAAGCGGATTAGTGTTTTGGTCAATATCATTCCCATACAAACAAAAACCTTTTTCCAAGCGCAAGGTATCACGCGCTCCTAAGCCACACGGCTCAATACCAAATTCCGCTCCTGCTTCCATAATGCTCTTCCAAACCGCCGCAGCCACACTTGCATCACCACGAAAGTACAACTCAAAGCCTAATTCTCCCGTGTACCCCGTGCGAGAAATAATCATCGGCTGCCCGGCAAGCGTTCCTTCGGCAAATGTATAATATGCAATAGGCTCTAAGGCAGTCTGTGTCAGCTTTTGCAGGGTTTCAAGCGATTTCGGACCTTGTACAGCAAGGAGATTATACTCAGCACTGACATTGCGAATTTCGATGTCGTTCATACCTTCGGAAGCCATTTTTTGTGCGACTTCATTCATCCATGCAAGGTCTTTTGCAATGTTGGAAGCATTTATCACAAGAAAAAAGTGGTCGCTGCGCCGATACACCAGCAAATCATCAACAATACCACCTTCCGCATAGCACATTGCAGAATATTGCGCTTTTCCGACTTCAAGTTTTGATGCGTCGTTGATGGTCAGTTTTTGCACAAAATCCAGTGCATTTTTACCATAAATTTCGACTTCTCCCATATGAGAAACATCAAACATCCCAACACTACGTCGCACGGCGAAATGTTCGTGCAAAATTCCCTTGCTGTAATTGACGGGCATATCGAAACCGCCAAAAGGAATAATTTTTGCGCCTAAGTCTTTATGAATATCATACAAATTCGTGCGGAGGGAAGTGGTAGTCGCGTCCATTGTTTTTTGGGGAGAAAAGTGAAAAAATGTGAAGACACACAAACAACATGATACAAAAAAAGCCGCTAATCTCAAGGATTAAACGGCTTTGTGAGTCTGCGGAAGGTGAGGGACTCGAACTCTCATGAGCTTGCGCTCGGCAGTTTTCAAGACTGCTGCAATACCATTATGCGAACCTTCCATGCCGTGCAGAATGTCGGATGAAAATTTCTGGACGGGCTACAAATATACAAGTTTTTTTTTGCTCGTCAAAATTCTATCGCACATTTTTCATCATTTTCAGCTTGATATAGCAAAACGTGGACAGGACAGATTAGACTACTCAACACGAACGCAAAAAGACAATGACAAAAAATTCAAACCATCTGTGAATATCCGTTTTATCCGTGTCTTCCGCGTTCTTAATATCCACATTCTGACGTTTTCTCCTACATCATTTCGCCATTGCCAACGACGTAGATTTACGGCTTTCGATGACATCTTGTATTTTTTTCGGTACTGCGGTCAGAAAATCAAAACCGGTACGCTGTTCAATTTCATCTACCGTCGTTTGATATTGCCGCCACTGCTCGCCTTTGATACCTTCGACATTCGGCATAATTGCCGCCAAAACAGTTGTATTTTCATTCACATCTTTTACCCCCTGACCGCTTTCCAAAACGACAATAATCTTAAAACAATGGCTCGGAACGGCAACATTATTGCGCTTACCGATAGTTTGATAATTTTTCGGAAAAATACCACCACAGATGATATACAATTCTTTCTTTTTTCGCACCGACAAAAACTGACAAAATTCCTCCAAACGCAGCCAAGGACCGGCATTTAAGTCGTGATACTGCGGTAAAAGATTGGTCGTGTAAAATGTTGCATCGTTGTCTTCACGAGTAGCGGTGCGCTCTTCAGAACGAACCATATGTCCTCTGTCAAAACCGGTATTGCTGTAATCTTGATGCCGCACTTTGTAAAATTGAGGCGGTAAATCGGGGTCAGGCATAAATTGACCTTGTTTGCGCTCTACATCACCAAAATAACTCGCGTTCAAATTAGAACTAACCCAATTCGGAACATTTTTCGTTCCGTTGTACGAGAGGGCATATTGCTTGCGCTTGAGTAAATATGCGGGTTCGCCGTCGCCACCCGTTGGAATGCCCATTTCAAGATGCACGGTTCCTGTGGCATTACTTGCACCGTTTGAACCGACGGAAGGTTGTCCACTCGGCGTTTGCGCGGTTTGCTGTTGATTTTTCTTATCACATTGAGTAAATATCTGCACACCGATAAGGACAAGAACGAGCGCAATAGCGGCGTTCCGCGAGAGTGTTTTTTTGTTTGCCATGAATAAATCTCCTGAAAACGCAGTATCAAAATGCCGCACAAGTTATTGCGCACGGCAACCACATACAAAGATAACAAAGCCCGTCAAAAGACGATACGTTTTCTGTGGGAATTTCTGTGAGAATTTCTGCGGGAATTTCTCTGAAAATATGCGCTGTTTTTTTTGTAAGTTTGCATGGTTTGATAATTCTCGCATTACGCCTGCTTGTGCAGGAATGATGTACTTTATTTGTCTCACAGTTTTTCTTGGGAGAACGTTCATGGCAATTCGCGTAGCAATCAACGGCTTTGGTCGTATTGGTCGCAATTTCCTCCGCGCAGCTTTTTCTGCGCATCCGGGCAAATTGGAATTTGTCGGTATCAACGATATTACCGACGTTCAGACACTCGCTCACCTGCTCAAGTATGACTCCGTTCACGGTCGTTTTAATGGTACGGTTAGCGTTGATGGTTCAAATCTTGTTGTTAATGGTCAGAAAATTGCGATTTCCGCATCCAAAACTATCGAAGGTTTGCCATGGAACAACGTGGATATTGTCGTCGAATCCACCGGTATCTATACCAAAAAAGATGAATGTTTGAAACACGTTGCCAACGGCGCAAAGAAAGTCATCATCAGCGCTCCGGCAAAAGATAAAGTAGATGCAACTATCGTTTTGGGTGTGAATGATAACGTCCTGACGGGTAGCGAACAAGTCTTATCCAATGCTTCTTGCACAACCAACTGCCTCGCGCCGATGGTAAAAGTATTGCATGAAACATTCGGCGTGGAAAGCGGCATGATGACGACCGTTCACGCTTATACCAACGACCAACGTATTCTCGACCTCCCGCACAGCGACTTACGCCGCGCACGTTCCGCCGCGATTAACATTATCCCGACATCAACAGGCGCTGCAAAAGCCGTGGGCGAAGTTTTGCCCGAACTCAAAGGTAAATTAGACGGTTTTGCCTTGCGCGTTCCTGTGCCGGACGGCTCTGTAACAGACTTCACGGCAATTGTCAAAAAAGCAGCTACCAGAGATGAAGTCAATGCTGCACTGAAAGCCGCAGCAAATGGCGCATTGAAGGGCGTTTTGGAGTATTCCGAAGACCCGCTTGTTTCCAGCGACATCGTTGGTAATCCTCATTCCTGCATTTTGGATGCACAATCCACTATGGTTATCGGCAACACGGTGAAGGTCGTCGGCTGGTACGATAACGAGTGGGGTTACTCGAATCGTCTCGTGGATTTGGTTGTGAAAATCGGCTAATCCCAATCCGGGAAAACCCCATCAGGACAACACTTCCACACTAACAAATACGTCTGTCCTACAACAGAAGAGCCTCACCAAATATGTATTGGTGAGGCTCTTGTGCATTTACCGTATGCTTGCGCTTCTTTGTGCTTGTGTTTACTCGTGCTTGTGTGCTTGGTGCGGGGATTGCTTTTTTGCACGACACGCATCGCTGCAATACCGCACCTCGTCCCAATTTTTCGCCCATTTTTTACGCCAAGCAAAAGGACGACCGCAGACAACGCAAATTTTCGTCGGTAAATCAGATTTTTTTCGCATTTTCATAGTAAGAGACAAGAATAATGCTGACAACATCAACCGTTTGTTTCTTCTACCATCAACAATCGCCCGCAACACATTCGTTTCTCCAAACACTATTTTTCGTTATTCATGCAGCCGGAACAGCGTCATATCGCATCTTCTGAAGCACCACGGCGTTGCGCCGCAAAGCAGATTCAATCGTGGGTTTTACTTGGTTTATGCGTTGTGTTGCTATCGTGCGCGACAGTGTCCTGTTTTAATCCTTTCGCACCACGCTTGGTTTTACAAAGCAGTGGTACGCTTTTAGGCGACCAGCGCACAACAGAAGGAGTATTTCAAAACTTTCGGTATGCCTACATTTTCAAAGACACGCTGACATACGGACAACTTCTCGCGCCCAACTTTGTGTTTATCTACCGCAATTATGAGCGCAATGTTGATGCGACATGGGGGCGTGATGAAGAAATGTTCTCTACCAACGGGCTTTTCCGAACCGCACAAACACTGGATTTGGTCTGGAATGAAATCATTTTTTCGAGCGGAGATTCTCTTTCGATGACGATTCAGCGCGGATTTAATCTTACCGTGACGTTTAACGCAAGCGATGTCTTACGGTTAGACGGACGTGTTAATCTCAGCCTTATCCGCGAGAAACCAAGCGATGTCTGGCTTATTCGGCGATGGCGGGACGAATCGAATTTTTGAGAACAACGTAATGCTGTAATAGCGCACATTAAACTCAAGAAAAAAGACGTTTACTTGTTGTTCTATATTACACGGTAATATCACAAAAATTACAAATGCTCCGCACGTATTGAAGAATTTATGACTTTCGTCTTGATTGTGTTGCTGCCCGAATATTCCGCAAAATCTTTTCGTACTCTTCATGGCTACCTATCCAAATCCATTCAACCGTTTCTGTTTCCCAAAGAGCGAGGGCGCGATAATTGTCACCTATCCGTGCTGACCAGATATTGAGGTGTTTTGGGTGAAAACTTTTGAAGTGAATACTTGGATGGCTGGGATTATGTTTCCACAACCGATAATTTTCTTTGGCGAGTTTACGAATTTCAAGCGGTAATTGGCGATAGAGTTTTTTGAATCGTCGAGACCGCACGGAATTCATTCCCAATCTCCTTCAATGAGTTTACCGCCCTGACGCTCCTGTCTGACTTCTGCGACAAGCATCGTCAAGAATGCCTCCGATTCAGGTGTTGCAAGCAACTCATCCCATTTGTCCTGTCCGGATGTCTGCACACTCGCTACCGAAGGTTTTTTTGCCGTCTTTTTCGGCTTTTGAAGTTGAGAAGTCTGTTTTACTTTGAGCGTAGGCATAATTGACGTATAATGAAATGACAAGAATGAAATTACCAGATAAATTGTTCATATTTCGGCTCTATTCCAACAAAAAATCCGGAAACAAGATTGGGCTTCCTCACGCCTCTATCAACGCCTCCACATCCAAATTCGGCGCGAGCAAAGGCAACATCTCTTTTTGCGGAGAACCACCCGAAACGATGATTTCTCCTTGCTCCGAGACGACAATATCAATCTCCGTGCGCAAACCAATCTCTTCCGGAATATAAATTCCCGGCTCGATGGAAAATGATGTCATCGGGATAATGCGCCGAACATCCTGTGTCTCGAAATTATCCATGTTTGCACCCGAACCGTGTGTTTCCGTCGTAATACTGTGTCCGGTACGGTGAATAAAATACTGACCGAATCCCGCTTTTTCGATAACTTCCCGACAAGCGTCGTCCACATCGCAGCCGCGCACGGGCTTCTGCGGAAAATGTTCTTGAAGAAGCCGCAAAGCAGCATCTCTACCGGCAGCAATCGTATTAAACAGCATCGCGGGGCGTTCCGGCACTTCTTCGCCGAGATATGCCATCCACGTAATGTCGGAATATACACCATGCGGCGTTTTGGGCTTTGCCCACATATCCAACAGCAATACATCACCACGCTTCAAAACAGCGCTCTTTTCCGCCGTCGGCTGATAATGCGGGTTCGCGGAGTTTTCGTTCACCGACACACTTGGCAACGAATAGCTCGTTAGATTGTATTCCTCGAAATACCGTCCTACTTCTTGCTGCACCTCATATTCCGTCACGGGCTTTCCGGCGAGTAGATGTTCGCGCACAAACCCCAACGCCCTCATCATACAGGTTCTAAGGAGTTTTGCTGTTGTTTTATTCTCCTCAAACTGCTCTTTCGACCAAACGGCAGAATACTGTTGTACAATCTCCGCCGACGACTCCAATGTAAAACCCTGACCACGCAACCACTCTACCGTTCCGGCATCTACCCACGACACTACCGGAATTGCATTATTCGGCGAGTATTCCAGAGCAATGCGCTTTTTGCCTTGCAGTGTGCTTGTGATAGCACGTTCCCAATCGTTCCGCGTTGCATAGCGAATTTCTTTGGCATTAACTGTGCCGAGCGTGTGAACTTCTATACCATTCACAATTTTTACGGCCTCCCCTTCGGCAGGAATAATCACCGCCCAACGGCGTGAACAGTGGACTTCTTCAGGCAAAGCAAGCGTTTGCCACGCAATAGGGTTACTATGCCGGAAATCATACAACAACCACGCATCAATGCTATGCTCACGGAGAATTGATTGGATTTTGGAAAGGTTCATGGATGTGTTAAAATAGTAGAAGATTTACTTGATTGCTTGGCTAGTTTGTTACTTGAAAAATGTACTACAATAGCGAGAAAGCAACGCCAGAGCCTCCTCTGAACCACGCTCTGCTGCTGTCATTAAGTCTTGACAAGCACTGATGTCGCCTAAGGCAATTTTTGCCCGCGCGCGGTGGATTAAGGCTTGGAACGCCTGAGGTTCAAGTTGTAATGTCCTCGTAAAATCCTCAATTGCACCAACGTTGTCGCCGGCTTGCGCCCGTGCTTGCCCACGCATAAAGCAATAAACGGCGTTGGCGTGATTGATGCGAAGGGCTTCGCTATAATCATTCTGTGCGCCTTCGTAATCGTTCATTTGTAATTTTGCCATCCCCCTCAGCGAGAGAGCTTCATCATCAAGCGGGTCGAGTTGCAAAGCACTGGAGCAATCATGCGTCGCGCCTTCGTATTGCTTCAAAAAAAACTTTGCGTAAGCCCTGTACAAATACGCCAACACAGCATTGGAGTCTTTAGGATTCATGCGGAGAACTTCGCTGCAATCGTTGATTGTTCCCATATAATCGCCCAATTGCAGTTTCGCGTAGCCACGATGCCGATACGCTGCCACACTTGCCAATGAAGCCTTAATGGCTGTGTCAAACGCCCGCACAGCTCCGGCAAAGTCGCCTTTATCAGTCTTAGTTAAACCACGTTGAATATATTCGTCCGTTTGAACGTTATTTTGCGGGAAAGATTTAACCAAAACCTCTTGCGCAAATATTGGCGAAGCAAACAGAAAAAGGATGGAGCAAAGTAAATATAGCATCAAACACCGGAAACTTTCTTCAAAAGGAGTTGTAAAGCAGCCGCCACTGCACGTTCACGATTAACAGTACGATCGCCGCCGACGGTGTATTTATGCGCTTCGACAGAATCGCTGTCTGCAATACCGACCCAGATTGTCCCGACAGGTTTTTCCGGTGTACCGCCGTCCGGTCCGGCAATGCCGGTAATAGAAATACCAATATCCGACTGAAAACGCTCTCGAATACCGAAAGCGAGTTCTCGTGCGGTTTCTTCGCTGACCGCTCCGTGCAGGCGCAATGTATCAGGCTTCACACCGACCAACTGCACTTTCGCCTCGTTACTGTAACATTGCACACCGCCTAAAAAATATGCCGAAGCGCCGGAACTTGCAGTCAGCGCCACTCCAAGTAAACCACCGGTACAACTTTCAGCGACAGCGACCGTTTTTTTGCGGTCTGTCAGTATGCGCCCGACAATTGCCTCATAACGCTCGTTGTCTTTGCCGTAGATGAATCTCCCGGCACGTGCGCGTATGCGTTCTTCGATTCGTTCTAATGCGGCATCAGCGCTTGCTCTATTTTCACCTGTTACCGTAATGCGTAATTTTACCCCCGAAGGCGAAGGCAAAAACGCTAATTCCTGCCCTTCCAATATCAGCTCAACATCACCAATGAGGTCTGCAAGCGTTGATTCGGCGATACCCGTTGTCAAAAGCGTTGTATAACGCATCACAGGGTCATTCTGAAACAGCTCCCGCAAACGAGGAATAACGCGGTCTTGCATGAGATGTTTCATTTCATGCGGTACTCCGGGCATTGACACCATGAATTTATCACGCTCCGAAGGGTTTTCTTGTGTTCCGGCAGCAAGCCGAAACCACATTCCGGCAGCAGTACCTTTATCATTCCGCAAAGGTTCGCACTTGCTTGGAAGCAACGCTTGTGCGGCATTACGCTCTGTCAAATCTCGCCCAAGACGCTGAAACAAACCCCGTAAATGTTCCAATGTCGGTTCATGCAAAACAAGCGTATCGTGCAAAAACTCCAGCAACGCAGTTTTTGTGCGGTCATCATGGGTCGGACCCAAGCCACCGGTGATAAGTACGACATCTGCCAATGAGAGCAAACGCCGAAATTCATCAATAATTTGCTGCAAATCATCCCCCACAACCGAGTGTACAAGCACCCTCCAACCTTCCATTGCGCAGGCTTCAGCCATCCATGCGGCATTCGTATTGACGATTTGACCGATACAAATTTCGTCGCCGATAGTGAAAAGAGCAATTTTCATGGGGAATTGTGGGAAGTGTGATATGAAATGTGAGAGTACGAAAAACCCAAGTCTCTGCTATCAAAAAAAAGCGAGAACAATGGTCTGTTCTCGCTTGCTAAAATACAAATTTTTGGTATCTGTAAGACTGCAATTTCCGAATAATCTTTTTGATTGTCTATACTTGTGAATGTACGGCGCTTACAAGGCTCCTATCTCTTCCAGTGTTGCTTTTTTCTTGAAAGGACGCACAATAAGCCGTGTTCCTCTATCGTAACTGAAATAATTCCATATCCAATTTATCATCACAACAAGTTTATTCCGAAATCCGACCAGCATCAGTAAATGCAAGCCCAACCACGCAACCCACGCAAGCCAGCCTTGGAAGCGCACTTTATGAATATCCACCACCGCTTTATTCCTACCGACCGTTGCCATTGAACCTTTATCAAAGTAACGAAATGGCTCTAATTCTTGTCCCGAAAGCAATTTGGGGATATTCCGCGCTAAAAGTTGTCCTTGCTGCATTGCCACCGGAGCGACCATCGGATGTCCATTCGGATAACGCTCATCCGTAGCAGGCATGGAAGCAACATCACCAATAGCAAAAATATTGGTATAGCCTTGTACACGGTTGTACACATCAACATTAATGCGGTTTCCACGCACAACGGCTGTTTTTTCTACACCGTCAGGCATTTCACCAACCACGCCAGCCGCCCATATCAGCGTCTTAGAGGCAATGGCAGAGCCGTCTTGTAAACGAATGGTTGCACCGTCATATTCCTTCACGGCAGCGCCAAGCAGTACATTCACGCCCATTTCCTGCAAAAAAGCAACCGCTTTTTCGCCTGCAACATCCGACATACCATTGAGAAGGCGTGGAGTCGCTTCAAGCAAGTAAATCCGCATGAGGCGCAAATCTAATTCGGGGAAATCGTGCTGTAAAACGTGTTTTTTCAATTCTGCAAGCGCTCCTGCCGTTTCTACCCCAGTCGGACCACCGCCCACAACTACAAAGGTCATCAATTCTTGACGCTCTTTTGCATCATCGGTAAGTGTTGCTTCTTCAAATGCCTGCAAAATGGTGCTACGCAAATTCAGTGCCTCTGAAACGCTTTTCATAGGCATTGCATTATCAGCAACCGTCTTCATACCGAAAAAATTCGTCGTACTACCACTTGCCAAAACAAGATAATCATATTCTAAATCGCCGATGCTTGTTTCTATCACGTTTTTCTCCGGTACAATGCGTTCGACATCGCCCCAACGGAAAAACATATTGCGCTGTTTTTTGAATACTTTGCGAAGCGGAAAAGCAATTGAATCCGGCTCTAAACCTGCGGTTGAAACTTGATACAACAAAGGCTGAAAGGTGTGATAATTATTGCGGTCAAACAGCACAACCTGTACAGGCGCTTTTGCCAGACCGCGTGCTAATTGAATTCCCCCGAAGCCGCCACCCACAATCACGACGCGGGGTTTGTCTGTTTTTGGGATATTCATAACAATTCTTTTCAAATAGTAAACCGAGTTCCTGCTTGAATTCAAGCTGTATAATTCGTTATTTGTTCTTCCTCAAGACTGATAAACGCGGATTTTGTGACATTTGTTTCATGCACCCTCTTGAAAAAGCAGCGCATTCTATTGAAAATCAAGAACTTCCGAAATTTTATTTTTTCTCAAAACAGCACTGCGCCTCTGACCATTGATACTAACATTGACAAGGTTTGTTTGGTCATCGTGTACATCTGTAAGAACGGTATTTGAAACTGTCAGACTCTTTAAGAGCGGCATATTCGGTATTTCGATGTAACACCACACGGCATCACCTTCAATTTCTTTGCCGATAAAAGACCAACGTGGAAGCGGCTTTCCGTCTGCTTCAGCGCGAAAATGTCTGCGAAGATATTCTTCAATTTTTGCGGTAGTTTGGGCGGGGTTTTCTTTCGCAGAACCAATGTAAAGCTGAACACCACTTGTTTTGCGAATAGCTTCTTCTAAATCATCGGTAAAAATTTTACACGCAACTTCCAGAGAGCGTGTTTTAGGGTTAAAATCTACCGTTGTAACGCTTGCATGAATAGGATGTGCCTCTTGTACCAACAACTCTACCAAATGCGCTTTTGTCATAGCACATTTTGCAGAAGCATTATTTTTAGCGAGTGTATCTTGAACTTGCAACAAGACAAGAAGCAGCAAACAACAACAAATACCAAGAATGCGCATAATGTCAAAACTTCTTTCTAAAGTTATTCGCCTACGTTGTAACAATACTCAAATTGTATGACCGCCATCTACGGTGTAAACGCCTCCGGTACAGTACGCACCGGCATCCGAAGCAAGGAACAGCGACAACGCAGCGACTTCCTCCGGCGTTCCGATTCGTGCCAAGGGAACAGAACCGAGCATATACGACAAATGCTGCTCGTTATCCCAAATTGCCTGACTAAATTTCGTTTTTATTAAGCCCGGACAAATCGCATTCACACGAATACTGTCTTTGCCCCATTCTTCCGCCATCACTTTTGTGAGCATAATGAGCGCTGATTTGCTCACGCTATACACGCCCAATCCCGGCTCCGGCGACAAACCACCGACACTGCTAATGTTAATGACTGTGCCGCCACCGTTTTTTGCCATAATCGGATGGATGAGTTTGCCCAATTCAAACGGACCTTTCACATTCACATCCATAATTTTATCGAAAGCCTCAGTACTGCATTTCGTTACGGGACCAAAGACCGGATTTGCGGCGGCGTTATTCACAAGAACATCAATGCGCCCAAATTCGTTCATTGTCTGCTCTACAA
>ERZ1066127.961-NODE-961-length-12543-cov-10.464766_pt1 | contig 12543 bp, 11 predicted proteins | sample MGYA00382774_ERZ1066127 | MGnify/ENA primary metagenome ERZ1066127 (study PRJEB33369, sample SAMEA5778357) | biofilm metagenome | biome: Industrial cooling water; feature: Water cooling tower basin; material: Biofilm | place: United Arab Emirates | collected... | reverse complement strand
GTCTTGATCTGCGGCGTTGAGTGGCTAGGCTGGAGGGACTATGAAATTCCTGGCCCTCGTTTCCGCATTCTCATGGTCCTGTCTCACACAGGCGCAATTGGTGTATCCCGGTGGTGAAGGCATCGGCAAGGGCAAGCACATCGTGTTTTTGGCATCCGACCACGAATACCGCAGCGAGGAGACATGCCCGATGTTGGCGCGCATTCTGGCGAAACATCATGGTTTCACCTGCACGGTGGTGTTTGGCGTGGACGGGAAGGGGAACATCGAGGCGGGATCATCGAACATCCCCGGCATCGAGGCGCTCAAGGAGGCGGACTTGTTTTTCATTTTCGCGCGCTTCCTTGCGCCCTCGCCCGAGCAGATGCAGCCCATCGCCGATTACCTTGCTCGCGGTGGTCCGGTGGTGGGATTGCGCACCTCATCGCACGCTTTCAAGATGGGCAAGGATCATGCTTTTGCGAAATACAGTTTCGACTCGAAATCGCCGGATTATGAGAGAGGCTTCGGCCATCAGGTGTTAGGAAACACCTGGGTGGGCCACTACGGCGACAATCACAAACAAGGCACGCGCATCCAGTTGATACCGGAGCAGAAGGAGCATCCCATTTTGCGAGGTGTGGGTGATGGCGCGTTTGTGCATGCGGGAGCCTACGTTGGCAAAGCGGCGGCGGATTTCACAGTCATCGCCAACAGCCAGCCCATGGTGTCCATGGATCCCTCCGCCGCTCTGGATGCCAAGAAGCCGCCCATGCCCTGCACCTGGACGCGGGAATACAGCGCGCCATCGGGCAAAAAAGGCCGGGTCTTTCACAGCACCCAGGGTGCCTCGGAGGACATGCTGGATGAGCGGTATCGTCGCATGATTGTCAACGGCACCTTGTGGGTCTTGGGGATGGAGGACAAGATCGAGCCGGACCTTAACATCTCCTTTGTGGGCCCTTATCAACCGCGCACGTTTTCCTTCCAAGGCTGCGCGAAAAACGTGAAGCCCGCGGATCTTCAGAGCTATGATGCGCCGATTCTGCCGAACGCGGAGAAAAAATGATAGCGATCATGCGGTATCATCGCGCTGGTGCATGATGAAGAACACATCTTGTTATGATCCACTGTTTACCCCGATCCATTTGCTCCTGGGACTACTCCGTGAGTGGCTTGTCATCAGGTGCTGCGCTGGTGGAATACGACTGGCTCACGGAGCAGGGAAGGATTGACGTGGCGCAGGAGCACTATGACATCCGCAAGCATGGCGCGTTGAGTGGTCATTGGTCTCTCGAGCATGACGGCCGGTCCGTGGCCGAGGCTCATAAGCCATCCGCATTGTTCCGAACGTTCGAGATTTCCAGCATAGACGACTGGGCTCTGACCCTGCAGGCGGAATCTGCGTTTCACAGGGCGTTTGAGCTGATTCATGAGCGCCAGGTGGTCGGCAGGATCTGCCCGGCTCATGCTTTCACACGCCGTGCCACCATCCAGTGTGACGATGGAGTTCCGGAACACGTGCAGTTGTTTGCGTTTTGGCTGGTGGGGCTGTCGTGGCGGCGCAATTCGAGTTGAACGAGCGGATCATCGGCAAAACCGTGCCCACGGATGGGGTGAGGGAATCTAACGAAGATACGGGTTGCTGCGGATTTCGCGGCCTATGGTGGTGGAGCCGCCGTGGCCAGGATAGACGGCGCTGTCGGCAGGCAGGGACAAAAGTTTCGTGCGGATGCCTTGCAGCAGCAGGGCATGGTCGCCGTGGCCGGGGATGTCGGTGCGGCCAATCGATTGCTGAAAAAGGGTGTCTCCGCTGAAAAGGATGCCCGTATCGGCATGATATAAGGTAAGGGAGTCCGGGGAGTGGCCGGGCACGTGGGCGAGCGAAAACTCGAAGCCATCGATGGACAAGGGTGCTGCGGCATCTAGCAACGAGTCCACCTGATAGGGCTTCACATCCGGCATGCCCCAGGAACGTGAGACGTGCTCCAGTGTGAGCTGTGCGGAGTAGGGAGCAAAGGCATGGAGTTGCGTGCCGGTTTGTTGCAGCAAAGCGGCGTCCATGACGTGATCGAAGTGCTGGTGGGTCAACAGCAGGTGACTCGCTTTCAGTCCTTGCCGTTCAAGCCATGAGGCCACGCCTTCCGGGGCATCGATCAGAATGCCACCGGATGCCGATGGCAGGAAGTAGCCGTTCGTAGCGGCGATGCCGCCGGTGTAGGTGAGAAAATGCAGGGAGTTGGGCATGCGAGGGATATGAGTGCGGCGCGCGATGCGTGTCAACAGCGATCATTTTTGCTCGACATGGGGGCGGATTTTGGTGTGCTGATGCCATGACCCGACACTGCATGAAAACCTTGGCTGTGGCTTTGCTCGGCTGCCTGATCACGTCCTGCAACAAACCCACGACTGCCAGTCAAAAGACGCCGGAATTCGCTTTTGTGACCAATGGTGTGGCGTCATTCTGGGACATTTGCAAAGTGGGGGCGGAAAAGGCTGGCGCGGATCTGGGCGTGAAGGTTTCCGTCTTGATGCCGGCTTCTGGTGTGGTGGATCAAAAGCAAATGATCGAGGACATGGTGATTAGGGGAGTGGATGGCATGGCCGTGAGTCCCATCGATCCGGACAACCAGATGGAGATTTTGAACAAAGCCGCGGCAGCCTCGAAGTTGATCACGGTCGATGCGGATGCGCCCAAGGCGAAACGCCTGATGTATCTGGGCATGGACAACTACAAGGCGGGCCGCATGGCGGGGCAGTTGGTGAAAGAAGTGATGCCGCAGGGAGGATCGGTGGCGATTTTTGTCGGGCGCATCGAGCAGGACAATGCTCGGCTGCGTCGGCAAGGGTTGATCGATGAACTGCTCGATCGCTCGGCGGACCCGAATCGTTTTGACGAACCGGGTGTGGTCATCGATGGCGGTCGCTACAAAATCCTGGGCACCTTGATTGATCAATTCGATCGCGCCAAGGCCAAGACCTACGTGGAGGACACTCTGACACGCACACCGGACGTGGGCTGCATGGTGGGATTGTTCGCCTACAATCCGCCTATCATCCTGGAAGCGCTGGGTCGCATGAATCAATTGGGCAAAGTCAAGGTCGTGGCCTTTGACGAGGCGGATGAAACGCTTGAGGGCGTGATGTCCGGTCATGTGCACGGCACCGTGGTGCAGAATCCCTACGAATACGGGTATCAATCGATCAAGTTGCTAAAAGCGATCGCGGCGGGGGATTCCTCCGTGATTCCTGCGAGCGGGTTCATCGACATCCCGGCGCGCATGATCCGCCGCGAGGAGGTGGAGGCCTATCGCAAAGACCTGAACGAGAAGTTGGGCAAATGAAGCCGCCGCTGCTCGTGGCCCAAGGCATGGGCAAATCATTTCCCGGCGTGAAAGCGCTGAAAGGCGTGAGCCTGCACATCCACGAGGGTGAGGTGCTGGCGGTGCTGGGCGAGAACGGTGCGGGCAAAAGCACCTTGATGAAAATTCTCGCAGGGTTGCAGAAGCCGGATGAGGGCGTGCTGCAATGGCAGGGCAGGGAGGTTTCCTTCAACTCGGCGGCGGAAGCCATGCAGGCGGGCATTTCCCTGATTCATCAGGAATTGAACCTCGCGGAAAATCTATCGGCCGCTGCCAATGTCTATCTCGGTCGCGAGCCGCAGCGCTGGGGTTTCATCGATCACAAGACGATGGAGCAGCGCGCGCAGGTCTTGCTGGATCGCCTGGGCTTCGGCCTGCCCGCGCGTGCGGCGGTGGCCGGGCTATCGCCGGGGAAAAAGCAGATCATCGAGATCGCGAAGGCGCTGGCGACGGATGCCCGACTGCTCATCATGGATGAACCCACCGCCAGTCTCAGCCAGTCGGAGACCGAGATGCTCTTTGCGGCGATCAGAAAGCTGCAGGGCGAGGGCGTGAGCGTGATTTACATTTCGCACCGCTTGCAGGAGATCGAGCGCATCGCGGACCGGGTCACCGTGCTGCGCGATGGGGAAAACGCAGGCGAGCTCAGTCGTGGGCAAATCGATCACGATGCCATGGTGCGCCTGATGGTGGGGCGGGCGATGTCGGATTTCTATCAACACACCAGTCATCCTCGTGGCGATGAGTTGTTGCGTGTGTGGGGGCTGCGCACAGCGGCGCATCCGGCCCATGAAGTGCATTTCTCCCTGCATGCGGGGGAAATTGTGGGCATCGCCGGCTTGGTCGGCGCGGGGCGCACGGAGTTGTTAGAAGCGCTCGCGGCCATCACGCCGTCGCGCGGCGGGGAGATGACTCTGCGCGGCCAGCGCTACCGCCCGCGGCACCCGCGTGAAGCGATCGATCAGGGGTTGATGCTCGTGCCGGAGGACCGCAAGCAACAAGGTCTGGTGCTGGAATTTTCCGTGGCGGACAATCTCACGCTGCCTTCGCTGGAGGCGCAGGCGCGTGTCGTGTGTTTCCGTGACTTCGCGCGGGAGAAAGATCTCGCTGTGCGTTCCATCGATCAGTGGCAAATCAAAAGCTCCCATCCGGGGCAGACCGCGCGCCTGCTCTCCGGTGGCAACCAGCAAAAGATTGTGATCGGCAAATGGTTGGCCAGAAAGCCGCAGGTGTTGTTGCTGGATGAGCCCACGCGTGGCATCGATGTGGGCGCCAAGCGAGAAATCTATCAATGGATGGAAGCGCTGGCGCGCGAGGGCATGGGCGTGCTGTTTGTTTCCTCGGATCTGGAGGAAATTCTGGGGGTCGCGGATCGGGTGTTGGTGATGCACGAAGGGCGCTTGGCCGGTGAGCTGGAGCGCGAGGAAATGACGCAGCAAAGCATCATGCGCTTGGCCACGGGCCTGACGAGTCCGGCTGTCTCAGTCTAACACTTTTCAGGCGTTCACCATCGTGCGGGGTGTGGCGTTGCCCTGGAAGGGGACCTCCTCGATGAGTGCGCGCACGATGTCATTGGCGGTGAGTCCCTCGATGCGGGCATTGTATTCGAGCACGATGCGGTGACGCAGCACGGCGTGGGCGACGAAGCGCACGTCCTCGAACGAGGCATGCGGTCTTTCGTTGATCAGGGCGCGGGCTTTGGCGGCGGAGGCGAGGGAGAGTGCTGCACGCGGAGAGGCACCGTAGCGGATGCCGCGTGCGGCGGTGGATTGGCCGGGGTGGGTGGCATCGACAAGACGGGCGATGTAATTTGCGACCGGAGTGGGCAGATAAATACGACGGACGAGAGCGAGGACTTCATCGAGAGTGTCCGAGCTCATGATGGGCTCCACAACCGGATCGGTGCCGAGTTCGCGGTGATTCACGATGCGCTCCAGAGTGGCGACGTTGTTGCGGGTGACTTCCAGCTTGAACAGGAAGCGGTCCAACTGGGCCTCGGGCAGGGGATAGGTGCCTTCCAGTTCGATGGGGTTTTGCGTGGCGAGAACGAAGAATGGTTTCGGGAGATCGTGAGTTTGGCCGAGCACGGTGACGCGGCGTTCCTGCATGGCTTCGAGAAGTGCGGATTGGGTCTTGGGTGAGGCGCGGTTGATTTCGTCGGCCAGCAGGATGTTGGTGAAAAGCGGGCCTGGTTGGAACACGAATTCGCGTTTGCCATTCACCTCCTGCAGCACGGGGTTGCCGGTGATGTCGCCGGGGAGCAGATCGGGAGTGAACTGCACGCGTTTGGTATCCAGCCGCAGGGAGCGTGAAAGGCCTTTGACCAATTCCGTTTTGCCAAGGCCGGGCAGACCTTCCAGCAGAATGTGGCCGCGGGCGAGCACACCGGTGATGACCAGATCGATGAGTTCTTCCTGGCCGAACAGGACTTGGTTGAGCGCTTGGTGGAGCGAGCGGATGTGTTTGGCGGCTTCGGCGACTTCGGTTTCGGTGGCTTGTGACATGACGGTGGATTATTCGAAAAATTTCTTGAGAGCTTTTTGTTCTTGGGGATCGAGAGAGTCTTTCCAGACGCGGTCTCCGCCCTTGCCGGTATCGGAAACATCACCGCCGCCGCTGAGTTTGCTGGCGCTGGTGTCCACATCGTGCTTGCCGTCCTGCAGCTCTAACAGATCGCCGGGACGTGCTTTGGAGAGATCGGTAGCCTTGAGTCCCTCGACTGCACCGGTTTCCAGATCCTGGGAGGCTTTGCCGAGGAGATTGGGATCGTGCCCCGGGCCGCGGCTGACCCCGCCCTTGCCGGGACCATCGCCTTCGCCCTCTCCTTCGCCTTCCCCCTGACCTTGGCCTTGGCCCTTGCCTTTGTCGCCGGGGTGGGAGCCATCCGCCAGCAGTTCGTCGAGCCATTCCTCGCCCTGTCCGCCTTCTCCTTGCTGTCCTTCGCCTTGGAGTTGTTCGGCATTTTTTTGGAGATTTTGCTGGAGTTGCTGCATTTGCTCCGGCGTGAGCTGCCCGAGTTGCTGGGGATCAAGGTTTTTGAGCTGCTCCATCAGTGCGGGATTGGGCTTCATGGCACCGTTTTTCATGGCTTCCATGGCCTGATCAAATTCGTTGGCAAGACGGGCTTTTTCCTTTTCGCCGAGTTGCGGATTTTTCTGCAAGGTTTCCAGCGCTTTGGCCGCTTGTGACATTTCGCGCTCCAGTCGTTTGGTCTCCGCGCGATGCTCTTTGCGCATGTTGTCCGTGGCTTCCATGGAAGCGTGGCTGAACCACTCCTGCGGGTCCTGGGCACGGAGGTCGTCGATCTTTTTACGAACTTCCTCGATGTATTCCTGATCGATGACTTTTTCCTCTTCGAGTCGTGCGAGTTCTGATTCGGTTCGCTCCCAAGCCTGCGGTTGATCGGGGGTGGGTGTGGATGGCAGCAGGCGATGCAAGGGGACCAGCAATCCGGCGCCGAGCAAAAGAATGGCGGCGAGAGGGGGCAGCAGCACGCGTTTCCAATGCCAGCGCAAACCGGCATCGACTTTGACCGGGACATCCGGCCACGGCGCCACGCCGGCAAGGGCGGCGGAGAGTCCGCTGCGCATGCGCATGGCGGCCTCGATGCGCACCATGGATTGTTGCGGAGTTTCGAAATCCCGCCGCGCGATGAACAAAGTGACCAGGGCGATGACCACCACGATGCCTGCAAGAATGCCCAGCCACTGGAGTGTGGGAAAGGCGGGATATTGGCGTCGCAACCACAACAATGAGGTGGTGGCGATCAGTGCGCTGACGAGCAGTGGCGCGGAAAATCGCTGCAACCACCATGCGAAGTTGACCTGGAGGGCGACACGACGCGCCTGTGCTTGCCATGCGTTCTGCGTTGCGAGTGGTTGCGGCATCTTGCGCAGAGCATACCACCTGCCCGGCCAAGGGAAAGCGGGAAATCACGAAGGAGATATTTTCATGCAATCTACGAAATGCTAAAAAAAGTGCATTTTGTGGTTGACGACCCCGGGGTTAAATGCTGTTTTTCCAGCACCATGAACTGGTTGACATTCACAAAGACGGCACTGCGCATGCGTGGTGAGGGTGGCATCGCTTGGCTGATGGCTGCGGGACTTGCGTCCTTGCTGGTATCATGCACGGGTCCGATTTCCAGTGGGAGGGATTACAAGCCCGTGGACTCATCCCGCATGCCTCACAACAAACCGGTACCGGAAGCGGATGGTGAGCAGTTTGGCGGCATGTTGCAGCGCAAAGAAAAGAGCCAAGCTGCCGGTTCCGTTGACTCCGCCGAGGCTTTTGCCAAGCCCGCACAGGAGCGTCCCGGTCTGGCGACAAGTTGGGGCAAGTCGGTGAAATCTCCGCTCGGTGATCTGCGTTTCACCCGTGCCAGCTCCGGTCCCGTGGGAGTGGACGCGATTTTTTACAACAACCGCGAAGGGCTGGAGGCGATGGATGCCATGGATATCAAAGTGGATGCGATGCAGACGGCGGCGGGAGGGATCATTGAGTGGGGCATCAAGGGCGGCATCGGATTTTTGCCTGCCTATAAATCGTGGACCTCGGGTGGATATCGGCGTTTTGCCCAAGGAGCGCACGGTGGCAGCTACAGCATCGTCATCAAAAACCGCTGCAAATCCCGGGTGCAGGTGGTGGCGAGTGTGGACGGGCTGGATGTGCTCGATGGCAAGCCCGCCAGCGTCAAGCGCCCGGGTTATGTGATCGATCCCGGACAGACGCTGGAGATCAAAGGCTTTCGCACGAGTTATGATGCCGTGGCGGCCTTTCAATTCAGTCGTGTGTCCGAGTCCTATGCCAATCTGCGGCATGGCGACACGCGCAACGTGGGTGTGATCGCGGTTTATACGGAAAAGGGCTTCGATCCCTGGACCTGGATGCCCGCCGAGGTGCAGACCCGCCAGACGGCCAATCCTTTTGCCACGGCACGATAATATTCAGCCACGAATCTGATGAAACGTTTTTTTGTGATCATGATGGTATCAGCGCTCGCTTCGTGCGCGTGGATGAAGCCCCGCAAAACTTCCGGCAACGGTCCGCATCCTGTGCCGCCTTGTGGGGGGCTGGAGTTGCCGGCTCCGGAAATTCCCTACGCCCAGGCCGTGCCCGGGCGCGAGGGCTTTGTGATCAGCCCCTATCACAACAAGGTGGTGGATTGCCAGGGCTTGAAGCGTGACACACTGGTCTTTGATCCCTACGATACCGCAGAACCGCGACGGAAATTCCGCGTGCCGTGAGCCGGTTTGTCAGAAGAAAATCGGGATCAGCAGGATGGCGACGATGTTGACGACCTTGATCATGGGATTCACGGCAGGGCCGGCGGTGTCTTTGTAGGGATCGCCCACGGTGTCACCGGTGACGGCCGCTTGGTGGGCTGGTGAACCTTTGCCCCCGTGGCTGCCTTCCTCGATGAATTTCTTGGCATTGTCCCAGGCACCTCCGGCGGAAGTCATGGCGATGCCCACGAACAAGCCGGTGACAATGGTGCCGACCAAGACTCCCCCCAGAGCTTCCATGCCGAGGAAAGGAATGGCGGCCACCGCCACCACAAAGACGATGGGCAGCAGGGCGGGCACGATCATTTTTTTCAACGCGGCCTTGGTCACGATGTCCACGCACTGGCCGTAATCGGGGGTGGTTTCGCCGGTGAGGATACCGGGAAAGGCCTTCACCTGGCGGCGCACCTCGTTCACCACCGCGCCAGCGGCGGAACCCACGGCATCCATCGCATAGGCGGTGAAAATGTAGGGCAGCAAGCCACCGATGAAGAGCCCGACGATGATCTGCGGGTTGGTGAGGTCGAAATTCAGCCGGATTTTATTCGGGTCGATGTGCGCCTTCAGCTCCTCCACGTAGGAGCCGAAGAGCACCATCGCGGCGAGCCCGGCGGAGGCGATGGCGTAGCCTTTGGTCACGGCTTTCATGGTGTTGCCCACGGCATCGAGTTCATCGGTGATCTTGCGCACCTCGGCATCCAGTCCGCTCATCACGGCGATGCCACCGGCGTTATCGGTGATGGGCCCGAAGGCATCCAGCGAAATGATGATGCCCGATAGACTCAGCATGCTGATCACCGCCACGGCGATGCCGTACAAACCGGCGAGTTGATAGCAACCGAGGATGGATGCCGCGATGAGCACGACGGGCAGCGTGGTCGAGTGATGGCCCACGCTGATCCCGGCAATGATGTTGGTGGCGTGTCCGGTTTCCGAGGCCTCGGCGATGCGGCGCACGGGTTTGTGCGCGGTGGAGGTGTAGTAGTTGGTGATCCAGACGGTGGCAAATGTTAGCGCGATGCCGATCAGCACGCAGGAGAACAGAGCGGGTGCCCCGATGGCTTTGCCTGAAAAATCCAGCGCCTGCGGAAACAGCGCGGTGGTGGCGGGATACAGAAGGGCGGCGGTGACAACGCCACTCACACCCACGCCACCGATCAGAGCCTTGGTGGCATCGGTTTTGCTGATGTTGACGAACCAGATGCCCAAGACCGAGCCGATGATGGCCAGGCCGCAGATGACAAACGGATAGATCAATGCCGCGCTCGCATGCCCGGTGGACGTGAGGTAGCCGATCAGAATCGCGCCGATCAAACTCACGGCATAGGTTTCGAAAACATCGGCCGCCATGCCCGCGCAGTCGCCCACGTTATCGCCCACATTGTCGGCGATGGTGGCCGGATTGCGAGGATCATCCTCGTGGAGATTCTGCTCGATTTTTCCGACCAGATCGGCACCCACATCGGCAGCCTTGGTGTAAATGCCTCCGCCCAAACGGGCAAACACACTGATGAGGGAGCTGCCGAGTGCGAGGCCGACGAGTGAATCGATGGCCACGCGATCGCTTTGCGAGAGATGCTTGGTGATGAGATAGAACAATCCCACGGACACCAATCCCAGACCCACCACCAGCAAGCCCGTCACCGCGCCGCCATTGAACGCCACGCGCAGGGCGGGGCGGGGGCCGACTGAGGCGGCTTGAGCCGTGCGGACATTCGCCCTGACGGCGATGTTCATCCCGATGTATCCGGCTATCAGTGAGCAGACCGCGCCTACCACGAAGCCTGTGGCCGTGGTCCAGTTGCGCAGCAGCCCCACGGCGACAAACATCAACACGGCGATCCAGGAAATGGCCACCACCTGGCGGTGCAAGTAGGCCGCGGCACCGGCTTGGATGGCGGATGCGATCACCTTCATCCGCTCATTCCCCGCACTGGAGGCTAATACCGAGCGGATCAACCACAGGGCAATGAGGAGGCTGGTGAAACCGAGGGCAATGGACAGATGCAGGCCGTATTGGGGCAGTAGGTTGTTCAACATAAATGGGTTTTACGTGTTTTTGATCATGCCATCATCCACATGGCGGATTTGCTGGCAAGTACATTCGTGGGTAGTGTCGGCGACGGTTCAAAACTAGATTTTTTGCCGGAGCAAAACTAGACAGGTTTATAGAGTAAAATGGCCTAGTATCGGCGACCATGTTAACTTTGGTTTATGATCGAGTATCCACAGCTTCTGTCCTGGATAAAAAAGCACGCTCAAGACTTTGCCGCAGTGGGGGCATCAAGCTCTCCGAGGTTGAATGCCTTGAGGATTTGGAGGATAAATGCGGGAGGAAGGCGGTGGATCAATTGTTTGTTTTCACGATGAGCACGATGGCATTTTCGTGAGCCTGCGGCAATCAGGTAAATTGGGGGCTCAGCCCCCAAACCCCCGGAGTTTTTCGCTTTGGGCCAATAGGTCTGGCCTTGCTGACGCTGCTGTGCCAGGTGATCTCACCTGACGTAGCATCAAGGCATTAACCTTTTAGGCATCGCTCGCCGCTCCGGTTGCCCTCCGGCAGGGCCGTACCCTGCGAAGCGTTTGCGCTTAGACTGCTGATTGCCAGTCAAAACCGCATGGATATGGAAAAGTCTAGTTTTGCGCCGTTCCTGTCTAGTTTTGAACCGTCTGTGTCTAGTTTTGTTCAGGCACCGACAGTACATTCGTGGGTAGTGGGCCTGGAGCGGATCAGGGCTTCTTGTCCGCCAGTGGCTCTAACAGGACATCGCGGATCCACACCTCATGCCCTTCGGCCTGAAATTGGATTTTTCCCCGGGTGCGGTCCACGGTGACGCCTGAGAGCACTTTTTTTCCGTTCACCCAGTGCTCAAAAGCGTTGCCCTTGCAGATGAGCTTCATGTGATTCCACTCGCCCAGCGGCTTTTCATTGCCTTCGCTTTTGAAGACGCGGGTGCCTTTGCTGACTCCGCCATAGGGCTTTTGATCGACGATGATGGACGCATTCGCCGCGGTGCCCGGAATCAACCACAGGTCGCCGGCATCGCCCTGTTGCATTTGAAATTCCATGCTGTTGCACCACATCCGGTCCTCGCCGATCGCGTGGTAGATGAGACCGGAGTTGCGGGTCACATCCGTCTTCTGCGTTTCCGCCCAGCGGTAGGAGAAGGTCAGTTGGTAATCGGCATATTCTTTTTCCGTGGACAGATAACCGAGCTTTTTCCCCGCAATGTGAATTTGCCCCTCCGCGACCGTGACCTCGCCGCTGGTGTCCTTGTTTTTTCCTTCTTCTTTGGTGAAGACATACCATCCCTCCAGATTTTTGCCATTGAAGATCGGTGGAGTTTGGTCGGCCATGGCGGCGCAAGGCAGCAAGGCAAGGCCCAGGGTGAAAAGTTGAGATGAAGTTGCAAACATAGCAAAGTGACTACGTGCCTTCCGCGGAGAAAATTTCGTCGATCCGCGCGTCTTGATGAATGTGTTCATTTGAGATTCTGAGATTTTTTTTCTTGTCTCAGGGAGAAATCGACCTAATCTGGTTTCTGTATTGTTTGTTATTGTAGATAAACAAAAGATCAATCATTCCTGCCCCAAATCCCCAATACCGTTTATGAAACCGAAACCTACCAATCGTCTGATCACCGGATTCCTCCGAAAAAATTTGTTCTCCACTTCCGTGGTCTTGTCCCTGGGCTTGAGTGCCGTTGCTGCCGCGCAATCGATCAGTGTCAACTTTGGTGTGAATCAATCGTCCAGTTCCATCACCGAGTCCGGAAAAAACACGGGAGCCTTGTCTGTGGCGGGAAATCGTTGGAACAATACCACTGTCAACGGGGGTGGCACGCTGGCCGGTTTGATCGACAGTACGGGGGTGGCGACCACCGGCAGTGTCACCTGGACCGCACAGAACACCTGGC
>ERZ1066127.955-NODE-955-length-12558-cov-13.150764_pt1 | contig 12558 bp, 6 predicted proteins | sample MGYA00382774_ERZ1066127 | MGnify/ENA primary metagenome ERZ1066127 (study PRJEB33369, sample SAMEA5778357) | biofilm metagenome | biome: Industrial cooling water; feature: Water cooling tower basin; material: Biofilm | place: United Arab Emirates | collected... | reverse complement strand
CCCTAAAGTTGTGTAAGCCCCCTTATATTTAATAGTTTAAGGGGGCAATCTGCACTAAAGTGCAGACAAAAGTAAGTATTTAATCTCCTTACCTTTTTAATCTACGATTAAATTTATTACCCTTACCTCTTACCTCCATAGGAGGTAGGCGTAGCCCTTATATTTATTAATTTTAAAGGGCTACGCCTACCTCCTATGGAGGTAAGAGGTAGGCGCTAGCCCTTTAAAATTAATAAATATAAGGGGTTATTAAACAAAGGAGGTAGTTCTAATAACCCCTTTAAAATTAATAAATATATGGGCTTATTTTTCTTACAAGCGAAGCTTTTCCACCTTCGGTGGAATAGAACTACTAACTTATATTTAATAGTTTAAGTAAGTAAGGGTAATAAGAAAAGTAAGCCAAAGGAGATTTAAACATAGGAGGTAGTTCTATTCCACCGAAGGTGGAAAAGCTTCGCTTGTAAGAAAACTACCAAGTTTTGCTTGGTAGGTAAAAACAAAAGCCCTTATATTTATTAATTTTAAAGGGGTTATTAGAACTACTTGGTAATAAAGCCTAATATTCCCTCTGGGAATAACTTTTGCTTTTACTTTAGTAAAAGTTAAGGAGATTTTAACTACGGAGGTAGGTAAGGGGAACTCGTAGAGGGATAAATAAAGTTAGAAGATTAAATTTTTAAAAAGAACTACTGTGGACAGAAAAGAAAGAAGGAAAAGCAATTACCAAGCAAAAGCTTGGTAGAATTACCAAGCAAAAGCTTGGTAGAATTACCAAGCAAAAGCTTGGTAGAATTACCAAGCAAAAGCTTGGTAGAGCAGAAAGAAGTGCAGATTATTTTTATTAGTCGGACTTTTTTAAAAAAGTCCGACTATATTATTAAGGTTTTTTTTTTGTGCTATTTTTTTCTACAATTGTTTCTAGGTTACCTTGAACCGGAGGAGGCAACAGAAGATGTGCTGTTGGACTTTCTTGAGCCCTTCTAGTTAATGTATTACCACTTGAAACCACGCGACTTTTACGTGATTTAAGATAATCAGAAGAATCTGATCCTAATGTTATCTGTCTAGTTGACAGAACTAGTTCTCCTATTTCCTCCATAGGTTTTTGTAGTAGCTGAACAGATGACGGCAATGCCATTTGATTAAAACGAGGAGAACTCGACGTGCTTGCTTCATTTTTACTTGGAGTTGTTGCTTTCGGTTTTCGACCTCTTTTTTTAGGAACAGCGGGTTCAACCGATTGGCTTCCTTCTTGTTCTGATTGGCTTCCTTCTTCTGATTGGCTTTCTTCTTGAATAGCTGACATTTTTAAACGTTCAATCTTATTAACTGCACTTTTACCCACGTATTTCCCACGAATGGATTTATCGGATATTCCATCCGACACGTACGGGTGTATTTCTTTTAAATGGCTTTGAAAAAATTCATTCTCAAAGACTTTTTCTACTGCATTATTATAATCCTGCAGTTCATTTTGAGGCACATTGGAAGAAGTATTTTTTATTATCATATTTTGTATTTTTTCGTAGTTAGTAGCAGTAGGAAACCAACCGTTTAATATTTTTTGTGCGTTTTGATTTTGGTTGTCAGATGATAAATTTAAGATTTGTTTGTAAGCGTGAAAGTAATTGTTTTCCGCAATCGTTAACATATCAATATAGTTTTGTAATTGCGCTTTTACAGCTTCCACGGTTGTTTTACCCCTTTCGTCTAACGATGGGTTATTTTCCATAAAATTGGTTATTTGATTTAGTTCACCTACTAAATTTTTTTTTATTTTTTGTAGCATCCTGTTATTAGGATTTATTTTTTCGCTTAAACGGCCCCCGTACTCACGACAATCCTCCCAAAAAAGGGCATCGAGGTTGTTATCGGTTTGGTTTTGGGGCTCAGATGTTGCAACCATGGACATATATACACCCGTTTTTTTTAAAAAATCCCCTAATTCTGAGTATTTTTTACCAGACATTAGCGCATGAGATAGACCTCTACAAATACCGACTTTTTCAAAACATTCAATAGATTTACTTGCGTCGTCTACCTCACGCAACACACCCTCTAAATTTTTACCTACCGCGTTTATTTGTGCGCACAACTCAGCTGGATCTTCTAAATAATTAACCAACCCTATATTATTGTTTGCACCAATAGTTATAGTATTTGTCTGTTGTGCGAATTTTTCAAGTTTCACTGAGACAATTGATTGATTATTTATTAGAATATCTAACTGCCCTTTAAACAAACCTATTTTTGGGATGAAGGGTTGTAAAACCTTTGGAGAAAGTTTAGCCTTACTATACAGTTCTATAGCTTGATTTGTTACAGCCACACCAACGGCATAACGAGATTTAAAATAACAATCACGCGCATTTTCGACTAATGTCATCATTGCTAAGTCTTGAAAGTTATAAACGTTTCCATGCATCATTTTTTGGTTAATACTTTCCCAAGTCTTAACGTGACCTGCGTTGTTTGTATTTGTTAAGACGTCTTGTAATGAGGCTTGATCTTGAAAGGAAAGAAGGGCTATGTCTCTATGGTCGTACGAGCTACTACCATTAACTTCACTACGTGTATAAAACGTCATCACGCCAGCGTGTTCGAGTCCAAAGCTCTCACACACTTTTTTTGGAATTGCGTGTGCCGCATTATAGCTACTCCCTTTTTTTACATCTAGCGTATTTTGCAGAAGACTCGCTTCTTTGGAATTATTTTTTTTTAAAAAATCTAAAAACTTTACATGAAAATCTGGTTGTTTAAGGTCTTCAGTAGAAAAGGTAGATTGGCTGATAATAACCTCAAAAGCTTTATAAAGGTCTGTTTTTTTTAGTTTTTGTAAAACTTTATTATTTTTACTGGTATTTACATCTAAGAAAAGGGCCGCATAGTTAGAAATTACAATTTTTTCCATATATGCGGGGACTTTGTCCTTTTCGTTATAATTTACAATAGCTAACCACTCGACTGGAGAACTACCACTGGTATCAATTAGAATTGTGTCTGTTCTTAATGAACGCACAATTGTGTCTGTTGCCCCTAGTGTGTCTGTCGTGCCTAGTGTGTCTGTCGTGCCTAGTGTGGTTGAGTGGTAAAGTTCGTCAAGCAAGGTTGAACCACCTAGTGTTTCAAGTGTTGGGACTTCCACCACAATACCTTCGGGAGAAAGAATTTCTTTAATTTTTACTTTTGCACCAATTTCCTGATATAGTGTTTTACCTTCCTTTAGATCAAACCACTGGGCTACAATATTTATGGTTTCTGTATTTTTTTTTATTGTTGGCAGGTACAAAGTAACGTTTTTACGCTCCTTTGCATCCATACTAATTGCTTTAACAGCTTCAACACGTAGAGGAATTCTACCCTGTTTTGTTTGTACAGGTGCAGTTTTTCTGGAACCAGGGCTGCTAATTATAGATGGAACCATAGCCAAAGGAAGATAAGAATTCCTAACAAGCGCAGAGTTTGAAAAACCATAAAACGGTGATTTACTCATGCGACCTGCAAGAAACTGGCCACTTAAGACGATACCAAGCCCCAAAAAGGCATAACCGCCTAATATAAAGTTGTTTTTTATATTATTTTTTATAGTTGTTTTTTGTATTGTTTGAATTGGAAAAAACAACTGTTTGTTGTTAATAATTAAACTCCATATTTTATTCTGACTATAACTAATATCATCTTTATTTATTGGATTAAATAAAGAATTTATATAGTCATAAGAACCAAAGTTAAGTGTAAGTTGAATTACTTGCTGACAAAAAATAAATTTTTGGTTAGCAGACAATAGCGACCAAACCGCACAGTTATAGTTTTCCATAATAAATCGAATAAGTTTTAATAAATTCGGTTTATAAAAAAGAACTTTTACTGTTGGTAGTGTATATTTACCAATTTTTTGGTTATTATTAAAAAAAATTCTATTTTCAGATAATTTTTGATAATCTAAAAAATCTTTCTTAAATAAAGCTAATTTATTCTGGTTACCCTTTAATTTTTTCGTTAAATCATTTACTACTAAATAGCCATAGTGAAAAGAATAAACCCATTTAAGAGCTTCTTCAAATACACCCTCACGTTCGGATTTTATTTGAGATCCTGAATATAAATAATCAACCATTTTTGAACTAAAGTTTTTCAACTTTTTTACCATTTTTGGTTCTGCTATGATGCAGTTCATATCTGCAAAATTGTAATCTCCAGATAAAGAATGTAAAGGAGTAAAAGTGTTAAAATTGGAGAAAGAACACAAAGTACTTACTGTTTTTACTTTTTTATTATTAGAACCGTATAAAGATTGATTATACGGAGAGTATAAAGATTGTTTGCTTACGTTAATTATAGTTTTCTTAGTCAAAAAGTTCCCGTGAGTTATAGGAATAATGCCTATACGTTTACTACCAAATGACCCTTGACTGAAATGAGCACGAGGCGTTCTACCATGAAACTTGTTTAAAGAATAAATCTTCACCATATAATTATTTAGATTGTATTATGTTTGTGTAATTATTATTAAAAATAAAGTTATAGAAAATAAAAGACGGCTACTCGGTTACTACCTCCCTTTCTTTTCTCTTTGTATCTGAGGGTAACCTGCGTCCTTCCTCTATTACCTTTACTTTTTGATAAGAATGAATTGTCTTAGTTTTGAAAGATTTTTAAATTAGTTATGCAAAAAAAATGAATCTTTCTTTCTTTTGTCTGCACTTTAGTGCAGATGTGTCTACCGTACCTGTTACCCAAACTTCGTTTGGGTTCCCATATATACCAATATAATAAAGACAACAGTAAGTAGAGGGAAAAGTAAAGCACTTTATAATATAATAAATAAGTGTCTAAACTTTTACTTTAGCTTCTGCTAATTCCCTCACCTGCTTTTGTCTGCACTTTAGTGCAGATCCCCTTTAAAATTAATAAATATATGGGCTTATTTTTCTTACAAGCGAAGCTTTTCCACCTTCGGTGGAATAGAACTACCAACCTTTGCTTACCCTTATTACCGAAGGAGTTATTATTTAATCTACGATTAAATTTATTACCCTTACTTACTTAAACTATTAAATATAAGGCTAGACTAACCCTCTCCCTAACTACGTTAGGGAAAATATTTATTATTTTTAAGAGGGTAAGGAGGGGGTTAGTAGTTCCACCATAGGTGTTTTAATCTACGATTAAATTTATTACCCTTACCTTTACTAACCCCTAAAGTTGTGTAAGCCCCCTTATATTTAATAGTTTAAGGGGGCAATCTGCACTAAAGTGCAGACAAAAGTAAGTATTTAATCTCCTTACCTTTACTTACCCTTACCTCCAAAGGAGGTAGGCATAAGCCCTAAAGGGGTTAGTATTTATTACCCTTACTTACCCCCTTAAACTATTAAATATAAGTTAGTAAGGGTAATAAGAAAAGTAAGCCAAAGGAGATTTAAACATAGGAGGTAGGCAAAAGCTTTCCTTATGGAAAGGTAATAAAAACCCTTATATTTATTAATTTTAAATTATTAGAACTACTTGGTAATAGGTTTTTACCTTATTCCCTACGGCTGTTGTTCTTATAACCCTTACCTCCATAGGAGGTATTCCCCTTAAACTATTAAATATAAGGGGAAAGTAGGGGTTATTAGAAAGACCTCCTTCGGCTTTTGCCTACAAACTTTGTTTGTAAGGAGGTAGGGAATTTAGGCATAAGCCCTAAAGTTGTGTAAGCCCCCTTATATTTAATAGTTTAAGGGGGCAATCTGCACTAAAGTGCAGACAAAAGTAAGTATTTAATCTCCTTAAAATTAATAAATATATGGCTTATGCCTAACTCCGAAGGAGGAGTTACAGAGCAAAGCTAGGTTACTTATTACCCCTTATATTTATTAATTTTAAAGGGGTTACTAGCAAAAGCCCCAGCCCCGCCTGTAACCCCCTTAAACTATTAAATATAAGGGCTGGCAGCCTACTTACCCTCTCCCTAACTACGTTAGGGAAAATATTTATTATTTTTAAGAGGGTTAGTAAGGGGTAACAGGAACGCTGCACCAGCATGTGCAGGCAAAAGCAAAGTGCTGCTAAAAATAAGGGGCTTGGTAAGGAGATTTTAACTACGGAGGTAGGTAAGGGTAAGCAAGGAAGGGGAAGGGAATAAGTAAAAGTTTAGATAAAAACAGAAGTGCAGATTTGCATAAATAAAATGAGCATTCTTTTAACAAGCTAAATTTAGCAAATTTAAAAAATAACGCTCTAAAAAAAAAAATCTAATTATGTACCGAGACAAAAAATAAGATTTAAAAACAAAATATTTACTATCCCTGCCTTTTTTCCAAAAGGGGAAACGGTAAGGATAGTAAATATAAAAATTAAAGCCTTAAAAAATACGTTCTTATTCCCCTTTTCTTATGAGGAGAAAGGTAAATTCCCTTTCTTTTATGAAGAGAAGGGGAATAAAGACAAATTAGTTCATAGCTGGAGCTTCAACTGAAGCTAAGTCTAGAGGGAAGTTGTGAGCGTTACGCTCATGCATAACCTCCATGCCCAGGTTAGCACGGTTGATGATGTCAGCCCATGTGTTTAATACACGACCTTGTGAATCTACAACAGACTGGTTAAAGTTGAAACCGTTAAGGTTGAAAGCCATAGTTGATAAACCTAAAGCAGTGAACCAAATACCGATAACTGGCCAAGCAGCTAAGAAGAAGTGTAAAGAACGGCTGTTGTTAAATGACGCATATTGGAAGATTAGACGACCAAAGTAACCCTTTTTTATGTGATAAAAAGATGGACTATGTCTTTATCTATACTTATAGATACTGGGCGCTATTAGAGGATTATTGTTGCGAATACTCACCTCTTAGTCTCTGAACATTCTTATTAAAGTCTAGCAAGGGCTTATTCCCTTTTCCCCTCCTTACTTACCTCCTTTGTCTAACTTTTACCAGCACTTCCAATTACCCCTTATATTTATTAATTTTAAAGGGCTAGCGCCTACCTCCTATGGAGGTAAGGGTAATAGCTTTTACTTTAGTAAAAGGTGCAGGCAAGAGCTAAAGTAAAAGTAACTACTTACTTATCCCCTTCCAATAAATCTAAACAAAGTTTAGATAATAGCTTTACCTTTAGGCTTATGCCTATTACCCCTTATATTTATTTATTTTAAAGGGGTTATAAGGTAAAGGGTAATAAGCACAAGCTTTTCCACCGTAGGTGGAACTAAAGGGCTTATGCCTACCTCCTATGGTTAACTAGCTTTGCCTTACTAATTAACTTCGTTAATAAGTAGGTAAAAACCAATCCCCTCATATTTATTAGTTTAAGGGGATAGGGTAATAAATCCCCTTATATTTATTAATTTTAAGGAATTATTTAGCAAAGCTATATTACCCTACCCCCTTATATTTATTTATTTTAAAGGGGGTTGGGGATTAATAATTCTTGTAAATACTTACCCCCTTTAGGGCTTATGCTTACCTCCATAGGTTAATAACCCCTACTAACCCTCTTATATTTATTATTTTTAAGAGGGTAAGTCGGCAAAGGCCGGAGGGGTAATAAATACTTACCCCCTAAAGGGGCTTATGCCTATTACCCCTTATATTTATTTATTTATTTTAAAGGGTAAGAAAGGTAAGGGTAAGAAAGGTAAGGGTAAGAAAGGTAAGGGTAAGAAAGGTAAGGGTAAGTAAGGTAAGTAAGGGATAAGTAAACTAGTTTCGCTTAATAAGCTTTGCTGCAAATTGGCTTAGAATTAAATTTATATTTATTAAGAATCACTATCAAAACGAACAGCCCAACCTAAATGTGAGTCACGACCATGTGGATAACTAGGTTCTACCAAACGACGGATAACTTTATTAATCCCTGTACCAAATTGATTAGCAGTTCTGATTTTTTCATATTCAGGACTACCAGGTGTTAAACCTTCAAGAAGTACATCTTGCAATTGACTTGTTCTTGTACAAGTATTTGCTGGACATTTAATACTAATTTTTAATTTATTATTAGTGAGAATTAAAGGTTTTCCTAAAGCTGCCCTAAATAACTCTGACGTTTGACTATCATAAGCTTCTTCACGCGCCGGTGTTGAAGTGCCCGCATTGCGACTACCAAGTTCGCTTTGTACAGCAGGATCATTAAAACCAATACGCAGTCGACGTTGTGTTGCATGACCACGTCGAGCATTTTCAGCACGTGTTTCTAATGGGTTTTCACGAGCTAAGTTTGCACGGAGCACACTAGCCCCGTTGGCATCTTCAGCATTACCGTAAACTTCAGCACGTAATTCATGGATTTCGGCATGTTCTGCCAAGCTTAAGTTAATCAAATTCCAGGAAGCATCTGGGCCCCCTTCAAAAACTGGGATGCAGTGGTGTTTGTCAAGCCCATTTGCTTCGCCACGTTCATGTCTTTCAATTAATTCGAATAATTTATCGTTATGTTTATTAGGATTATTTCTTAAATAATTTTTTAAATCTTCAAGAGATTTAATGTCCTTATAAGGACCTTGTGAAATAATAACTAATCGTTCTGCTGCTGTTAGGCGACGAGGTCGTGGCATAAATATCCTCCCAAAAAAATCAATATTATTTTATAATAACCGATTTAAATATAACAAATCTTTTTACTTTAGTCTAGTATATTATTTTGGTCATTTTGGTCATTTTGGTCATTTTGGTCTAGTCCTTTTTTTATTTAATTCTTTTATTTAATTCTATGCGTTTCTTGCAATTCACCCAGAAAAATGCTTGATCAAATTTAATTTGATTAAGCTTATTGTAGCTTTTTTTATACTTTTTCAAATATAGCACACAGTTCTTTGGTTTATTCTTTATGTGCAGCTACGATGTTGTACGTTTCTTCTTCTTGACCGAACTTGTAACCTGCGTTAGCTGATTCGTTTTCTGTTGTTTCACGGATTAGAGATGATGTTACTAATGAACCCTATAAATCTTATAATTTATGTAAATTATAAGTTGGACTATATCATCTATAAAGTTATTTTTTACTTTATAGCAGGACGCTACTGTGCTATTATTGTTAGGACTCAAGCACTAGTCTCTGAACGTGCCAAAAACTATAGTCCACCTCCGGTGGAACTACCCTATTTTTGGTTTCGCTGCTGATTGCTTTTATTTTAATACAAATATTATGTTAATTTTGTACAAGACCATGAATATGCTGTTTGACGTGAACCATCTAGAAGAGGAGTTACCCGTTGAATAGGTGTTTGGACAAAAGAGTTTAAAATTTTAACGACGTCTCCACCTGTTTCACAGTTGAAGATACATAATACAGGTTCACCTTTATATGAGAACACATATTGGTCTGTTTTTTGAATTGCAATACCTGCATTACGATTTCTGCCCCCCACACGACCCCCACGGCTACGTATTTCAAGAGCATCTGGCCTTGCTAATGAACGTAACCCCATTTCCCTTTGGAAATTGTCATCCCAAAAGTTACGCCCTTCTTCACGTAAGATAGTGTGTGTAGCGTCAGCCCCTAATTGGCGCCAAACTCTCACACTTTTATCATCTAAACCACCTTCAAGTAAATTTATAGCGCCTTGATCAACAAGGTTACCATAAACTTCTAAACGTATTTTGTGTGCAAGAATATGGTCTTCCCGTGATAGTGGGATAAGATTCGCTGGAGAATCACAGTACGCCTTTTCTTCTTTATTATTTTCATTAAATAAAGATTTTGGTGTGATGTGATGTTCATGCATTACCGTCCCTGCGGGATATGGCTTACCTTTACATTCAGCAATAAAATCATTATATTTGTTCTTATCATTACGTAAATCTAACCACCATTGAGGATTTTTCTTTGAAAAACCCTTTTTATTTTTCTTTGAACCGCTCATTTTTTTTCCTCCTAATAGATCAATAAAAAAAGATAATAACCAATTTAGATTATATCATAAATTCAAAAATGTAACAAGTCTGTAGTTTTGTAACGACAATAAAACAGATTTATTAAGGTTGTTCTCTTAAATTTATATTTGTATAAAAAATTATAATATTATTATTATAGTATTAAATAAAAGTTTCCAGCAATTCATCCTGTTATCACTACAATATTTCTAATGTAGGGCACAGTTCTATTTATGCATTGCAGAGAATAATGAACCACCAAACACACCAGCAACACCTAACATGTGGAAAGGGTGCATAAGAATGTTGTGCTCAGCTTGGAATACAATCATGAAGTTGAAAGTACCTGAAATCATTTATGTTCGAGATAGTTCGCAATTCTATCCCCGTTAATTTCATTAAAATGAAATTCAGCTTTACATCACTGTAAAGATCAGACCGTATCATTAACCTTGTAAACTAGAGTTATACAAAGCAAAAGTATTTTTACGTAATAAAAGTTGCAAAAGTATTTTTACGTAATAAAAGTTTTGCTTTGTATTTAAAAACAATTTATTGTTTTTATATACTTTATAAAAGTATTCCTTTACTTGTTAAAAAAGGTTACCCAACATTTCGTAACGCTTGTTACTACTCCTCAAAAGGATGGTCGTTAGGCATTTAGGATCTTTTTCATATAAGACTTATGAATTATTTTATTGTTCTAAGTTTGGTTTAGGCTTATAAGGCGAAGACGTACGTTCAACAACAACAAATAAATTATTTTCGTTACAATATCTTATCTCTTCCTCTGTAAGATAACGAGTATTTGATTCACGGTTATTAGCATTGTTAGTTAATTTTGCACGTAAACGGCTTTTGTTTCCACGACTTTCATTACGTTGATCTCTATATGCTAAAAGATCACCCATACTACGAAAATATACACCATTAAATTTAAAGGGTTTTGTGGCTTTATTACCCCCAACCGGTTGTGGTTTTTCTTCTTCTACGGAAGAAGAAGAGTCAAGTTCAACAAAAGGGTTAAGTTGCGGGGCTGAATCAACAGTATTATAAGCTAAACCACACACATAAAAAGCTAAAATAAGTCTATGTTCTAAATATGACATTTCATTTTTTAGATCTATCTCAGATAAATCTCTGTCTAGCCAAGAGTAAGCGACATAACGTTGAAAAAGAAAACTAGACTCTTTACCAGTACGAGTTTTGAATTCTTGTGCGTCCTGGAAATAAGCCCTATTGATGTTGTCACCCTGTTTTATGTCAGAGCGAGAAGCACGAGAAGTATACTGGTTAAACCGGCTAGCCAAATTTTTTGTTTGACCAATAACAGCTCTACCGTTTTCTAAATTTAGAATAACATAAACACCTCCGTGATTCTTAAAAACAACATTAGATGGGCAATCTTTTAACTTAACAGTACTAGTTGCACCCAATAATTGAGATTCATCACGCAAGCCACGTGATGTAATTTCGGTCCAAGCGTTTTTAGCGACTTGTTCTAAGAAAATAAGTCGATCTTGAGATAGAACTAATGAAAAAGATCCCCTTAGCACGGGATTGTCTAAACAATCTAATCCCCTTTGGACAACAGCAGCATCAAAATCATTTTCTGGTTTATTTGGTTCGCCGCCAGATGTCGTATTACCAATAGCAGTACATACAACATTACGTGTTTGATTAACTTGGTTTAATAAACCTAAAAAAGGATTTAAAGCCTTTACTATCGGACCAACAAAAATGGTCAACGATCTTCTGTTGTAGAGAGACGGATTTGAAGAGCTTAGAGATTCCCCGTTTAGAAGGGTACGATTAACAATGTTACCATTGTTATGGGCAAATTGAGCTTTACCTAAAGGCATACCATCAGAGAATGAACCCTGACCGATTGGGTAAACTAGGAATACTGCAGAAGCAGCAGCTACTGGTGCAGAGTACGCAACAGCAATCCAAGGACGCATACCAAGACGGAATGAAAGTTCCCATTCACGACCCATGTAGCAGCATACACCTAAAAGGAAGTGGCATACGATAAGTTGGTAAGGACCACCGTTGTATAACCATTCATCAAGAGAAGCAGCTTCCCAAATTGGGTAGAAGTGTAAACCGATAGCGTTTGATGTTGGAACTACAGCACCTGAAATGATGTTGTTACCGTATAATAATGAACCAGAAACTGGCTCACGAATACCATCGATATCAACAGGTGGAGCAGCTACGAATGCGATGATGAATACAGAAGTTGCAGTTAGTAAGCATGGGATCATGATTACACCGAACCAACCGATGTATAATAAAATTAGATACTAACGATTGTATTTTAATCTATTTTATAACTTCCTAAATATAATTGTCAGACAGGTTATTTTCTTTTTCTTACCTTATAATAAAAAAGCGCTGCTTTAGCTCCTTCTATTACCAACCTTACTTATTCCGAAGGTAATAAGTAAGTAAAAACCAAAGGCGTGGTTGCTTTTACGTCCACCGTAGTTCTTTTCCTTACAAGCTTTGCCAATCTCCTACCTCCAAATGAGGTCGGCAATAGCCAAAGGGGATAGGGGCCTCACTTTAGCTCTTGCTTTATTTTATCGAAGATAAAATAAAGTTTTTACCTTACAAGCTTTGCCAATCCCCTTACCTCCGAAGGAGGTAAGGGGATAGGGGTTACCTAGCTTTGCTCTGTAATTCTTGTAAGGCTTTT
>ERZ1066127.954-NODE-954-length-12572-cov-11.744428_pt1 | contig 12572 bp, 8 predicted proteins | sample MGYA00382774_ERZ1066127 | MGnify/ENA primary metagenome ERZ1066127 (study PRJEB33369, sample SAMEA5778357) | biofilm metagenome | biome: Industrial cooling water; feature: Water cooling tower basin; material: Biofilm | place: United Arab Emirates | collected... | reverse complement strand
GCTTGTTCCTCTACGGCCTTTTTTTTATCCACCGGTATCCTGTCAATCGAAGGACTCGTGCCGAATATCACATCCCAGTCAATGGCACGTGCAATGGAATCTATTTGATTGCCAGTCCACCCCACCGCATACAAGGCTCCTACGACCCCGCCCATGCTTGTTCCGGTAAGTACATCTACTTTCAAACCGGCGCTGTCAATGGCTTGCAATATGCCAACATGCGCCAAACCTTTGGCGCCACCACCACTTAGGGTTAGACCTATTGTTGGTCGCTGTGCCCATGTATGGAGACAAAAACAAACGAGAATGCAGGTGAAGAGTGGTTTCATGGCACTTTCAAGGGTAAGCCTAATGTACGACCTTTGTCGCAACACGCCACAGAGAAATGCGTTTTTGTTTTTTAAGTTTGTCGAAACCCGCATCATGAAAAAATGGCTTTTAATTTTCATGGCCTTTTTGGCCGCCTGTAACCAAAATGCCGAAGTGGCTCCTGTTTATCCGGCACAAGGGCTCGAAGCTCCTGCCAAAATGGAGGACGATGCAGGCATGACAGCTCCTGCCTACGAAATCAAGCGCATCGACTTGCAGGTGCAGGTCGCCGATTTGTCGGAGGCCGAACGTTGGGTGAAGCAGCAGTTGCTCGTGCACAAGGGCAAAATGACAGCTAATTCCACTTACAACGAAGGCTACTTTCGCAGTACCCAATTCATGATGCAAGTTCCTGTGCCTGAATTAGACAATTGGTTAAAAGCCATAGAGGCCCGAACCGATTGGCAAGTTCAGGGCAAAAACCAAAGCGCCTCCTCCATTCAGCAACAATACGTTGACAACGCACAGCGCCTCAAAACCCGACGGGCACTCGAGCAGCGTTACCTTGAATTGCTCCAACAAGCCAAAAGCATGACCGATGTTTTGGCCATTGAAGAAAAATTGGTGAGCATTCGCAGCGAAATTGAATGGATGCAAACCGAACAAAATCGGATGGATGACCAGGTTTTATATGCCGAATGTTCCTTGCGATTCGAAGAACGTGTTTCGGCCTGGCAACGGCTGACCCGCGAAGCCATCCAACATTGGCGCGAAGGCTGGCATGTGCTGGTTCAGTTTGTTCTCTTTTTACTTCGCATCTGGCCCTTGCTACTCATAGGCAGTGGGCTTGTTTGGTGGTTTAGAAAACGCAAGCGCCAAACAACTTAATTGTTCTCTGGCAGTGTAGCTGGAACAACCATTCGGAAAACCGACCCCACGCCTTCCGTGCTTTCCACCACCACCACGCCTTGGTGCTCCTCAGCTATCTGACGGGTGATGCTCAACCCTAAACCAAATGGCTTTTCACCTTCGGTTCCCGGACGTTTTACCGTGGTAAACGACTCAAAAAGCCTCGGCAAATGATCGGCTGGAATGCCAATACCAAAATCGCGTACTTCAAAAACGATGCGATTTGCTTCAAGCCGGCATTTCACCTCAACGCTACTGCCTCGCGGGCTAAACTTGATGGCATTCACCAACAAATTGGTAATGGCGCGTCGCATGCGCTCAACATCAATGTATACCAATTGTGTGCAAGTGCAGTTAACATCGAGCCGGATCTGTTTTTCATCAGCACGGTGTTTCACCATGCGCATCGTATCATGTAAGAATTGCTCGGGTGAAATCCTTTCTCTCCGGGCAAAAATTTCGCGGCTGCTTTTGTCTCCCTGTTTGTGGTCGAGCAATTCGCCAATGAGGTCTAATCCACCCCTGCAAGCCTGATTGGCCAGTTCCAAAAATTCCCGATCGTGTTGATTTTTATCATCTTCCAACAAAAGCCCACTCAAGCCGTAAATTGCAGCCAAGGGGTTTCGCAAGTCGTGGGCAACTACCCGAAGAAGTTTGTCCTTTTGCCGGTTTAGCTGTTCTAAGCGGTCGTTGGTTTCTAATTGTTCCAGCTGTGCTTGCTCCAACAGCGCATTTTGTTCTTTGATTTGTTCGTTTAATTGGGCAAGTCTTCGGTTTTTACGTTTGCCCATTTGCCACATCCAGGCAATGATCCCTAAACCAAGTGCCAAGCTGGCCAACAAGCTGATTAAGATGGTATTGAGGCGTTGCTGTGCGGCATTTTTAGCTTGCTCCGACCGCAGGGCATAATCCTTTTCTAATCCCGCTATCAATTGGTCAGTATTAACCGCGGCAAGACTTCTTTCATAGCTCTTCAAACTATCATTTACCTGCATGAACAAGGCGAGGTGTTTTTGGAGGCTATCGATTTTACCTACACGACCATAGTAGTCGATGTAGGTTTTTTCTTGAAAAAAACTTGCTTGCGAATAGGGTTGCCAGCCAATGATGTTGCGGGCTGTATCGAGATATGATTTTGCCAGGGTGAGCTGATTGGCTTGGAGTGCGTACTTCGCTAATTGGTGTGCAATGAAGGAGGCATGGCCATGGTCACCTTTGGGCAACTTGTTAAAGGCCATCGACTTCTCCATTTGTTGCTTGCCCTGGGCTTGGTTGCCTTTTTCGAACAAAGCAATCCCTTGATTGCCTAGAATTACTTGCAAAGCAACTTGATGTTGCTGCCTTTCACGGCTGTTGCGTCTTGGAATGCGTTTCACATAAACCAAAGCAGAATCGTACCAAGCAATGCTCTTGTCGAGTTTTTTCAGGCGCCAAAACGACAAAGCAATGTTGCCACACAATTCTTGTCTGCGGTATTTTACAGGCAAGCGATCGGTTTCAAAACTGTTGAATAAGTCCAAAGACCGCTTATAATAAGAAATCGCTTTTTCAAACTCGCCTTTTCGGTAGCTCAACTGTCCAATGCGGTGATTAAAATCAGCTTGTACTTGATTTTCTATTTTGGCCCCACCGTGTTTTAAAACCTTGGTGTATTCCTTGAAGGCCATGTCGTATTGGCGTAAATCAAAAAATACATCACCTCTCCTGAAATAGGAATCGGGGTGAAAACTGCCATCGGTTTGGATTTTGTTGAGAAGCTCCAACTCCTGGTTTACATAAAACAAGGCGTTGGCGTAATCTTGGTGATGAAAAGCATGTTGATTGAGAATACGATATGCGGCCAGCTGATGCAAGGGATGTTCAATCTTGGCATTACGCAAAGAATCGAGCAAAACCGGCTGCAAGCTATCGGGCATGGCATTCAGACGTTCTTGCATGGGCCTTCTAAAATCACGCAGTTGATGAAAATCATCCTGGGTGTATAGCAGCTTGTTTTCAGACACGCCCTCGCATGCCCCAAGCATGACAGCCAACAGGCCGCACATGATCAGGGTTTTAGGGTACATAGGACCCTACAAAACAAGCTTTTAATTTTCATTGTTGCAACAAGCAAATGTGATTTTATTAACGTTCATTAAGCTTGTTGTTTCGAGCAATGAATTTATTTTTGGAGCCTATGAACCCCAACCCTTCCTTTTTGTCGGTGCAAAACGTGGTAAAACGCTACCAACAGCACACGGCCCTGAGCGGAGTGAGTTTCGACATCCCCAAGGGCAGCATCTTCGGATTGCTGGGCCCCAATGGTGCCGGAAAAACCACCCTCATTCGCATCATCAACCAAATCATTGGTCCCGACGAAGGCCAAATCCTTCTCAACGGCAAGCCCCTCTCGCCCGCCGATACCCGCCGCATTGGCTACCTGCCTGAAGAACGCGGCTTGTACAAAAAGATGAAAATCGGTGAACAAGCCTTGTATTTGGCACGTTTGCGTGGTTTATCGGCTGCCGACGCCCGCCAAGAAGTGAAGTATTGGTTCGAAAAATTCGAAATCCAAAGCTGGTGGAACAAAAAGGTGGAAGAACTGTCGAAAGGCATGCAGCAAAAGGTGCAGTTTGTATGTACTGTCTTGCATAAACCCGAGCTTATCATCCTCGACGAGCCTTTTTCGGGTTTCGATCCCATCAATGCCGATTTGCTCAAGCGCGAAATCCTCTACTTGCGCGAACAAGGCGCTACCATCATTTTCTCCACACACCGCATGGAATCGGTAGAAGAGTTGTGTGAACGCATTGCCCTCATCAACCAATCGAAGGTGGTGCTCGAAGGCAATACCCGCGAAATCAAGCGGCAGTACAGCACCAATACCTTTTTATTGCGCTATGAAGGCGAATTGCCTGCTTTGAGTTCGGCTTTCGAACTCCTCGAAAGCAAAGAACAGCTAGATGGCTGGCAAGAAGCACGCATTCAAATCGGAAATGGTGGCGCCAATGAACTGCTGAAAGAAGTCATCGGCAGTGTGCGAATCCACGCCTTGGAGGAGCAGATCCCCAATTTCAACGAAATTTTCATCCGCACTGTACAAAAATCTAAGTCATGAGCAAAGTAGGTATCATACTCGAACGGGAGTTCATGACCCGTGTGAAGAACAAACAATTCATCATCTTTACCCTGCTGGGACCATTACTCATCTCGCTGGTTTTTGTAATTTCCCTCCTGCTTAGCATGTTCGACGACGACAACCAGCGCATTTGGATAGATGATCAGTCGGGACTCTTTAGCGGCCAATTTGAAAGCACCGAAGGCATTACCTTTGTTGAACTCGAAAAAGGCGGAGAACAATGGCGTGATTCGGTAAAACAAGCCGAAAATACGGGCTTGCTGGTCATTCCCAAAGCGTTCGATTTGCACAACCCCAAGGGCTTTGCCTATTATTCAAGCAGCCCGCTGGGCTTGGGAGCGAAAGGCGCCATCGAAGGAGGTATTCGTAGCCGCATTGAGGCCATCAAGCTGGAGCAATCGGGACTCAGCAGAGGTTTTATAGATTCGCTCAAAAGCAAAGTAAGCGTAGAAACTTTCAAGCTCACTGAAACTGGCATCGAAAACAGCAGCACCGGTGCTTCTACGGGCATTGGGTTTGCCGCAGCCTTCATCATGTACCTTTTCATTTTTATTTATGGCACCATGGTATTGCGTGGGGTGGTGGAAGAAAAATCGAACCGCATCATGGAGGTCATGGTGGCCTCGGTACGACCATTTGAAATGATGCTCGGCAAAATCCTGGGCATAGCGCTGGTAGGCCTGCTGCAGTTTACGCTGTGGATAGTGCTAAGTTTTGGCATCATCACCGTTGCGCAGGCCGTTTTGGCGCCCGATCTGGCCCAGGAAATGGTAGATGCCAATGCCAAAAGCAGGGGCATGGGGACCATGGATCCTGAAATGCAGGCACAAGCCAACGAGGCAGCTGCCGATATGGGACAATCATTTTTCGATGCCTTGGGCACCATCAACCTGCCTTTCATCATTGGCATGTTTTTGTTTTACTTCCTTACTGGCTACTTGCTGTACGCATCTTTGTTTGCGGCCATTGGTTCGGCGGTTGACAATGAAACCGACACCCAGCAACTGCTTTTCCCGGTCACCATCCCCATCATCATTGCCATCATTGTGGCACAAATGGTGATCGAAAATCCTACTTCGGCAGTGGCATTTTGGTTCAGCATGATTCCGCTCACAGCCCCCATTGTGATGGTGGTGCGCTTGCCTTTTGGCGTGCCAGGCTGGGAATTGGCCCTGTCGATGTTGCTCATGGTAGGTGGCTTTTTGGGTACCACATGGATTGCCTCTCGCATTTACCGGGTGGGCGTGCTCATGTATGGCAAAAAGCCTACACTCAAGGAAATTGGCAAATGGATGTTTTACCGCTAATGCAGGCGGTCATCGATTTAGGAACAAATACCTTTAACCTGGCCGTGGGGGAAATCCTCCACGGCCGTTTGTTTTTACGGCATACTGCTATGCGGGTGGTTTTGCTCAAAAAAGAGGGACTGCCCAATGGCGACATTTCCGAAGCAGCTTGGCAACGGGCAAGCTTGGCGGTGAAAGAACTGATGGAAGAAGCACAAACGGCCGGGGCTTCGCAGGTACAGGCCGTTGGCACCAGTGCCTTACGCAACGCCGTACAAGCCAGCTTGTGGATGGCTGAAATGAAAAATAAATTTGGTCTAGCGGTGCAGTTAGTGAGCGGCACCGAAGAAGCCCGCCTCATTTGGCAAGGGGTGGCAGCTGCGGGCGCCTTAACTCAGGATGCCTTGCTGGTAGACATTGGCGGCGGCTCGGTGGAATTTGTACACGCCAACCAACAGCAGATTTTCTGGCTGCAAAGCATTGAAATGGGCATGGCGCGGGTGCAACAGGCAGTTCCTTGGAGCGATCCCATTGAGCCGAAAGAGGTGGCAGCCGTACGTGCCTGGTTGCAAGACCGACTTGCTCCTGTACTGCAGCATGTGCAAAACCAAAGCATCAGCCGTTTGGTGGGTGCTGCTGGCGCATTCGACACCCTTTACAGTCTCTACAGTGGCCATTTAACCCCTGCACCATTGGCTTTTGTGCCGCGCGAGGAGGTGTTGGGCTTCACCCACCAGCTCTTGGCCTTATCGCGGGCCGACCGAACCGTACTGCCAGCCATGCCGCCACTCCGGGTCGATATGCAGGTGTACGCACTGCTGCTGCTGGAGCAACTGCTGCTGGCATTGCCTGCCGTGGAAGGCATCACTACTACGAGTTGGTCGCTGCGCGAAGGCAAACTGCTTGAGCTGGCTATTTCGGGCAGTTAGCAATGTCTGAGAGGGTGGGAGCTACGGACAGCTCGGTAGAATTAAAAACTAAAAATTAAAAGTTAAAAGTTAAAAGATAAGCGGGCCTTTGAAGCAACGCAAGAGATTCGAAATGCCCCTTGCCCTGTGCTCCCTGCACCGCAACTCTTAGCTCTTAATTTTTAGTTTTTATCTTATTTGGCAATGCGCGTCGACAAATTCCCAAACAAACTCTTTTTTCCGCCAGCAGCAGGGGGAGAGAAGATGGTGTCGGAGGTAAATCGCACATCTTCGATCGTATAAAAGGCATTGGGATTGTAGTTTTTGACGATGGCAATCACTTCCTGCACAAATTTGCGCTTCACCAGGGTGAAAATCACACTCACTTCACCGCTGCTGCCTTGGGCATCGAGCGAGGTAACGCCAAAACCAGCCGTCCGAAGGGCATGAACCAGCTCATTGGCGGGTCGCGCGGTGATTACCCTGATCACCAAATTGCCAATGGCCAGCTTTTCTTCGATCCACAAGCCAATGTAATTGCCCACAGCAAAACCACCCGCCCAAGCCAGGTAGCTGGGCCAATTATTGGCATATTTCAAGATTTGCGACATGGCGATGATCCAAATCAACACTTCCACAAAGCCCAAAAAGGGTGCAATTTGCTTTTTCCCCCTGGCTACAAACACAATACGTATGGTACCAATGGTTACGTCGGCAACGCGTGAAACAAAGATGAGCAGGGGAATCAAAACCCAGCTGGTAAACTCGGGAGAGAAGTTTTCGGTGAAGCTCATGGTGTTTGCAGATTGGCACCACAAAGGTCACATCTTAACACGAAAAAAATATGTGATTAATTCGCAAATAAATTTTTTTAATTGAATTGAAATTGCTTGATTTGGAATGCGAGATAAAAATGTCTGTTATTAACGTTGTTTTCATTTCGCTACCTACACAAAACAAACTTTTGTATGAAACAAAACTACCTGGCAAAAATGCTTCTGGCATTCCTGGCTGTACTCGTGTGGCTTCCCGCATTGGCACAAACAGGCACCATCACTGGTACGGTGATGGACACCAAGCAGCAGCCCATCATCGGAGCTGCTGTTGTGGTTAAAGGCACTACCCTCGGGGGTGCATCCGATGTAAATGGTAAATTCCGCATTGAAGGTGTAAAGCCCGGCAATGTGGTGGTTCAAGCCTCTTATTTGGGTTACCGCAGTAAAACCGCAAACGTTACGGTTGAAGCAGGTAAGACCGCCTCGACGATAATTGCGCTCGAAGAGGATGTGCAAATGCTAGAAGAAGCTGTGGTAATTGGTTACGGTACCACCCAAACACGTGATTTGACGGGTTCGGTCACTGCCATTCCTACCAAATCGTTCCAACAAGGCAATTTCTCTACGCCAGAGCAAATGGTTGTGGGAAAAACGCCAGGTGTTCGCATCACATCAAATAGCGGAGCTCCGGGTGCAGGTAGCACCATACGCATTCGTGGAGGTACCTCTTTGAACGCATCAAACGAGCCGTTGATTGTCTTAGACGGTGTGCCTTTGGAAGGTACCGGAGGTATTGCAGGAGCGGGAAGCGCCTTATCGCTTATTAACCCCGATGACATCGAGACCTTTACGATTTTGAAAGACGCCTCTGCTGCGGCCATTTATGGTTCCAGGGGGGCAAACGGCGTAATCATCATCACTACCAAAAAAGGCAAGGGCGGCGATCGATTGCGTGTAGAGGTTTCAAACGGCTTGTCGGTGAAGCAAGTGACCAAAACGGTCGACATGCTCACGGCTGATGAGCTTCGTGCGGTGATTGAAGAAAAGGGCACACCTGGTATGAAAACGCTGATTGCCCAAGGAACTTCCAACACCGACTGGCAGCGTGAAATTTATCAGCCAGGCATTACCAATAACCTGAACATTGGTTTTTCCGGAGGCATCAAAAACCTGCCTTATCGCCTCAATTTCGAGCGTTTTGATGAACAGGGCATTTTGCGTACTGGCAAACTTGAGCGTACAGGTGCAACCCTTAACCTGAACCCTACCCTCCTGAATAACCGCTTGAAGGTAGATGCAACTGCCCGTTATTTTAATGTGCAAAACCGATTTGCCGACCAAGGAGCCATCGGAGGTGCGGTGACATTTGACCCAACACGTCCGGTTACCATCGATACAGGTTTCTACAACAGCCGTTATGGTGGATATTTTGAATGGCTGCTGCCCAATGGTAATCCCGTCTTGTTGGCCCCAAAAAACCCAATGAGTGTTTTGAACCAACGTGAAGACGTGAGCAATGTGAACCGATTTGTAGGTAATGTACAATTGGATTACAACATCACCGAAGTGCCGGGTTTACGCGCTGTGTTGAACTTGGGTGGCGATTTTTCTAATTCTTCGGGAACGGTATTCGTTGATTCTTCGAGTGCAGGAGCCTACATCCGCCGCGGGGTGAATAACCAATACGAGCAACAAAAAGGCAGCCGCGTAATGGACGCTTACCTCAATTACAAGCGCGATTGGGCGCTGCATGGTTTGGATTTGACAGGTGGTTATAGCTACCAATACTGGCGTACCCAAAGTCCAGCATTTCCTGATCTCAGCTTACGCGGAGATACCATTTCACCTGCTGCACCATTTCCATTTGACGAAGACAATGCTTTGATCTCGTTTTATGGTCGTGCCATTTATAAGTACCTCGACAAGTATTTGCTAACTGCGACTTTACGTGCAGATGGCTCTTCACGCTTTAATCCCGATGGTCGCTGGGGTTACTTCCCTTCTGTTGCCTTTGCCTGGCGCATGATGGATGAAGATTATTTCCGCCAGTTCAAAAAGCTCTCGAATTTGAAACTGCGTTTGAGCTGGGGTGTAACAGGTCAGCAAGACGGCATTGCCAATTATTCATACATTCCTAATTATTTCCGTGGTACACCAACTGCCCAATATCAATTCGGAAATGGCTTTGTGCCTGTATTGCGCCCTGCTGGTTACGATGCCAACTTGAAGTGGGAAACTACCATGAGTTACAATGGTGGTATTGACTTTGGCTTCTTCAATAACCGCCTGTATGGTACCATTGACCTCTATTACAAAAAGACCAGCGATTTGCTTGCTGTAATTCCAGTTGCTGCCGGTACCAATTTCAGCAACCAAGTCCTCACCAATGTGGGTGAAATGAGCAATCGTGGGGCAGAGGTAAGCTTGTCATGGGTAGCCATCGACAACAAAACCACCAACTTGGAGTTTGGAGCGAACGTTACCTACAACATCAACCGCATCGATAAACTTTCAATCATCGATGATCCGAACAATCCAGGCATTTTGACGGGCGGCATTGCCGGTGGCATTGGCAATACCATTCAAATCCATTCAGTTGGATTTACCCGCGCCATTTTCTACACCCGTACGCAAGAGTATGATGAAAACGGCAAGCCCATCGAAGGCAAATACACCGATTACAACGGCGACGGCATCATCAATGAAAAGGATTTGGTACGATGGAAAGCCGGCCCCGATCCAACTACTCTGTTTGGTTTTTACGGAAATGGTCGCTACAAGCGCTGGAATTCAGGATTCTCGCTTCGTGCTGAGCGAGGTCACTACATCTACAACAACGTTCGTTCTAACCTCGGTCAGTTCCGCAACATCAGTGGTTTGGGCTATATCAACAACATCCACAGCGATTATTTGAACAGCCAATTCGCGAATTTGCAGGTGTTGTCTGATTATTATTTGGAGAATGCTAATTACCTCCGTTTAGACAACTTGTTTATTGGTTACAATGTGGGGCAATTGTCGAAGTACGTGAACATGCGTGTTACTGCCATGATCCAAAACGTACTGGTAATTACCAAATATTCGGGCATAGATCCCGAAGTGTTTGGTGGTATTGATAACAACATTTACCCTCGTCCACGTGTTTATACCGTAAACATGAACTTCACTTTCTAATTCAACGTCATGAAAAAGATATCATTCAAAGCCATCATCGCTTTACTGGGAACAAGCTTTTTGTTGACGGCTTGTCTCAAAGACTTGGATCGTTCGCCTAAATACGGCCTTAACGCTGCCACGGTCTACTCCGATCCGAACAACTATATCAATGTACTCGCCAAGCTGTACGCGGGTTACTCTATCACTGGTAACCAGGGTCCTGCTGGTGATCCCGACATCAGCGGCATCGACGAAGGTTTTTCGGCCTATGTACGTGTACTCTGGAATCTCCAGGAGTTACCTACCGACGAAGCTGTTTGTGGCTGGGACGACCCGGGCATACCTGAGTTGAACTTCATGACATGGAACTCGGTGAGCCCATTTGTGGTAGCCATGTACAACCGTATTTTTTACCAAATCCCCTTGTGTAATGAATTTTTGCGCTACTCTACCGATGAGTGGATGAACAGCAAAGGATTCTCTGAAGCAGACAAGGCCCGTATTCGTGGTTATGCCAACGAAGCTCGCTTTATCCGCGCCTTGAGCTATTACCACGCCATGGATTTGTTTGGTAATGTTCCTTTTGTAACAGAAGAAAACAAGCCAGGTGCTGCTTTGCCTCAGCAAATTAGTCGTTTGGAATTATTCAATTTCATCGAAGCAGAATTAAAGGCCATCGAAGGAAACATGCAAGCACCTCGTTTTGAATATGGCCGCGCTGATAAGGCTGCCGTGCAAGCATTGCTTGCCAAGCTGTACCTCAATGCCGAGGTTTATACAGGCACGCCACGTTACAGCGATTGCATCACCTACAGCAATTTGGTAATAGCCTCTGGTTATAGCCTTGAGCCTGATTATAAGCATTTGTTCTTGGCCGACAACCATACCTCACCCGAGATTATTTTTCCGATCACTTATGATGGTATGAATACGCGCACCTATGGCGGCACAACCTTCTTGGTGCATGCAGCCATCAGCGATTCCATGCGTCCTTACAGCCAGTTCGGCACCAATGGCGGCTGGAACGGTTTGCGCACCACCCGCGCCTTATACGATAAGTTTGCGGCCGATACCAGCGACGAGCGTAATACTTTCTGGACCCGTGGCCATACCCTCGACATCAGCCGCGTGGCTGGTCGTCCGTTTGAAGGTTACGGCATCACCAAATGGCGCAACGTTCGCCGCGATGGCGGTCCTGGTAACGACCCTACCCGCAATTTTGTAGACACCGATTTCCCCATGTTCCGCTTGGCCGATATTTATTTGACCTATGCCGAGGCCACTGTACGTGGTGGTGCTGGTGGCGATGCCGCACAAGCCCTCAACTACGTAAATCAGCTGCGTAACCGCGCCGACATTGCACCCGAAGCCGGTCCGCTTACGCTCGACAAAATCCTCGATGAGCGTGCTCGTGAATTGTACTGGGAGGGTCATCGCCGCACCGACCTCATTCGCCACGGCAAATTTACCGGAGGCAGCTATGTTTGGCCTTGGAAGGGTGGCGATTCATCGGGCGTTTCGGTACCTGATTATTTAAAGATTTACCCTTTGCCTGCTGCCGATTTGGTTGCTAACCCCAACCTCCGTCAAAATACCGGCTATTGATTTTGGGTTGACCAAATTTGACCTGTTGTTGAAGCCCCGCTGAAAAGCGGGGCTTTGCTTTTATACGCTTTGCAGATTTTGGGCAGAATAAAAAATGACTTAATTACCGACGGTGCATGGTCTGGCTGGTAGATGCGAATGCAATCTGAGAGTGCCCTGTGGGCATATCGCGTTGTAAATAGGCGCTATCTGCGACGAGACGCATCAACCGAGAATGATGTAGCGCCCAGTCAGGGTGCCATCGGGGTAGCCCGAGCAACGCATGCCATTTAAGAGCGCCCTGTAAGGGTGCTATCTGCGACCAAAACATGACGATCTTGCATCAACCGAACAGGCTTATGCACCCAGTCAGGGTGCCATCAGGGTAGCCCGAGCAACGCATGCCATTTAAGAGCGCCCTGTAAGGGTGCTATTTGCGACCAAAAAGTCCATCCCGCATCAACCGAAAAAGCACAGAGCTATTTGAATCCTTAAATCATGGGTTCGTGTCTTTCAACATTTCTTA
>ERZ1066127.952-NODE-952-length-12579-cov-7.344858_pt1 | contig 12579 bp, 9 predicted proteins | sample MGYA00382774_ERZ1066127 | MGnify/ENA primary metagenome ERZ1066127 (study PRJEB33369, sample SAMEA5778357) | biofilm metagenome | biome: Industrial cooling water; feature: Water cooling tower basin; material: Biofilm | place: United Arab Emirates | collected... | reverse complement strand
ACCGCGTTCACAATGTCGAGCACAGAGATTCTCGAAGCGGGGCGCGCCAGGGCAAAACCGCCCTGTCGTCCCCGTGTCGATGTGACAAGCCCGGCTCGAACAAGATCGCGCATGACCTTGCTGAGATAGTCGTGTGGGGTCTGGGTAGCCTCGGCGAGCTTCTCGCTGGTGCCCACGGCATCGCCGAGACTCGCCAAGTGGGTCATCGCCCGCAAGGCATACTCCATGGTCTGAGAGATCATGGCGGTCCCTTCCCGGCCGGCTGGCCGTCTTGTGACTTCGGTCGCCCGTAGCGTTCTTCCATCCACACACGCCGCGCATCAGCGAGGTCTCGAAAGCTCATGGTTCGACCGCCGAATCTAGCCTTGGCCTGCTCGGCATCTGCACTCGTTGAGAAGGCCACGATCCCGGACCCCATGGGCGTCTGCAACTTGGCAGGGTCGGCGAACAAGAAAGTGGCATCTGCCACGGACACCCAGGAGCGACTGTTGTAGTCGTGGGCGAAGTGATCGACGATCGTCGTGTTCTCAAGCCCCTCTCGCACTTGGTCAAGCATGCAGCCGAGATCGTCGTAGAAGTAGTACTCGCGTCGCCCGTGACTCTCGACCAAGAGCGAGCTTGAGCAGCGATCTTCGCTGACAAGCATCCCACAGGCCTTGCACTCGTGGCGCCCGAGGGGCATGTCGGGAGGACCCGCGAGCGGCGCTCGCTCGCAGGCCGAGAGCAGCAACGCTGCCAACGCGATCACGATGTACGTGGTTGTCTTCATAGAGGAGACTTCCGAGCAAGCACGACCGACGCGACCACAAGTGGGAGGACAATCCACGCGGACAGCCCAACCGCGAAGATCGCGTGGAGGCTCCTGCCATACTCCTCAACAGCGTACAGGCCTGCTGGACCGAGCACGTCGAGATTGGCGTCGATTGCGTGCAGGGACCACATCTTGAACACCTGCAGCGGATTGAGAAGCGAGAGGGCGAACAGCTCGTCGATGCGGAGGTGCAGCGCTACCGCGCCGGCCATCAGCGCTAGATCTGAGACGAACACCAGCGTGAGCCAGACGAAGATTGCGACGCCCACCGCGGCGGAGGCACGCCTTGTAAGCGACGAGATCATGATGCCGACGCTGAGCATCCCCAGGGCGAGCACGAACGAAAGACCAGCGAGCCACAGAATGGTCTGAGGCGACGACACGCCGCCGCGCCAAGAGAGGATCACGGCGCACGCGCCGAGCCCCAGACTGATCGCGGCCAGGAGCGAGGCCCCGAGGCCGATGTATTTGCCGAGCAGGACTTCGACGGGAGAGACGGGTTGCGAGAGCAGGTATGCAAGCATGCCACGCTCACGATCAGAGGCGATCGTTGCAGCCCCCGCGGTGAGAGCCATGAGCGGCACGACGAGCAGGATGAGGTTTACAAGCCCGGCGGTCGTGCGACCAAAGCCCGAGAAGCCGGTTCCGCCGGTGCCGGCGGCGGAGACGAAAGACACCGCCAAGCCTAGAACCACGAATGCCAGCGTGTACAGCACGAACCACCGGCTCTTGAGGGCATCGCGGAGTTCACGGCGCGCAATGCAGAGCGTGTTGGAAGCCATCGAAGGGGGGCGACGAGAAGCGAACGCGTCCCCGACTGATATCGCGGTACTCATTGGGCCACCTCGGAATCGGGAGGTGTGGATGACTTGCGTCGACCGCCGCCGGGCGCAGGAGTTGCGGACGAATGCTCAACCGCATCGACCTCGAAGTTATCCACCACGATCTGCGCATCGGCGAGGATGCGGAAGGGTGCCGCCTTGTGTTCCGAGGCTACCGGGACCAGGATGCCCGTACCGTTGAGCGTCGGTGAGAAGCCTCCCGCCGCGAGAGCCCGGATCGCAGGCATGCGTTCATCCGCCGAAAGGTGCAGGTGCAGCACGGCGGCGTGCTGCGCATCCGGGGCGAAGCAAGCGCAGTCGTCGATCCGCAGCAGTCGTCCCCGCTCGAGCACCGCGACGCGGCGTGCCAGCGACCGTACTTCCTCGAGACGGTGCGAGGCGAAAAGCAATGTCCGACCCGAGCCGGTGAGCTGCCTGAGCAGCCCCACAAACTCGTGACGTCCGAGCGCATCGAGGCTTGCGGTGACTTCGTCGAGCACCAGGATGGGAGGATCGCCGAGAAGCGCGATTGCCAGCGCCAGACGCTGCTTCATGCCACCAGAGAGCTCACGGACACGCTTGCCGCCGTTTCCTTCGAGACCAACCCCCTGAAGTGAGGCCGCGGGCGAGGCATTCGCGATGCCCTTGAGGCGAGCGAAGTAGCAGATAGCCGAATCTACCCTGAGTTCGTCGTAGAAGCCGAGCTCCTGCGGGACATAGCCGATGAGCATCCGTGCCGCCTTGCCATTGCGGCGCACGTCGATGCCACCGACGCGGATCGCGCCTCGATAGCGCAGAAGACCGAGCACGCATCGGATCAGGGTGGTCTTGCCAGCACCGTTGGAACCCCACAACGCGACTGCGTCGCCTTGATCAAGCGACAAGGACACGTCGTCCACGGCGGGTGTCCGTCCGAATCTCTTGATCAAGTTGGTGATCGTGATCATTCGGCACCTCGCACTGGCATCTCTCCACTCGAACCATCGCCCGAGCGGCGACGCTCGTATCCCAGGGCAAGCATGCTCACACCAAGCGCGAGCAGAGACCCTCCAGCGACGAGGATCGGAGAGTGTGATGGAGGGACATCTGGCCTCCAAGTAGGCAACGGCAGCGGGCGCATGAGCGGAACCTCATCCGTGAATTTCGGTTCTGGACGAACCGCTGGAATTGCCCGTCCGACGAACTCGATCGCCTGCTGAGCGGGGCTAAAGAGAAAGAGTCGGAGGGCGGGTCGTTTGTCCATCAGGTTCTCAAAGAGCGTCTGCGACTCGTGGACAAAGTCCCCGATTCCGTCGTTGTTCTGGTCGTAGCCGGTGTAGTCGCTCCAGAAATTGCCGCGTTCGTCCTTCCAGAAACGGTTCCCGTCCAGCGAGCCCCTCCCAGCCACGGCGACCTGGTCGATGTTGTCGATGAAGTTGTTGCCGACAATCTCGTTGCCGCGGCTCGATGGGAGGATCGTGAAGCCGACGTCGTTGTAAGCCAGGGTGTTGGCCTCGAAGATGCCCGGCTGCGCGTCGGTGAATGGCGACCCGTCGAGGTAGACTCCGGAGCGATTGCCCGCGATCAGGTTGTCGCGCACGGTGAAGCGATCGGTCTCCTTGAGTCCGATGCCGTACCCACTGGGCCCACGGTTCTTGAGCAGGCGATTGCCTGTTAGCGTGACGCCCGTGCTATACATGAGATAAACGCCCACCGAATTGCCTGCGAGCTCGTTATCGGTGATCGTGACGTTGTCGCTGAACATGAGGTGGAGGCCGTACCGGCAGTCGTGGGCGGTGTTGCCACGAACGATGACACCGGAGGAGTACCACAGGATCGCGTCGCGGCCATCGTGGATCCTATTGCCCTCGATTATGGCACGGTCGGCACGCCAGAGACGCAGCCCGTCGCCGCGCCGAGCTATGTCCAGGCGTTTGCCACCAATGGTGTTGGCGATGATGCGGCTGTCCGGAGACTCGCGAAGGTCGATGCCGAAGAGGATGTCTTGAAGGACGTTGGATTCGAGTGTCACGCGTGGTGCAAGGACGCGTATGGCGGCGTTTTCCTGGTCAAGGTCGATGCCCGTGTTGCGGATCACAAAGCCCCGGATCGTCACGTCGGGGGCGACAACCTCGATAATGTCCCCAGATCCACCACCGTCGATAACCACGGCGCCGTCAGCGACGAGGGTGACGGGCCTGTCGATCCGCAGGTGCCCTCGATAGGTACCGGCGGGAACGTGCACCGTGTCGCCGGGTCGTGCCGACGCGAGGAGCCGACCGATGGGTCCGAGCTCTCGCTCGGCCGCTGCTCTCGGGGACACATCGCGCGGCGCGGCGTGTTCCTGGGCGGTGCACGGTGGGGTCATGAACAGGCCCACCAGTGCGAGCACTTGCCACAAGGACCGCGGGCGAGAACTGAAGTTGTCGGGTCCAGAAGCACTCACCGCGTGGCCCCTTCTTGGTTCGTGTTTCGCGGGCTCTTGTCTGGTTGGCTGTTGGCAAACAGCGGCTTGTACGCCCGGCGGTGGAAGAAGAAACCCACGACGATGAGCACGGCGGCGGCGACCGCGAGCCAGTACCCCGTCCCGAACTCCGCGTAGGTCTTGAACTGTCCGATCCCGCCCTCGCCGATGACCGTGGGGACGAATGGCTTGACCGACGATGACAGCGGTGCACCTGGATCGAGGTTGAGCCCGAAGGTGCGCATCCAGTAGTACAGGTCGACGATGAAGCCAATCGGGAACGTGACCGCCGGAAGCGCGAGCAGCACGGCCCATTTGCTGTGGATGGCCGCCGCACCCTCAACGAGCAGGAACATCGCGATGATCATCCACACCGCCGCCGCCCGCTCAAAAGCCGCGGCTTCGCCAAGGGGTCGCATCCCGATGTAGTGGTTCAGCCCGTCGATCTCGCGAACGTCGCCCGTGAGGTGATTGCAGTACGCGGTGAGGAAGAGACCGTTGGGATACTGGGGCGCTTCGAGCTCCATATGCCAGTATGGGAAGAAGATCGACACCAGCAAAAGCACACGGGCCGCCATGAAAATCAGGGTTGGCGTCAGATACCGCCAGCGGCGTGCATGGAGCTCCTCGGGCGGGATCCGCGGGCCGATCAGTGCGGTGAAGAGCTTGCTCATGCGTCAACTCCATTCCTTGGTGCCGCCTGCGACGTGAGTGTCGGGATCTCTCACGGCACGCGTCGGGCTCAATGCCCATCGCGGGTTGTCACCCGCGACGGACGAGTGGTTCACTTGGATGCCGTCGCGGCCCCGGCGTCCTTCGCAGGAGCGACGGCGTTGCCCTTGGGCTTCACGTGCAGATAGCCCATCATCTCCAGGTGCAGAGCGGAGCAGAACTCGGTGCAGTAGTAGGGGTACGTGCCGGCCCGATCGGCGGTGAAGGTGAACTCGGTGTACTCGCCCGGCTCGAGTGACAAGTTCACGTTGTACCCGCCGATGCAGAATCCGTGCGTCGCATCCTGAGCGGTTTCCATCGCCGTGATGCGCCAGGTGATCACGTCACCCTCGTTGACCTCGACGTGCTCGGGCTTGAAGTGGCTGCGGACGGCGGTCATCTTGACCAGCACCTTGTTGCCCTCGCGCGTCACGCCTTCGTCACCCTTCTTGGGAGCGTCGGGCGAGAGCATCTGCTTGTGCGGGTCCCAGCCGACCTCGGGGTACACCTTCCACGTCTTGAGCTTGTCGGCCTTGATCATCTGGCAATAGTGCGGTTCGCCAACGCCGATGGGGCTGTCGTAGATGACCGGCATGGTCGTGCCGGGCTGAACGATGTCGAGCAACTGGAAGTTTTGCGGCAGCAGCGGTCCCGTCGTCAGGAATCGATCGACCGACCACTTGCTCATGGAGATCAGGAAGTTGCCGTCGGGGCTCACGGTGTCGCCCTCGGCGGCGCACAGGTGCCCAATGTTGTACTGCACGGGAGTCTTCTGCACGAGCTTCCAGTCGCCCTCGGGGGCCTTCTTGGCCGTCTCGCCGCCCAAACTCCAGCGCGCAACGGCCGAATCAAGGAAGAGCGACGTGTACGCGTAGCCCTTGTCGTCGAACTGAGTGTGCAGGGGCCCGAGGCCCAGTTCGACCTGCGCCTCCTTCACCGAGTCGAAGTCCAGCACCGGGACGCCGTATTCGTCCTTGCTGGAGAACTTCTTCTCGGCGATGGCCTTCTTGATCCGCTCGATGGAGTAGATCGTCACGTGCGGGTCCAGCTTGCCAGCGACAACCATGTACTTGCCGTCGGGAGTCACGTCCACGCCGTGCGGGCTCTTGGGCTCTGGGGCGAAATGGAGGATGCCCTCCTCCACCAGCGTCGCAAGCTTGAGCAGCGGGAACCCGTTGACCTTCTCCGCTTTGCCAGCCTTGAACGCGGCCTCGGCCTTCTTCCAGTCGATGATGTGCAGGTAGTCCATGTCACGCTTGCTGGCACCGGCCTCGAAAGGCGGCTGACCCTTCTCGACGCCGCCGGTCGCCATCTCGGTGTTGAAGGAGTTGATGAAGAACCACCCGTCGCTGGCGAGCTTGCCGGCATCGGCAAGGTCCTGCCAGTAGGGCGGCAGTTCCAGGGCGAAGGACTGCGACTCGTCGATGCGACCCTTGGCTCGATCGAACTTCCACATCGTCACCATGCCGCGGTACGACTTCTTGTAGTCCTCGGGCAGGGCATAGCCGTAGCCCAGGACCGTGCCGTACTGGCCCCCCTCGATCACGTAGTCCGTGTTGGGGGTGACGAACGCCGCGCCGTGATCGCTGATGGTCAGCGGGTTCTTGACGACCTGCTTGCAGTCCCAGTCGCGAAGATCGATGACGCCCAGCCGGGCGTTGGCCTTGTCGCCGATGAAGAGGAACTCGCCGTCGTAGTCCCCTTTGGTCTCCGACAAGGCGGGATGGTGGGTGTCCCCCCATTCGACGGGCTTGCCGTTGATCTTGAGTGACTCTCGGATCGGGTCTTTGTCGCCCGCGAAGCCATAGCCCTGCCACGACTCGGGCGTGAAGACCGCGATCGAACGGAGCAGCCGCATGCTCGGGACGCCGATCGCAAAGACCTGTCCGCTCTGCCCGCCGGAGGAGAAGAGCACGTACTCGTCGTGCCGGCCGCTGGGCATGAACGTCTTGGCCGCGGCCAGGAGATCATCGACGTTCAGCTTGCGGTCGTTGGCGATCTTCGTGAGCTGCGCGAGCTGCTCGGGGGTGATCTCGACGGGCTTCGCCTCCTGCACGCCGCTGCGGCGACGACGGCCCTCCTGCTGCGCCATCGCGTCGGTGCTGAAACATGCGAACGCGGCACCCGCGGCGAGGAGCAGTGTCCACATGGTGCGAACTCGAGTCGGTGAAGCCAGTCTCATGCTGATTCTCCAAGTTGTGCGGACGCGATGCCGAAGGCCGGCTCGGGGCCGCGGGTGCGAGTCACTTGCCGCCGGGAGTGCCGGGCTTGGTGCCCTGCAGCGTCCGCAGATAGGCGATCACGTCCAAGATGTCGTCGTCACTCATCGCCGGGTTCCCGCCCTTGGGCGGCATCTGAATCCCGGTGGTGTTCTTCGGATCCGAGGGCGAGCGACCCTGCTTGATGAAGGCCAGCAGGCTGTCGTCGTCGAGCGACCGGATGAACTCGTTGTTGGCGAGCGCCTTGCCGTTACCCGCGATGCCCACCCCGCCCTTGCCGTGGCAAGCGATGCACGAGCTATGGAACAGTTTGTCTCCGCTCGCGATGTACCCGGCGAGCTCCTTGTCGCCGCCAGCAGCTGCGAGCGCCGCGTCCTGCTGCGCCGCCGTGGGCGGAGCGTCGGCCACCATCGCTGGAAGTGCGGGCATGCGCCTTGGATCCTGAAGTCCGCGCATGTAGACGACCAAGTGACGAAGGTCCTCATCCGCCAAGTCGTCTCGCCCCGCTTTCGGCGGCATCCCCACAGGCTTGGCGTTCGGCCGGCCCGTGATCAAGAACTGCTTCAACTGTTCGTCGTCTTGCGTAGCGACGAAGTTGCTTTCAAGAAGGTTCTTGCCGAGTCCCTGCACTCCCCGTGCATCGGCACCATGGCACGCGACGCAGGCTCTGGCGAAGAGATCGCGCCCGTGCGTTGCTTCTTCGACCGACAACAACGGAAGGGCTGGTGCGGCGACGAGATCCGCGTGGGCTCGGCCATACTTGATGGCGGCCAGCCGTGCATCCTCCTGCCCCTTCCACGTCTTGTAAACCTCGCGTCCCCCGAACCCGAGAATGGGGGCCATCACCAGGCAGGCCATGAGAAAGGCCTTCCCAACCTCTCGCAGTCCGCCGTCCTGCGGTGGGTGCCACTCATTTGTCGTGTCCCGCATCGTCGCATCGCTGGAAGAGGAACTCGCTTTCACAGTGTCTTCGAGGCCCATGACCGTCTCCTTGGCGGATATCTGGATAAAGATATCGACCAAATGTCCCCCTGTCAATCACTCGGGTGTTTTTTCACGGAGGCTGCTGCGCATGAAAAGTTCGGGCTTTGATCGCATCCGGATGGCAGGTGGGACGCCACAAGGGAGGACGCGGGTGTGGCCGCCCGCTCACTTGGGAGTCGAAGAGGCTGGGACCCCACGGCTACATCACCAGGGTGGGATGTGGTCGCGACATTCGACGAGTTCGGTCAGGATCCTGAAGCTCGATCGGCGGAGGCTCACAATCCACCGGAGCATCGCCGCACTGCTGAAACGGCGCGTGACCGTGCCCCTACGCCACTTCCGCCGAGGCGTTGGGTGACGCCTCGGGGCCACGATCTCTCGGCGAGTACTTCGACGCTGATCGCCAGCGACTCCATGCAGGAGCGGATGCATAGGGCAGAGCACAACTTGACTGGCCCCTAGAAACAACGCGAAGAGTTCGTGATCCAGACGTATCCGACCCGCTCCACTCGATGCCCTCGGCACCGGAGAAGTGAATAGGCTTGTGCACGATGAGGATCGACCTCGACAATTGCCGCCGTCTGTTACAGTACCAGCGCGTGCGAGCCGTCTTGGCGTGTCGACTCGCCGCTGGATGTGCGATGCTCTTGCTCGGAGGCTGTGAGCGGGTCGGAATTCAGGAACACTCGATCGGCAAGGGCGTCGAGAGTGTTCCCGCGGCATCGGAGCCGGTCTCCGAGTCCGGGCCCGCTGCGGCCCGCCCGGCGAAAGAGCCCGGCCGTGAGTGGGCTGTTCCGGCTGGCTGGACTGAGGACCCAAACCCGCGGCAGATGCGGCTAGCGACGTACATCGCGCCCGATCCTGCCGGACCGGTGGAGGTCGCGGTGACGCGCTTCGGCGGTCGCGTTGGTGGCGAACTCGCGAACATCAATCGCTGGCGCGGACAACTGGGCTTGCCACCGATCGGGGAAGCCGAGCTGGATGAGACGGTCGTCCGCTTCTCGGCAAAAGGTCACGCCGGCTACGAGACCCGGATTGAAGCACCAGGGGGTGTGATGCTGGCGGCTGGGGTCTACGACGAGACCGGCGATCAGACCTGGTTTGTGCGGGCGACCGTCACGGACGCCGAGGTGGCCGATCGACTCGAAGCCGACCTCTTCGGGATGGCCCGATCGATCGCGGGTCTTGGCGATAAAGGTGGCAACTGATGCGGCGATTGGTTGAGATTCTGGCGTCCCTGAAGCTGACGGTCGTACTGATGACGCTGGCGATGGTACTCATTTTCATCGGCACGATCGCCCAGACCAAGCTCGGCGTCTGGCAGGCGGTCGACGAGTACTTCCGGTCGTGGGTCGCGATGGCGGACCCGGGGCTGTTCGTTCCCTCGGGGGACTTTGGCTTTCGCGTGCCGATTCCAGGCGGGCTGACGATCGCGGGCCTGATGATCGTGAATCTGCTCGCAGCCCACGCCATCCGGTTTAAGGCTACGCGGAAGCGTGTCGGTGTGCTGGTGCTGCACGCGGGCCTGATCGTTCTGCTCGCAGGCGAGTTCGTCACGGGCTTCATGGCCGACGAGGGGTTGATGTCCATCGATGAGGGAGCGAGCAGCTCGTTCGTCGAGGACATCCGCGAGGCCGAGCTGGCCTTGATCGATCCCAGCGATCCGAGCCGCGACCGGGTGATCACGATTCCGGGCTGGATGCTCGCCGGCGCCGCTCGGTCGGGAGCGACGATCGTTGATGAGCGGCTACCCTTTGAGGTGCGAGTTGATCGGTGGATGGCCAACGCCGAGTTGCTGCGTGCGCACGGGAAGACGGAGGCAACTGCGGGCATTGGGCTGAAAGCCCGTGCCGAGGACAAGCCGCGTGTCGCCGGTGTTGAAGGCTCGCAGTCCGACTCGCCTGCGGCGTACGTGACACTTCTGCGAGGCGGTACCGAGCTCGGGACATGGATGGTGTCGACCTCGCTGATCGAGCCCCAGCGCGTGGCGCATGGTGACGCGGCCTTTGGCCTGGCATTGCGATACCGGCGCACGTACTTGCCGTTCACGCTGCACCTGATTGATTTCAGGCACGATCGATTTACCGGTACCAACATCGCGCGGAACTTCTCCAGCGACGTCCGGCTGGTCGACCCGGAGCATGGCACCGACCGCGAGGTCAGGATCTGGATGAACAACCCGCTGCGGTACGCGGGCATGACCTTCTACCAGTCGTCGTACAAGCCCGACGGCAGCGGGACCGTCCTCCAGGTGGTGCGTAATCCGGGTTGGCTGCTCCCGTACGTTGCGTGCATTCTTGTGGGCGGCGGGATGACGTGGCACTTTGGCCAATCGCTCGTCGTATTCCTGCGCCGCCGCGCAGAGCACGGGCCCGTGCGGACGGGTAGCGAGCCCACACCCACGAAGAAGCCCGCCGCTGCGCTCGGACACGTCTGGCCTTGGGCGGTCGGTGTGTTCGGTCTGCTGATCGCGTGCAGCGCGCTGCTGAGGCCGATGCCGCAGTCAGACCTCAACGTGCGGTCCTTCGCGGAACTGCCCGTGTCGGCTGGGGGTCGGATCAAGCCGCTCGACACGGCGGCGCGGTCGATGCTCATGCTCGCGGGCGGACGCCAACAGGTGCGCACGGACAAGGGCGTCGTGCCCGCGACCACATTCCTGCTCGACCTCGTCACCAACCCTGATCGCGCCGCGGGACTGCCGATCCTTCGTGTCGACCATCCCGATCTTCTCGCGATGCTGGATCGTGCACCGGAGGACGGCGGACGGATCCCGCTCTCGGCGATTCAGCCCAAGTGGGACAAGATCGCCGAGCAGGCGCAGAGGGCGTCGAACGTTGAGCCCCGCGACCGAGATCCGTTCCAGCGGGCGGTGCTGGAACTGCACCGGCGTGTGAACACACTGCTCTCGCACGCTCAGCTGCGCGAGCCCTTCGCGATCCCGCCGCTTTCGCCGGACGGCGAGTGGCGTCCCTTCAACGAAGCGTTCATGGACGAGCGGAGCTCGAACACGCCACACCCGAGCGTGGCGTACCTGGCGACGATGCTTAAGGCCGCGAGCGAGGACGACGCCGAGACGTTCAACTCCGCGCAGGCTTCATACACGAAGCTGCTCGAAGCCTCGATGCCCGAGGTGATGCAGCGGATGCGGCTGGAGGTGTTATTCAATCGCGCCTCGTTGTTCACCGGGACCGCCGCGGTCTACGTGCTCGCCTTTCTGGGCGTGTGCTTCTCGTTCATCCTGCGCTCGCGCCAGCAGGCCAGTCCTGGGGCCGAGCGGCTTCGGGTCGGCTCCTTGGCTCTGCTCACCGCGGCCGTGCTCGTGCACACCGTCGCGATCGGGCTTCGCATCTACCTGACGGACCGACCGCCGGTGACGAACCTGTACTCGTCCGCGGTCTTCGTCGGCTGGGCCGCGGCGCTCGCGGGCGTGTTCATGGAGCGACTCTTCCCGCTGGGCGTGTCGATCCTGGGCTCGGCGACGATCGGGGCGGCGACGCTGATCATCGCGCACAACCTCGGCAACGACGGCGACACGATGCAGATGATGCAGGCTGTGCTCGACAGCAACTTCTGGCTCGCGACCCATGTCATCACGATCACGTTGGGATACTCCGCGACGTTCCTCGCGGGCGCGATCGCGTCGGTCTATCTCATCGGGCGGGTGTTTACGACCGCCGTCAACGCGGAGCGCGAGCGGGCGATGCTCCGGATGGTCTACGGGGTGGTCTGCTTCGCGCTGCTGCTCAGCTTTGTCGGCACGGTGCTGGGCGGGATCTGGGCGGATCAGTCGTGGGGCCGGTTCTGGGGCTGGGATCCGAAAGAAAATGGCGCAGCATTGGTCGTGCTCATCAACGCGATCATCCTGCACGCGCGATGGGGCGGCATGATCCAGGCCCGAGGGATCGCGGCGATTGCCGTCGTCGGCAACATTGTCACAGCGTGGAGCTGGTTCGGGACCAACATGCTCGGCGTCGGGCTGCACGCCTATGGGTTCATGGCCTCCGCAATGCTCTGGCTCGTGCTGTTCGTCGCGTCGCAACTGGCGATCATCGCGCTGGCGGGGATGCAGAACCGTTGGCGGCCGACGCCGCTCCAAGAATGATCGCACAGACGGCTTGAAGAGCGTATTCGTATACGCTTATCCTGTATCTGTCTGACGGAGAGCACCGTGACCGAGCCCCCCACCGCACCAGCGACAACCGCAGACTCAGCCCAGAAGAAGGTTCTCTCTGCGCGAGCGGTTACGGTGCTGTCCGTGCTGTGCGCGGGCACCCTCGGCGTGCTTGGCGGCCTTGGGGCCTTCACGTTCGGATACGGCGACGGTGCCGCCTACCTCACCAACAACCCCGCGTCCTGCGCCAACTGCCACGTGATGCAGGAGCACTACGACGCTTGGGTGAAGTCAAGCCATCACGGGGTTGCGACGTGCAACGATTGCCACCTGCCGCACGACTTTGCGGGCAAGTGGATCACCAAGGGCGACAATGGCTTCTTCCACTCGCTGGCGTTCACGACGGGCAACTTCCACGAACCGATCCAGATCAAGGAACGCAACCGTCGAGTGACACAAAGCGCCTGCCTGCACTGTCA
>ERZ1066127.951-NODE-951-length-12586-cov-11.710239_pt1 | contig 12586 bp, 10 predicted proteins | sample MGYA00382774_ERZ1066127 | MGnify/ENA primary metagenome ERZ1066127 (study PRJEB33369, sample SAMEA5778357) | biofilm metagenome | biome: Industrial cooling water; feature: Water cooling tower basin; material: Biofilm | place: United Arab Emirates | collected... | reverse complement strand
CAACTGACTGCTCCGTTGACTTCGAACCAAACTGGATCGAAGCACCTTGAGCTTGAATCCATGCCGTAACGAATCTACGGACTGATTGGCGATGAATATCATTGAGAAAGTCTTCAGCCACTGAAGTGTCGTTCCAGACAATGTTCAAGTTCGACAGTTCGTCCCCGTGTGCGGAAAAGGGCGATTCATTGATCGAGGCTTTCAGGTGCCCGTCACTAGGATACTTCCCTTCGTGGAATGAAAAAGCAGGTTCTTCACGATCCTGGTTGAGCGTAGAAGACGTGATCAACACCTTGCTAGTATCGCTGGTGATGTTCTCCCTGATCAGAGTCAAAAGCTTCGGAAGGCTCACGGCTTGAGTGCTATTTTCCTCCATCGCCTTGAGTAGCTTGATCGTCTCTACGATTCCATCGTCAGCTGAGGCAATATCTACGCGATTCTCCCATGTTTGCGCGGCGAGTTCGGGGGTGATCGTGAAGAATGCCGATTTTCCCAATGGGCCTGAAATAACTGTGATTCTATCACCTGCACCGCCGTTACCTAGACAAGTGCTCCATAATTCAAAGCTCTTATCCCATGGCACCGACTCATTGAAAATTACCACAACGCTTCCTTGTGCGGGGGTTGCCTTGGAAGCGTCCTGTTCGTTGTCTCCGCACGAAACGAAGACGAGAGACACTGCGGCGATGACAAGTTGGGCGATGTTGGTTTTCATGAGTTGAATGGTGATGTGGTTCATACTGAGTAGGCGTGACTGAATTTGTAACTGGCGTTATGATTACGCGCGTTCTTGGAGGGCGTAGTGGTATGTCGTAACGGCATCCGCGATGAAAAGTTCTCGCTCGTGCTGAATCATCTCCAGGCGACCTTCAGCGCTTCCGAGCATGTTGGATCTGTCGTGCAAATCGGTATGCAGCTTATCCAGATCTTTTTTGACGCTCCCGTAGTGTGGATTTTTAATTTTTCCACTGTGATAGCGCTTATTGAGCATGTAAATAAGTCCAGAAAGAGAGAGAGCTGAGGCTGTTATCTCGAACAACATCCATTTCTGCGTGAAATCTCCTGCTTGCATCGCTGCACTTTCAGATTGATTGGCTACAATTTTTGTCTTTGCTGCACCAGATAATCCATTGAGTCGTGTCATCGATCCTAGACCCAAAATTAGGTCTCCGAAGGAAAGAATGCATAAGAGTGCAAAGCATCCCATAGTAATTTTTTTGAAACGATTACTAATACATATAAATGCTATGGATTCTATGACCATAGCACATATAACTATGGTGAGTCCCAAACCATAGGTGATGTATGGGTGATTTTTGAAAAGTGGGAGATGAGTGCTCTCGAAATGAGCCTTCATTGTCAGTGGTGATGAGACCAAAAGAATTAGTAGAGCTACTGCAAGAATCACCAACATCAGCCAGTCTCCAGGGGTGAAGGGCTTCTTCTCGACGTGGTCGTTCAAAAATTGTGGAGTGTTCGCGAGCTCTTTAGAAACGCGGCGCAATTCTTTTTTGGTCGCTACGCAATTGCCCTTAATGACCTCCGTGACTTTTTTAAGAGGTCCGACGAGAGGAGCGTAGTGTCGGTCAAAGACAGAGCCTGAGATCGCTTTGACGGCCTCAACGCTTCCGCTTTTGTTCACCACCTGTTGCTGAATTGCCGAGAACGGCATCAGTGGTTTTTCGTAGGTTTGATAGAACCGGGTAAAGGTGTCTTTATCCGCTTGGCTTGACGGCAGAAAGTTTTCTTCCGTATCAGCATCGTTAAGAAAAACTGCATCCGATTCAATCGCGGAAAAATTTTCAATCTCGTTGAAATCGTTCGATGAATTGGAATCGTTATTTTCACTCATGTTGTTCTTTGATGTGCTCATGTTTTTGTTTCTTTCTATTTCTCTGCAAGTCCTGCGTGTCGTGTTCTGTCTTTCCTGTGACATATAATGTTCTGAATAATTGGGTTTCTGTTGCCAAGCTCCCTCTGGCTCCGATGCTCAGTCAGTTGATTCGGTGGTAACACGTTTTCTGCATTACCTCCGTTCTCTTTATCAGTGCGTGACACTTCTTGAGTTGCCCGTGACATTATTCGTAACTGTGCTTCCATTCTGGAATTGTTAAGAAATACTCGAATCCTATTGGCCAAACTTTAGATGCACATATCGCATAGTAATATTCACGCATTCTTCCATCACGCACGATTCTTTCAGGAGTGTCGTAGAGAAATTCGATCTTTTCTTCTTGATCCGAAACCATTATTCCGATGGCCGATAAGTTGACCATTCCGCATTGGCAGCAGATTAGAGGCTTGTCTGGCGGAGGGGTGTATTCATGTGCTGTGTGGAAATACACCTTAGCCAGTGGGGGTAGTGTGTGATTACACTTTAATGTTATCGTGGAAACACGCATCAAGTCTTTCTTTACTTGAAGTAATGCGATGTCCAGCGATGCGCCTTGTATCAAACAGATGAAGTATTTATGCCAAGTGGGTCTATCTGACAATGTGTAGGAAAATGATGCGATCCATTTAGGGATTCTTTCTTCATGGTTATTCATATGGTACTAGCGCAAGTAAGTTTCGTTCATTCAAACGGATGATATTTGGTAAGTTGAGATTCTGTTGCCAGGCTCTCGTCGCCCCGATTCTCAGTCAGTGCCGTTTCACAGCTATTTACTTCTCCAGTCGTCTCCCATAGTGATTTCCTACTTTCACAATCGATGCGTGACGAGCAGAGTATCCATCGTGACAGCGGTTGTATTCGCCTGACTTCCAGCAACGACGCTTGAAGATTAAGGAGCTAATTCGTCGGTGTTCTCAGGATGCACCTCGTTCGCTTGTGTAAAGGATAAGAAATGATCTGAACCTGGCGAACTTGCCGTTGCCGTCACGAATGGCACACGGGCTTTTTCTCATTGCTCTGGTATTCGAGGATGTCGATGCCGACGGTTTTGATGTCGATCACTCCGCCAATAAAAAGACAAGAGGCGTCTTGATTCATTTCTCTAATCTCAACTGGTTGATGGAAGTGAATCGCGGTATTTGATACCTTTGATGTAAGGGCTTCTCAATGACTTGAGTAGCTCCTGCTGGCCGCTTCCAAATTCCCGCCTGAGCGAGGTATGATGCGAAGAAATTGATCTTGTGATTGTCCGGCATTGTCCTTTCCTCAGAAAACCGTCCACTCTACCCCATTGGGCGGGTTGTACGACCAGTTCGCACCAGTTGATGATACGTGGCCATCAAGATGATCGGCGAAGGCAGAGAAACCATTCTCCCTTAGGCATTCCTTCACACGCTTCATCCTTGCGCGGAATGCCTGAGCATCTGTTGAGTCGAAGCCCTTGCGTCCTTCATCCTTATCATAACCACTACCCGCTTCATGCATGCCTTCCTGTGCTGCTTCGCTATGGGAAATAGATGATTCAGCATGATCGTTATCGCAAAGTCGATTGTAGCCGGTTTCCGCAAAAGGTTCTAGTGGCCCCAGATCCTTACGGATTTTGACGAGTTCGTCATCCTCGTCCGGGGAGAGATCATCTTCATCTTCGAGTTCTCTCAATTCGCAGTAGCGTTTGAAAAGGTGTGACAACGCCACTTGAATCAGTTGATCCTGCGCTATTTGCGTCATTTCGTTCCACGGTATTCCTCTTGTGATGAAATACTCAGCAACTGGATCAATACCCGCCTTGCCGGAGGGGGGGGCAATAACAGAGTCGCCTTTGGGTTCAAGAATGATGGCGTCCTCAGGGCGCAGGGATTTGCTCCGATCCAAGCCAAGAAGGTGGTGCAGGGTTTTGAAACCCGCCTTGTCAGGAAGCGTCCGGATGTCTCCGCAATTGAAACGGATTTGCCAATGGAGGGCGGTCGTTTCGATGAATTTTTTCGGTAGCTTCTTGTTCTTCAGCTCTTTTGTGGTTTTAATGCGCTCTAAGCTGATCACCTCGATTGGCCTGAAGATGTAACGCAGCCGTCCCACCTCGCCATAGACTAGCGCAATTTGCTCCACGCGATTGCGAAGAAGCGCATCCGCTTGCTCGGAGGAAAGTGATGGCGACGGCTTTTCAACAACGATAAGCCGTTCGGCCGAGAATTTTTGGTAAGCCTCCCGCCGCAGTTGTTTTCTGATGCGCTCGCCTTTTTCCTCTCCCATTACAGCGTCTAGAGTCGTGTCGGTCTCCACTCCCGTGAGGAGGGCTACCATCCAGGCAGATTGGAAGCGTTTGAATGTGGCCAGAACATCCAAGCCTGAAAGCTCGGCATCGCCGAGATTTACATCGAGGGAGACAAGGTCGAAAGGGTGTGACGCAGCTTGTTTCGCGAGATCACGCGCTTCATCAACATGGCAGGCGGTTTCGATGATGATCGAGGAGTAACCGTGTGAGGCAAAAACCTCGCGATAGATCCGCTTGAGCCTGGGTTGCAATTCGGGATCATCTTCGACAATCAGCAGGCGGACGGTTTTCATAGAGCGTGGGCAGTTTCGAGTGAGCGGAGAAGTGCGGGGATTTCGTGTTGAAATGCCTCCCATTCCATTGGCGTGACGGGTTTGGTCACCAGATGGTGAAGGACTGTTCTGATTCGATTTCCATTTCGATGGTTGGGCGACGTACAAAAGAGATCCAGATGGTGCTCATGATCCGCGAAGGCCTCCAAAATCTGCCTGGCCGCCTCGATCCCGGCGTCTGGTTCAGAGTTGCTTAGTGTCTCCCTCAGGTTCGCCAAGGCCGCGTGCCGGTTATCGGACTTCTTCCTCGCAAGATACCGGACTCGATCTCGCGCCACGACCCGGGTGGAGGTCTCCAGCATCGCACCCAAGCCTTCCGTCATTCTGACCACTCCGTGACCCGACTTTACAAGCTCGCCGACAGGAATTCCCAATCCGATGGCAAGTGCCTCCCCGCAATCGCGACTCGCCGATTCTGGAAGAACGAAGATCATGGCCACGTCATGCTGGGTCCCCCCCGGCGCCAGCTTGGCGATCCAATTCCAAATTGCTTCGTGGCATTCAAGAAAGTCTGCGGTGCTGCGCGTGGCACCACCCACAATAAATACCCGGCTGAGGTCATTCAAAACTCGCGAATAGCGAGTAGCCTCCTCTGCCTGTGGCCCAGCACTCAGGGACTCCCAATCCATCATCTCAGCATCAAGAATCTGCGCCAAAACCGCAGCATGCGGCCCGTCGCCAGCCACGAGTGTGTGGGGCGGATCAAACTTCCAAGACTCAGGGATGGGTATTCGCATCTTGCTGGAATTTTCCTAGCGTTACTGAGCAGTTTTGCCGAGAGAGATTTGTGGCATAGTTACTTCTCGGGCTTTTCGGTAATGCCGGATTTCAGCCGTAAGGCGGTATTTTGCGATCACTCCGTCAGCCAAAATGGATAAAAATTACCCCCATCTTTAGGACGATAGAAGAGATGCCCTTTTGTGGTCGGGTTACGATCTATCCAACTGATAACGTGCTCGCCGAATTCTTTTAGCGCGGGTCTTCGGCTAATATATTTTTTAAAACGAAGCCAATGTTGACGCGCCAATGCAAGCTCTGCATTGTCAATACCACGCGAAACTCTTACTCGACCTGGTATAGGATCACTTTTTATTCCTGATTTTTTTTCCTCTTCTTTTCTGGCTAGCCAACGCTCACGAATTGGGACGAGAATTGGCTTAAGATTACCCATTAGCTCTAATAACTCGGATCCCACATCTGTCATTTCAAATCTTTCCCTGGCATTCTTCAGATATTTTAAATGATGATTGGCTCTGCCTGGAAGCGTAAGCAAAACCTCTTCGCCATATGTTTGAATGTAATTCGCCAATACAGTCTCTATGTGCAAATCACGAACCTGAGCCATCAACAGCCCTCCTAGCAAGGTATCAAGATCAATGGCGCCATCATCCCCATCTACAGCAACACGTGCTCCACTACCGAAACCACCTAGCTCTGATCCATCCAAATCATCCTCGAACCCATCACGAAGTGAACTACTCTGTGACCTCGGTTTTTTGGAGGGTTTGGCTTTCCTATCTTCGTCTAAGATCACAGCACCTGCTTTTCCGGAGCTATTCGCCAAGGCATGAATCAGTTCGATTATTTTGAGCTCTCGTCCGGGCTGAGCAAGAGCACTGCGGATCATGTCGTAAGCCGATGCATGCTTGAGTGTGATTCTAGGACCGCCATTGAAACAGACCTCCCATAACCCTGGATTTTTAGGAAGTGGTCGAAAGATATTTCGTTCGATGCTCACCGAACAATACTGATCAAGCGCAGACTGGAGATGGGGCTGAAGAACTTTCATTGCTTTGTCCGGTGATAGTCCCTCTGGCTTATGCAAAATTCTGACTCTCGATGCAGGCATCATTCGAACAGCTTCATTTAGCGCACCATAACGCAACAATGCAGCGGCGTCTTTGCCATAGACCTTCTCTAAAGTTGGGTCAGTCACCGCGCCTGTCACAATAATCACAAAATAGGCTTTATTTTCACCGTTCATGTTCCCCTCGGCGATCTCGGCAAGTAGATTTAGACCACTGACTTTTTGCTTTCCTGCTCCGTCACCTAGGCTCATATCCAGCATCACCAAATCCCAGCCACCTTCTGAGATTCGCTCTTCAGCTTGCTTTGCATTGTATGCAGTGCTGCTTCTGACTCGCTGATGAGAAAGTTTTTTGTTTTCCTCAAAGTATTTCCGAACTGCTTCATCCACATGGTTGGCCCAATCAGTGGAATCATCGACAACAAGGTATTTTACGTGGTTTTGCATCGCTAATGAGTTTTAGTGTGGCTTGATAAGAAGAGGTGTGAATAAACGGACTCCTTCTTCCCAAGAAGGCGTGACAGAAAATGAAACGGCCTCATGCCATTCCCTGATTTTGGTGGCCCATTTGTGGGTATTGCCCGAAAAGTCAGGATGAGGATAGCAAAGGGCCTCCCAATCCAAAGAATCCTTTGACGGCAGGATTTTCAGCACTGCAAGGCGATCTTGATTTCTGATTGCGTCAATCAAAGGAACGATGCAAGACGCAGAGGACAAGGCAGTTTGCCATGAACTATGGAACAACGTCTGCAAACTATTCAAAGCAAGCAACAGATCTGCAAGGGTTCGCGTCGCGTCAACCACCACCAAATCTTTACCCCAGCTTTCGAACGAATCATCAAATTGGCCACTCCTGCCGAAAACGTCCCGTTTGGACAATTCGATCGCGAGCGTTTGGCTCAGTCCGAAGACCACACATCCCACCTTTCTCGCCAGAGGGCACTCCCGCGCTTCCGAGTGCCAACGAATCAGCCCGGAAATGCCTCGGGACTCTTCTGCTACAATAACAAAACGCAGTGACGGCAATCTAGAGACCCGCTTGCTTTTTGTTTTCGGTGGCGGCCACATCCAGCCGGTATCGTCATAACTCCTTTGGATGATTTTGGCACGAAGAATCACCCCCAGCGCCCTAGCAATAGGTCCGTTTCCCAGAATAAGGATCTGTGTGCAGCCAGTAGCCATGAATTAACAGTTCTTCACTGGTATGATTGCCTCGTCCCAAAATTTTATTGTTTTTGGAGCAAGATGTCCTTTGCCGACGAGGACTAATTCATCTCGAAACGAAACCGCCAGCTCATTCCGTCCCATCAAGGTCATGCTCCGCAACATTCGCGTGATGCGCAATTGGTTGTGATTGCCCTCCCTAAGGCAGGCATGAAAATCAAGTGGATAACCATCCAAGTTTATCAATCGACGCCCAATATATTCTACGACTTTGGTGGGTTCAAACGGGCTCTTACTGACAAATCCATGAAACTGAAGCAGTCGATCAATTGCCCGCTCAAAATTCGCTTGCAGTTTTGTATGGAGTGGATGAGCAGGGTCAACGAATGCTTCACGAACCTCATCCGTGAGTATCGGTGCACGGAGATTGAACTGGCTACTCACATATAAGGGAAATAACCACTGGATATAATCGTGAGTATTTTCCATCCACTTGTTGTCTTGATCAAGAATGTCCTGAAGTGAACGGCCCATGTGGTCAGTGCCGGCACCTAAGTAAAATGAGATGATTAATTCGCAATCTTCGCTCATGGGAATACTAGTTAGAAATGTAAATTTTGAAATTAGTAGCGTTGCATCTATCCTCACATGACACCATTGTTCAGCAGGTGCGCAGGCAGATAATTGCGTAGCCATTTGGGGAATTCCACCCCCTGTGCCAAAAGCGTAGTTGCTATCACTTCTGTGATTGCGGGAATGAGCAACCTACAGGCGATTTCGTGAATAAACTCCGTGTCAACGATCAACGTATCCGAATCCGTAGATTGAGCATATTTTCGCGCGATAGCATCCACTTTTTGTATCACCTCGATAAAAACATACTCGTTCTCACCCTCAAGCCTCAACCCAGCCGATACTAATGGAATTGGTCGCTCAATATCCTCTTCAGCGGAAAAAGCGAGAGTCACATCAGGGCATACCTCCTTTCCAAGTCGGTTACGTAAACAGGCGAAGAGACCTTCACTGTCAAATTCGAGATGTGCGCCATCGTCTTTGATGTAAATCGTCTTCAATTCATCTGCCAAGTATGCATCGAATACATCAGGGCAGCGAAACTCAACGGAATGAACACTAACAAAAATTGACATAGGCTGCTCGCCATTCGAAGCAAAGATTGCCGGATAGCCTCCGTAAATTGTCGGTCCCATGTGATTTCCTACAGGACGATATTTTTGAAGCTTGGTGAATTCTACGGATTTAGCCATGGAGAGTTAATTGCAGTTGTGAGATTTCGGAAGATAATCTAGTAATAATGCGTAACACTGTGTCGCCTAAATGATGCGAAGCATTCAATACTATTGGCGTTACGCATTTTGTCACGGATTGAGATCTAAAAATGTTTTTACGCGAATACGGCATATGATCGCTGCATGTGCAGAGGTAGATAATGGTGAGGTGTTTTCCGTCTTTCTGCATACGCGTTTCAAAAATTGGCATTAAAGCCTTATTCAGGATAAGATTTTTTTGGATTGTATATGTTCCCAAAAATACAAATTGGCACAGCTTTGCTATCCGTTGACTGATTAAGCCCATCGGGCATTACCTGAATCCACCATACATCTCGATCTGGTTGTTTTGTTTGTGTTATAGTCCAATTAGGGAGACTTTCTTCCAACGCATCTTTCCAAAGTGCTTCATTGTAATTCTTTATAGGACCATACCATATTTCTGATTTTTGTGCTAAATTTGCTTGGGATGATGATTTAATTACAATCCAGTCATGAGGTGGCACCCAATCGAGCCCTCCTGGCGTGCCGTTTTTTTTGAAAAGATTGCCATACAGTGGGTGTTTAAATCCTCTTTCTAAAACTGAATTATCTACAAGACTTTTTTCCACAAAGACAGAAACCTTTTCTTTGCCGGCAGATTTAACATGAATCCCAGGTTTTCCATACATATCGTGAAAAATATCCGCAAATTCCGAAATCTTGAATTCACGCCAAGCCCATTTTTGTTGTAGTATAGTAAGATCTGTGCTACTATTTTCTCTTCTTTCAGGAACGATTTTTACGTTGCCTTGCAACTTTTCGAGCGATAATATTTGAGTTTTGTTGAAAACTCGCAGGCGATTTAAGTCCATCCAACGAGGTGGCGACTGGAGGTATGTGACTAGTGAAAAAAATTGATCACCACTTAAATTTTCGATTTCCGATTGTAAACGGCTAATTACGACATCTGTAGCAACATCACTGCTTGCACCAAGGTTTTGCGCTAGGCAAAATGCTTCAGGAAGTTCGCCGACATCCAAGCAACGATTGGAATTCAGAATAGTGATTGCGGTTGGTTCTTTTTTTCCAAGTAAAGCAATGTTTGTTTCCTTAAATGGCTCACACGAAGTCAAGTGACCAAGTGATGGTTCTGCAGTTGCGAACCATGCAATTCGGTCGGCTACATAGTGCAGATGCCGGAAGGGTTTTGTGGGTTTGGGGTCTTTGTAGTAATTACTCTTCTGTGTTTTATATGGAATAACAATGCCTCTCGCAATGTCCACGGATTTAGATATTGAATCACTATGGGGAGAGTTTTTTCTCTGGAATATTACATCCCCTACAAGCGAGTAATACCCATCCAAGCCAACAGAGTTCCACAGGTAGTCAAAAGAGTCATTAACATAGTCATAACTGACAAGTGATTGTCTATTTCCATTAATTCCGTCGATACCCCATTTAATCTTTAGATTATCATCATGAATCTTTTTCTCTTCATTTCTTTTTTGCTCATCAGATCCTGACAATCGTATGGATTTCATCCTTGTCGCACCAAAAACTGAAAGCGACCTCACTTTCTGATTAGATAGCCACGGAATAACGTCAACAATCAATATTTCCATCAAAGCACGTGTCAGATCCCAGCTTATATTATCAAGTCCTGTCGGATCTATTAATGAATATGGGTCACTAGATGCCGTGAAACTACTACCGGATGCTAGAACTGCTGGAAGAATTGCAAAATTTGTATTTCGATCGATTACCTTGCTGAGTTTTGGCGCTATATCATACATCCATTGGTCTTGATGCCATTGCTGCTTATTTATATGATCGTAAGGAGGTTCTTTTTCGAGATTATCACGCCCATAAAATTTAAGACCTTGCTGCACAAGAGCTTGGTCAATAGCGCTAGAAATTTCGCCCTCATAACCAACGACCATTCCTGCAACCAAGAATTTCTCATTGTTACTTTGCCCGCTTTCATCATGAAAAATTTCAAAGTGGGTTTTTCCTAAGAAATCAAGTTTGGCTCTTTCAAGAAAAAAGCATTTTCTATCCCAAATATCGCACACATGCCGTCTAGCGAGGGATTGGAAATATGCTTCCCCCACAGCACTAATCAGCGCTTCCTTGCTCTCTTGCGCGATGTTCTTGGAAGATGTTCCAAAAAACCTTGGCTTCTCGAAGCTTAAATTGATGTTTTTATAGTTGGAGAGAATTTTGATGATTTCTCTTCGTCCAGACGAGCTGAACAGTACGATTGGCAGCGACATATCTGCCAACGCCAAAATTCGAGGCAAGAGGGTTAATGCTTCAAAATGTTCTGGGGAATCTTGCTTGGGATTGTTTGTTTTCCATGCTTGGAGCGCCGAAATGGTCTCTTTCGTTATGCCATTAGTCCAAGCTAGATCCGTTCTACAGAAATTATCCTTAACGAATGGGAAAAGCTTTTCGTAGAACTTGAGTTCGGTTGCCCAGTCTCCTGCAAAAAGGCGAAGATCAAGCAAGAGGATCGGATGATCATGGATCTCGAATCCCGGCAATTTGAATCGAAAGCGAAGATCCTTTTGGCCTGCCGCTTTCTCTTCCCACTGAGTTTTCAGTTCGGTGAATAATGACACGGGATCAAAGCTGCCCGTCTGGTCATTACGGAGAACCTTTACATTGGCTTTGCCATAGCATTCCTGAATCCAATCCGCCCAGCCGTGCGCCGCCTGATCGTCCACCAACAGAAGATTCAGCCCTCCACCTGCATCTGGATCAACATGACTCTTACCGCTAAGGGGAGAAAGAAGGTTACACGCCTCCAAGACGCGTTTGAGAGCTTGGGCATGGAGTGAGTCTATCGTGGTTTCTTTACCGTCTTTGATGATCTTTCTTCCTGGATACTTTCCTCCGCGCAAAATGATCGGGCCGATGATGTTGGAGATGGCGTGGCGATTTATCTCGGATTTTGTGTCATCCGTGGTAGACAAATTTAGGCGGATCTCGCGGAGGAAGCGTTTGAGAGAAGTTTTGCATTGGGTGTTGTAGGCTTCGTAAGATGCGACTCCCGGCTTGGTTTTGGCGAACCACTCCAGAATGTCTTTTAGTCCGGGGTTTTCATACACTGTGAGCCACGGAAGTTGGTCAGGTCGTAGGGTATGAAAGTGAGTAAGGGTCGGAACATTGACGTGCGCGCCTGGGGACACATCTAGAATGAGGATTTCTGGCCACTTGACCGGATCTACGGCGAGGTGCTTGACGTAGGCGGCGGCCCAGTCGAGCGGGGAGAGGCAATCGGTGGCGTTGATCGGTGCCAAGTCGGGATCGGGGGCGGTTTTTACCCAGACAATGACAATCCGGTCCGTAACGGGAAAATCAAATGACCACAGTTTACGGAAATGAGCCTCAGTTCCGTAATCGAAGACACAGTTTTTGAGGTTCGGAAATACGAATTCGACGGCGTTTTTCAGAGAAGTCATTTCGGAAGCTTGTATGAGTGATTGTTAATTGCTATTTGGCTGGATTCTCTTGTGGCTCATTCTGATTTTATCCGAAAAGTTCTCTCAATTCCGCCGAAGATAAATCTGCTGTGGACCAGTTACCCATCTTTTCCTGGACGTAAGCAGGTGCGGATTCGAGAGAATCAAGACCAATCTGACGGAGAAACTTTAGGGCCTTTACATGCTCGCCATGATCCCATTGAGATAAAATTCTCTGCCATTGGACAGTCGGCTCATCGGGAGACAAGCTTGCGCCCTGATTAAACCATTTCCTGACAGCGGGATTCTGCAGAAATCTGCTAGCATGAACATCCTTGTTCTTGATCGCATTGGCAAGAAAATCAGCAAGGTAGTGCAGCGGCAG
>ERZ1066127.946-NODE-946-length-12658-cov-12.885900_pt1 | contig 12658 bp, 6 predicted proteins | sample MGYA00382774_ERZ1066127 | MGnify/ENA primary metagenome ERZ1066127 (study PRJEB33369, sample SAMEA5778357) | biofilm metagenome | biome: Industrial cooling water; feature: Water cooling tower basin; material: Biofilm | place: United Arab Emirates | collected... | reverse complement strand
GTGGCTTCCACGTCGGCCGCGGCATTGTGCGCCTCGGCGAAGGCCTCGCCAAACAGTTTTTGGTGCAGTTCGGTGAGGGTGGGCCATTTGAACTTGCCGCCTTTGCCCCCGGGCAGGGCACAAAAGTCGGTCGATTCGTCTTTGGTGTCTACCGCCGCCAGCTCCATCAAACGGGTAGAAATGCCCTTGCGGTGGAATTCGGCGCCCACCACGCTGATGTCGAAGCCGATGTTGTGGCCCGCCAGGTGGGTGGTTTTTTCGAGCACCTCGTTCAGCTTGCCCAGCACAAAAGCCAGCGGCACCCCTTCGGCCTGCGCCCGTTCGGTGGTGATTTTGTGCACCTTGGCCGCGTTAAACGGAATGGTATAACCCTCGGGCTGCACAATGAAGTTTTGCACATCTACCAGGGCCCCCGCCGCGTCGTGCAGCTGCCAGGCCAACTGCACCATGCGGGGCCAGTTGTCGCTGTCGGTAATGAGGGCGTTGTAATCGCGGGGCAAACCCGTGGTTTCGGTGTCAAAAATGAGGTACATGGGCAAAAACGGGATGTAGCGAAAATAGCGAAAAGCTGGGTGAGGGCGGTGGGGGAGTTATCAACAGCGGGGCGGTTAAAGGGCGGGGGTTTAACCGCAGAGATAGGGAGGGGTATTTTACATTTGGGGTCACCAAATCGAAACAGAATTAGTAAATTGCATTCAACAAATTGAGAATACGATAAATGAAGCTAAAAGAGAAAATATCACTTGAAGAAGTGTGCGGACAGACCTTTAAAGTCAGGGTGGTAGAAGCTTCTGAATACGGCAAAGCCGCATTCACTCATTACTTTCATAACCGCCAAAACGGTGTATCAAAATTTTATAAGAAAGAGGCAATTCAGCACGTAAAACGTGCTTTGGAATACAAGTTCCCTGATGAAGACATCACTTTGATGGTAGCTGAAGAAGCATTACAATATATGCTTTTTGATTTCAAGAAAGACGTTCCATTTCCCGAGCCTTCAAAACCGAAATTTAAGTTTATCGACTTGTTTGCTGGAATTGGTGGTTTCAGAATTGCTATGCAGAGCCTTGGTGGCAAATGCGTTTTTACAAGCGAATGGGATGAACAAGCCCAGAAAACCTATGAAGCCAACTTTGGTGAAGTGCCGTTTGGAGACATTACCAAAGAGGAAACAAAGAAATTTATTCCTGATGGATTTGACGTTTTATGTGCAGGTTTTCCTTGTCAAGCATTTTCAATAGCTGGAAAAAGAGGTGGATTTGAAGATACACGTGGGACGCTATTTTTTGACGTTGCAGAGATCATAAAGAGAAAACAACCAAAGGCAATTTTCTTAGAAAACGTAAAAGGACTTTTTAATCATGATAAAGGCAAAACACTAAAAACCATTTTAAATGTTTTGCGTGAAGACCTTGGTTATTTCGTTCCTGACCCACAAGTTTTAAATGCGAAAGACTTTGGAGTTCCTCAAAATCGTGAAAGAGTTTTCATTGTTGGTTTTAGAGGAGATTTGGGGATTGACAGTTTTGAATATCCAAAACCAACAAATCAAAATGCAACTTTTGAAGATGTGAAAGAAGAAAATCCAGTTTCGGTAAAATACTACCTATCAAACACTTATTTAAACACGCTAGTTAATCACAAAAAAAGACACGAAAGCAAAGGCAACGGCTTCGGCTTTGAAATTATACCAGATGATGGAACCGCAAATGCTGTGGTTTGTGGCGGTATGGGGAGAGAGCGAAACTTGGTCTACGATGATCGAATTGAGGATTTTACACCAGTCACACATATAAAAGGTGAAATAAATCGGCAGGGAATTAGAAAAATGACGCCAAGGGAATGGGCAAGACTTCAAGGCTTTCCAGACACATTTTTAATTCCAGTTGCTGATGCTTCCGCATATAAGCAGTTCGGCAACTCCGTTGCGGTTCCAGCCATTCAAGCAACTGCAGAGCAAGTTTTAAAAGCAATTAAAATCTTAAAATGAGTAAACTAAATCATTTAGGAATAACAGTAGGTGCTAACAATAAGGCAGAAATAGTTTTTGACAATTTGTTTCCGAGTTTTTTAAATGTGAAATACAATAAACCTTCTGATTATATTTCAACGTATTGGGAAGCATTTCAAAAACACCCAGAAGGTAACAACAACCTTAATGGCAAAATCTTTGAATACATACTTGCGACTTTGTGTGTTAGAGAAAATATTTTACCTCTCTATATGAGTGCAAAAGTTGCATTCGTACCCAACGTGATTTATGACTTAATGTTTTATACAGCCGAAAGAGGACCAGTTTGTATTTCAGCCAAAACAAGTTTACGTGAACGGTATAAACAAGCCGACTTAGAAGCAATCGCATTAAAATACGTTCACAGAAAAGCTTTGAGCTTTTTGGTAACACTTACTGAAAAAGAAGCGAAAAGTGTAAAAGCAAAAATAAAAAGTGGTGATGTGATAGGCCTTGACAATGTTGTGGTAGCTACAAGTAATGAATTTAATGAACTAATAGAGGAACTTAAATCGTATAAATTTTCGGAACCACCGACAGTTAAAGTGATTGAGAGCAACCAAATAATAACTATTGAAAAAGTAAATGCATTGAAGTAATGAACGATAAGCAATTAATAATGTCTTTCGAGGCCAACACCATACAGCATCTTGGTGTAAAAATGTATTCTACAATTCCTCCTGCACTGGCTGAATTAATTGCAAACTCATACGATGCTTGTGCTACTGAGGTCTACGTAAAACTCTATGATGGTGCAGAAAACAAAGTTATTGTTCAAGACAATGGAATAGGTATGTCGTTTGACCAGGTAAACGACTTTTTTTTACGAATTGGAAGGAACAGACGAGTAGAAAAACAAGTTTCTGCCTGTAATAGAATTCCAACAGGTAAAAAGGGACTTGGAAAATTAGCATTGTTTGGAATCGGTGATACAGTAAATATTATAACTTGCCAGGGTGAAGAGGCAGTAAGTTTTATATTGGATTGGGAAGAAATAAACCAATGGGAATATGGCAAACCTTATACACCCAAATTTGAAATATTAGCCAAAGGTCAAGTAGAAAAAGGGACTACAATCATCTTATCAAATCTTAAACGGAAATCGGGGTTTCCTTTAAATGATTACGCAGAAAGCATCGCAAAGCTTTTCAATTTCAATGATAAGTTTGTTGTTTATTTATCATTAAATGATGGTGAACCTTTTCTAATAGACAACAAACTTAAATACAAAAATATTGAGCCTGAGTTTGAATGGGACATGGTTAAGGTTGCAAACTCAAATCCCTTAATATATAGTGTCAGTGATAAAATTACAGGTAATATAGTTTCAACCGAAAAACCATTAAAAGCAAATCTTAGAGGTATTACTCTATTTGCCAATGGACGAATGGTAAATAGTGCAGAATTTTTTGGCCCATCAGAATCAAGTCACTTCTTTTCTTACGCAACAGGTTGGCTAAATATAGATTTTATAGACAATTGGGAAGAGGACGTAATTTCCACTAATAGACAATCAATAGATTGGGAAAATCCACTAACAAGTGAATTGAGAAGTTATTTAGCAAGCTGTATTTCCATTATTGAAAAAGAATGGAGGGAACTGCGAAAAGAAAAAAAGAGAAAAAATATATCCGCAAAAACTAATGTAAATGTGTCCAGTTGGGTAAAAACACTTGCAGGTGACGTGAAAAATAATGTTGATACTTTAATTAATATCCTTGATGATACACCTGAAATTTCAGAGGACACGCAGCAAAAGTCGATTCAATTACTTTATAGTCTTGTTCCTGAATATCCAAATTTACATTGGCGTCATATTCACCCAGAAATCCAAGCTGTTTCAAGAAAATATTATGAAACAAATGATTACTACACAGCCTTTATTGAAGGTTTAAAAAGATATGTTGCTGAAGTCAAGAAAAAATCGGGTTTGAGTAACATTTTAGACAGGAATCTAATGCAAGCTGTTTTTAACAGAAGATTGCTCGTAACGAAAAAGTATAAAAAAACTGATGGAAGTTTATTTGATTCTCATACTATCCAGAATATAGAAGAAGGTCAGAAAATGCTTTCAGAAGGAATTGTAGTTGGTGGGAGGAATCCACTGCAACACGAAGAACATTTACAACTAAGCTCAACAGGTTTGTTTTCAGAAAAAGACTGTTTAGACTTCCTAAGTCTTCTCTCACATTTATATAAAAGACTTGATGATGCCGAAACTCCATAAAATCTTACAATTGGTGGCACTTTTGCAAAACCGCTCAAGCCAAGACTAAAGCCAAGTTTTGAAAAAGAGTCACCAACCCAACGCGCCAAGACATACACTTATTAAACGTTCAAAAACGACAGAAAAGAAATGCGAATTGCTATGAGGCGTTTGGCTAAATGGCGGAGGCTTGGTTAATTGAACATTCTACCATTAATCAATATTTGTTATGTATTGATAATTTTGTGTTCCGAAATCCACCATTGCGCCAAGCACCGAACCGTTAGTTAAGTCTGCTTTGCCTTTAGATAAAGTTCAAGGCATCTTTGATTAGAAACTTCATGGGACCCATATTTATTGGAATCTATTTTGTTATCGCTGTTTTAACAATTCTCCTCTTTAGGTCCCCCAAAACCAAAGGAGCATTAGGCGAATGGCGAGTTCAACGGGGCTTAGGCAAAAACATTCCAAACGAGAAATACATAATTCACGACTTGCTCATAGCTACTGGTGACAAATCCTACCAAATTGATCACGTGGTTATCAAGCGAACAGGCATTTTCGTAATTGAAACGAAGAACTTTTCAGGGCTGATATTTGGTCAGGAAGGTCAAAGGGAATGGACCCAAACATTGGCTTATGGGCAAGAAAAGAACCGATTTTACAATCCCATTTTTCAAAATAAGCATCATATTCATGGATTAAGGGAAATTTTGGGTAAAAGCGATGGCTTTATTTCCATTGTAGTATTTCCTAAAGCTACATTGATGACTTCCTTTGATTCGAAAGTCGGTTCAATAGCCGATATGCAACGGTGGTTGATGGAAAATAGGCCAGAGGTATTTGCTGCACATGAAATTAAAACTATCTATGAACGGTTAATGGATCACAAGAAAAACCCGAGGCTCACCAACGAACAACACCTTGAGAATATTTACAAACTACAGGAGAAGATTGAGAACAACGTTTGTCCCAGATGCGGCAAAAAGCTTCAGTTACGCACCGGAAGGTATGGTTCATTTTATGGTTGTATCGGATATCCGTCGTGTAGATTTATAAAAAAGATAAAAGCAACTTAAAAAAACTCGTGTTGCCTTCATTGGTGCGAATACAGTAAATGAAAATAGCGTTACGCCCGCCCCCGGTTGTTGATCGTGGGGGGCATTGCGCCTGCGGAGGTGGTGGGACAAGAGATATTTGAACAACAATACGGCATTCAATACCACAGCTAAGGCTGCCGGCGGCGGTCGGCTTTCTGCTTTCCGCTGTCGGCCACACGCAAAAGGATACTGGCTAAGCGCTGAACGCTGTCAGCAGAATGATATGGTGCTTTCATTTGTTGAATCCTGACTGCTGACTTTTAGAAATGAGGTATATTAGTTGGTGAATGAACAACAAAGGGTGGTATTGAAATGATATTCTCGTTATTCGGAAAAAAAAAGACAAAATCAGCATTCCACATATCAGTCGAAGACAAAGGATGGGTGGAAGAAAGTTTTGAATGGCTTATCCAAGCTTTCGGTTACCCTTATACACATTCCCAACAGATTGAGTTTACCAAGAAGCATTTTCCTGAGAGTTTTAAGGGAAATCAAATCACCATTTCCCTTTTGATAAAAGACTTGTGTCGGTTATTACTCCTCAATGAAGGCATCATCAGCGTTGAAATCATCAAGGATATTCGCGATTTGAACCAAGTGCCTCATGCCATGGAAGGCAGGTTGTTTGATTCGGATATAGAGATTGCTGAGGGCACCTATAAAATCGTCTTGGCGAATGCATTACAACAGCACCCCAAGCTGCTTTTGCGATGCCTCTTATATGAACTCATACGCATCAAGCTCATTGAACATCTCTTGCTCGATGACCCTGTAGAAGTGGATCATTTTGTGTATTTGGCAGCCATTTATTTTGGACTTGGTGCTTTAATGGCACAAGGACTTGTGGAGGTTGGTCGAAGCACTGATGGCATGATGCAAACCAAATGGAATTATTCAGCCAATATGCCGAATGAAGTAATGGCCTATGGTTTTGCCGTGTTTGCCAAGTTGATCGATCAGGATAAGCCCGGCTGGGTAGATGCCTTACCGAAAGAGTTACAAACTGAATTTGAAAGCGCCATTCATTTCTTGCATGACAATCCGTGTAGGCTCGTGAACGCCACCGAGTTGAAAGCGAATAAACTGTATCAATTGGCTTACGACCAATATTTGTCCAACGATTTCAAGAAGGCCATTGCCAGCTTGAAAGAAGCTTTAGCCATTACCAAGGATGTAGCCTTGCAATTGGATGTATTAAATAATCTGGGCTACTACCACCTCAGAAGCAAATGTTACGCAGAGAGTGTGCCTTTTCTCCAGGAAGCTATTCAACTAGACCCAACTTATGGCTATGCCATTGATAATTTAGGTTATGCCTTCATAAAACTCGGTAATCTAGCAGAAGGCAAAGCCCTGATTGAGCAGGCGCTCCAAACCGAATCGAACGACCATGCTTATTCTTATCGCAATTTAGCCTTGTATCAACAGGCAATGGGCAATGCCTCACAAGCTGAGTTGTTTTTCCAAAAAGCTTTCAATGCAGCAACAGATGGTGTTGATTTACTGGAATATTATTACGCCATTTTTTTAATGGAACAGGGCAAAAAAGATGAAGCCCTCAACTACCTCAACAAGGCTTGTGAAAAAGGAGAGCCGGAAGCCTTAGAGCTCAAAAAAAGAATGAATTACTAGTTTAGCTGCCGTCATTGGCTTAGATCACTAAAAAAGCATTTTTGATCTCGCCTATCGGTTTGCGAAATCACCGATTTCGCAAAGTCTCACACCGATACATTACATCCATTTGATTTTCTTGGCCTCCCCAAAAAATGGTACCAAGGCAGGCGTTAATGGGCGTTAGCCATGACTGTGCTCGTCTGGAGTCCCGCAGCACGCGCAGATTTTCGCAGCAGGTTTTTTCTGCGGCCGTCTGCGGGAACCCCTAGCGGCGAAGCGGTGGTAGAGCCAGCTGGTCCCTGAGCCTGGTCGAAGGGCGGCTGTCTGGTGTCGCGCAGAAAGCGCAGATTTTCGCAGCAGGTTTTTCTGCGGCCGTCTGCGAAGTCTGCGGGAAACCCTAGCGCCATCAGCTCACCGAAGACGCCCTCAGCCGTTGTCTGTCGTCTGTCAGCCGTCGTCCTCCCCTGCTACTGCTTCAGCAAACGCAACCAGCTTGCCGGGGCGGTGCCGCTTTGGTAGCGCAAGAGGTAGAGGCCCGGATCGGCGGTTTGCAGCTCGAGGCGTACTTGCTTTTCGTTGGTTTCGAATTGCTGGAGGATGCGTCCTTGGGCATCGCGGATTTCGATTTGAGCCGTGGCGGCAGTGGCCTGCTCAAGCCAGTAGAGGCCGTTAGACGGATTGGGATACACCTTCACCCCATGGGCTTCGCCAGGAGCTACCGAGGTCATGAAGTAACCAAAATCGGCACTGGCTTGCGACCAGCAACCGGCTTGCTCTACCTCTACCCGGTACACACCGCTCAAACTTGGCCTGATGCTGCGGTTAGTGGCACCGGCTATTTGTATCCCATCGCGGTACCAGCGGTAATTGGTGCCTACCACCGTTGCCCGCAGGCTGTCGCTGCCCAAGGCCTCAATGGCCGGGGTATCAACCGCAAACACCCGTATGGTGAAGCTGCCACTCACTTGGCAGCCGCCACTGTTGCCCGTAAATTGAATGGTGTGCAGGCCAATGCCCGCTTGGGCCGGATTGAAGATGCCAAAATTCACGCCCGGACCGCTGTAATTGCCGCCGGGAATGCTGGCCTGGTTCATTAAGATGTTGTTGCCGCTGATGCAAACATCGTTCACCGGACTGAAGTTGATGGTTGGAACCGCGTTCACCACCACTTGGATGGTGGCTGCATTGGTACAACCCGTTCCGCTGGCAGCGGCGGTGGTATAGGTGATGGCGTGGGTGCCCGCTCCTGCCAAGGCTGGGTACAGGGTGTCGTTTGAAACGCCTGGTCCCGACCAACTGCCGCCCGCCGGTGTTGCACCCGTGAGCCGCACAAAGGGGGTGCTGAGGCAAATGGGGCCGGGGTTGTTGACGCTCACACTGGGCAAGGCATTGACAATGACCACCACGCTGTCGACCCCTTCGCAACCGGCAGCATTACTCAGGCGGTAACGTAAGGTATGGATGCCCGCACCGGCTTGGCTGGGCGAAAACTGGTTGCCTGTAACGCCGGGACCGCTGAACTGTCCGCCGGCGGGTTGTCCGGTTAAGGTAACGGCCGCACTGTTGAGGCAATAGGCATTGGCCAATCCTTGCAAATCGGCTGCAGGTGCTGCCAAAACGGTCACAAAAGCTGTATCGCTGCTGCCACAACCGGGCAAGGTGTAAATGATTTGGTGGGTGCCTACCCCTGCAGTGGCAGGATTAAACAGGCTGTCGCTGCTCACGCCCGGACCGCTGTACACACCTCCTCGGGGAAATCCAGCTGTCAAAGTGGTAATCGCATTGTTCGCGCAAAGGGTATCGAGTGCGCCCAGTTGGGCCTGCAAACCCGCTTGCACCACCACAGCCAGGTTGCGCACCAAGGTATCGCTGCCGGCTGCATTGGTGGTAATGAGGGTGACGGTGTACGACCCTGGGGTATTGTACACAATGCCGCTGGGGTTGGGCGTGGTGTCGGTGGCCGGTGTTCCGCCCTGAAACTGCCACAACCACGAGCTTGGCTGGTTGGCGCTGAGGTTGCTGAAGCTGAGGCTGCCGCCCACACAAATGGTATCGGCCGATTGGGCAAAACCACCCACCGGGCGTTGTACCGGCGGCAGGCAGCTCGAGGCCGTCAACAAGCTGGCACGGCGCGGACTGTTTTGCAGCACGGTGATCATGCGCGCCGTTTGGTCGGCGGTGAAGATGTTCATGCAGGCATCGTCGGTATAGTCCATGTAGTTCTGCACCATGTCGACTGTTCCGCAGGACACGTGGGTTACAGGACAACCAAAATTCGATGCATCGCTGAGGGGGGTGTCGTTGCAAAAGTCATCCACATTGCAGCCGCCATCACCCCAAATGTGGCGCAGGCCAAGGTAATGGCCAACTTCGTGGGTAGCGGTACGACCGCGGTTGTACACCCCTGAAAACGGATTGGCTGGCGGGCGACCCACAGAGCTGTACAACAATACCACCCCGTCGGTATTGGCGTTGGTACCTCCGCTCAAGCCTGGAAGTCCCGAACCCGTGGGAAATTGCGCATAACCCAATACCCCGCCGCTCAGGTTGGCAATCCATACGTTGAGGTAGCGGGTTGGATCCCAGATGGTGGCTGGTTTCACCGTGCTGTTGAAGGCGTTGGTGCTCCACGAAGTGGTATTGGCAAATTGGTGGCGGATGATGCCCGAGGTGGGATTGCCCTGCGGATCGCGCTGCGCCAGGCAAAAAGAGATACCGGTATTCACTGCGGCCGGACGAAATGCCAAAGGCGTATTGGTGGTATCGGCATTTTGACGCAGGAAATCTTCGTTCAGCACTTGCAGCTGCGACAGCACCTGGGCATTGCTGATGTTCCAGATGTTGTTTTCTTGTTGGTAAATGATGTGGAAGACCACTGGTAAAACGCGTTCGTTTTCGGTGCTGAAATCGGTGGTGCGCATTTTTTCGGCCAACCATTGCTCAAACTGCTCATCGCTTTCGAGCAGTTGGCCTTGTTCGCGCATCATTTGCTGCATTTCGGTGGTGTAGCAGCGGATGACAGCTTGCTGGGCGGTGGCCACTTGGTACCCAAAAATCAGTCCTGCGAGGACCCAAAAAACCTTTTTCATTTAGCGTTTGATGAGGAAAGTTTGGCTGTGTGTGTTTCTATCGGTCGTGAACCGCACTTGGTATGAACCTTCGGGCAAGTTGCGGAGGTCGATGCTGTGGCTTCCTGCCCCGGGCTGATGCAACAACAGCATCCGTTGACCCAAGGCATTGAAGATTTCGATGTGTTGCACGCTCCAAACATGGGCATCCCAGCTCAGCTGGAGCTGGTCGTTGGCCGGATTGGGGTACACCTTGATGCGGCCCATCGCAGCATCCTCCACACTTACGTTCGACACCACAAAAAATGGCGAAAGAGGCGATAAACAGTTGCCATTGGCGGCCCGTACCTGGTAATTACCGGTTTGGGTAGGGATGAAGGTGGCAGCGGTTGCCCCGGCAATGGCTTGTCCATCGCGGAACCATTGGTTGCCCGTGGCAGCGCTCGACACCAGCTGACTGCCCTGCACCGTGATGCTGGGTCGTGCAGGTGTTTCAAGCACTTCGACTTGGGTTTGCGCCACGCTGGTGCAGCCATTGAGGATGACTTGGTAACTGAGGGTGTGGGTACCTGCGCCGGCGATGGCGGGATTAAATACCCCAAAATTTACGCCTGGACCACTGAAATTACCTCCCGCCGGCTGTCCCTGCAAAAGTTGGGTGCCTTCGGTAGAACAAAGCGGATTGATAGCCGCGATGCTGGCTTGCGGAGCGGCTGTTACCACCAGCTGGCTGCTCACGGTGGTAGAGCAGTTGTTGGCCACCAAGGTGTAACTGATGGTGTGGGTGCCCACGCCAGCAGCTGCCGGGTCGAATTGGTTGCCGTTTACACCTGGACCGCTGTATGTACCACCCGCTGGCATGCCCTGTACCAGGGTAAATGCGGCATTTTGCACGCATTGTGGCAAGAAGGCCGACAAGCTGGGTTGAGGTGTGGCCGTTACCGTAATTTGTGCCGTGGCGTTGCCCACACAACCATTTTGGGTGTAGGTGTAGATGATGTCGTGGATGCCGGGACCTGCCACCGATGGGTCGAATTGGTTGGTGCCCACCACGCCAGTTCCCGAATAGTAGCCGCCTGCTGGCAAACCTCCGCTGAGGGTAACTACACCACTTCCGCTGCACAAAGCGGGTAAACCAGCCAGTGTAACCTGCGGAATGGGGTCGACCGTTACGGCCTGGTTCATGACCAAGGTATCGCTGCCCACGCCGTTTTGCACAATAAGCGTCACGTTAAAGTTGCCGGCTTGGCTGTAAACCACCGTTGGATTGGGGTCGGTGCTGCTGGCAGGTGTGCCGCCGGGGAAGAGCCAGTTGCGTGCACTGGGTATGCCAACCGAAGCGTCGGTAAACTGCACCGATGCACCAGCGCAGAGGCGGCTGGCCGATTGGGTGATGGCTGCCACTGGTGGAACGTTGGGCACACCGCTTACTTGCACATCGTCGATGTAGAGGTTGTTGCCATAGGCATTTACAGCCTCAAATTGCACCCACACCTGCTGCTGACCTGTAAAAGCGTTTAGCGGCAGGTTGAAACAGGCGAGGTTGGTGCCCGCGCCGCACCAGTTGGCCGCGGCCGATGGGGTGAAGCTGCTGGTACTTGCCGATAGGGTGGCCAAGGTGTTTCCACCCACAGCCAACACGGTGGTCCAGCTTTGTCCGCAGTTAACCGATACCTTCACCAGCAGCGAATCGTTGGTGCTGGTATTGTATGGACGATAGGCATGGCGGAAGCTTAAGTTCGCACTGCTCAAGCCAGTGAGGTTAAGTGGTGGCGAAATGAGTCGGTCGCGCTGGCCACTGGCATTGTAGTTGAAAAAATCGATAAATGCTGCGCGTGTTCCAGCCGGACTACCCCCTACAGTGGTCACTGTCCAAGTACGTGCCGTATCGGGGTTTTGGATCTGCCAACCGCGTTCAGCGAGTTCATCCGACTCAAAGTCTTCAGCAAAAGGCAAATTCAAACCGCGCCCTGCATACACATACGCCTGGCGTAGCAAAGTATCGTTGCCCTGGAGTCCACTCACAATCAAGCTCACCGAATATATGCCCGGAGTAGCATACACCACACGGGGATTGGCAGTGGTATCGCTTGCTGGCGTACCGCCAGGGAACGACCACTGAAACTGGCTGGCTCCCAGGCTGGCATTCGCAAAACGTACGGTATCGCCTGCACAAGCGAAGCGGTTCAAAGCGGTAAAATTGGCTTCAACCCCCTTCACCAAACCGCTGGCCACCAAGCCAAAAGCTTGGGGCTGACCTTGCTGCAGGGTGTTTTTGTGGCTCACCACCACCAAATATTCACCAGCCGGTGCGTTGGCAACAAATACTTGTTCAACGTTGTCTACCACGTTATCGCCGGTTTGTGCGGCCGCAGTTGGCACCGTTGGATTTAAAATCCAGGGACTGTAAACGGTATTGGTAGGCACGTGGATGAGGCGCAAATCGAGGTCGTTCACCAGCATGCGGGTGGTGGGGTTGAGCGATGCTGCTGGCGGGGTACCAGCGGGATCGGTCCAGGCAATGCTCACTTTCAACGGGCCAGCTTGTGGATGGCTGGCAGCAAACTGAAGGGTATGACCGCTTTCGAGCGTGTTTTCTTCGAGCAACGATTGTGCGTCGACATTGTCGATGAGCTGTACAGCCCGTCCGGTATTGAGC
>ERZ1066127.945-NODE-945-length-12671-cov-9.479708_pt1 | contig 12671 bp, 12 predicted proteins | sample MGYA00382774_ERZ1066127 | MGnify/ENA primary metagenome ERZ1066127 (study PRJEB33369, sample SAMEA5778357) | biofilm metagenome | biome: Industrial cooling water; feature: Water cooling tower basin; material: Biofilm | place: United Arab Emirates | collected... | reverse complement strand
ACAACCCTCAAACTACTAAATTACGTGTTCGATGGATTCGTTGGAAACTTATTTTTACCTATCTCCAATCCAGGGACTGGAAGTATCGTTTAGATGAAATTCGTCATTTAATTAATTTGAATCGCGAGCTTACATCCATGATGTAATAAATACCGAGGATAAAGATATAGTCCATTAATCTATTGTTCCCTTCGCGGGGCCGGGCGAAGCCCACACACTTGACCTTTGGTCCGTGTGGGCCCTTCCCTCTTGCCCCCGCACACAAAGTGTGCGGGGGCACTTATTGGGCTTGGCTGGGGAATTATTATTTTAAGCATCATCTGTTTACTGTTGGCCTGGATAAAAAAAATTTGGTTTCCACATCTCGTTTATTCTCAGGTCTGCATTCTTTTTTTTCGCTTCACATTGTTGGGTCTCCTATTTCTACTGAGCCTGCCGAACCTAACTTTGAATTAAAACAAGTAATTTTTGGTTCTTTGTTAGGTGACGGGTCCCTCGAGTTATCCCCCAGATCTGTTAACCCTAGGTTTACTTTTTGTCAATCTTCTACACACAAGGACTATTTTATTCTGATTTTTAACTTTTTTTCTCCCTTCTGCAAGTCTTTATATAACTCTTACGTTTCGCATGATAAGAGAACTAATAAGCTTTACACTACATTATATTTTAAGACTACTTCTTATAGCTTTTTTTTGTCTTTTTACAGTGGGTTTTATAAAGAATCTAAAAAAGTTGTTCCCTTAAGTTTGTCTCTTTTAACTCCCTTAGCTTTAGCCCACTGGATTATGCAAGATGGTTCTTATCATAAAAACGTTGGAGGTATTCTACTTTGCACTGACGCCTTTGAACCCGCCGATGTTCAACGATTAGCTGACTATCTTAGTAATACTTATGTTTTAAAGTGTTCATTACAAAAAGCGCCTGAATCTAAAAAAAAATATATTTCCCAACAACCCCGATCCTATCGAATTTATATTTTTAAAGGGAGCGTAACTCGAGTCCGAGAATTAGTTTTACAACATCTGCACCCTTCTCTGTTATATAAACTTGGTTTGTGACACCTTTACGTCCAGCCAGCCTGTGAGGGCTGGAAAATTAAATTCTTCTATATGCTGGAAGTCTTATTCCTAATACTTTTACATGTCGCGCGGGACTTCGTGCGCTGTTTTAATTTATTATTTTGATAATCAGCAGGAAACCTACAAAAGGGATCCTCAGAGACTATACGGAGAACTGCCCAGCCCCCGCACCCTTCGTTTGGTCGGTAGGGCTGGGCCGATGATATAGTCCATATTAAATAAAGCCTTGACTTAATGCTAATATTTAATCTGGTCGATACACGTGCTTACTTCACCGCCGCTACGTCTGGCATTTCATTATATAGATCCTTGGATGTAAACATCCCACTTCAATTAAATTCGCATAAATTAACAATAATAAAGTCCGCTAAATATTTAAATAAAATTGATCGTGACTCAATTTATCTTTCACCTAAAGTAAAATCTATACTAATTGGAGTATTACTTTCAGATGGTTGGATTCAAAGTAGAAAAGGTTGGAATCCTAGAATAGGATTTAAACAGTCTATACTACATTTTGAGTATTTGTGGCGTGTGTATACGGAGTTAAGTTATTTAATATCATGTCCCCCATATTTATGTAAAACAACATTAAAAAGTATTTCCACGCAGGACCGTATGGGTGGAAAAATGTTTTTTGGAGTTGTATTTTTTACAAGACAATTATATTGTCTTAAAGAAATTAGAGATTTATTTTATATTTCAAACAATGGCTCTAACATTTGGGTAAGAACCTTATCCCCTAATATTTACTACTATTTTAATAATTTAGCTTTGGCTCATTGGATAATGGGGGATGGGACAAGACACACTAATGGTGGTTTATATTTATGTACTAATGCTCTTAATAACCAAGAGCTTGTTTTATTGATAAACATTTTTATTCTAAAATATGATTTAATTCCTAGTTTACATTCTATGGGAGGATCACGAAGTAACGAATATCGTATATATATACCTAAATTAGATTTACAAAATAAAATTCGCCCCAATGTTGAAAAATATTTTGTTCCAAGCATGCTTTATAAAATTATTTAATTTAATTATTTAATTTTTATCGGCCGCTGTTATAAATGGGGATCCCATTATTGTTATTTATTAGCACGAGTGTAAAGCATAAAACTTAGGTAGTAGGGGCTAACTCTACACTGACCACAGGCTGTTTTAAAAAGGAATTATAACTGCTAATTGGGGGACCTTATCTGTTACTACCCCCTGTAGTAAATTCATTCCTGAGCTACGATCCTTATGGTAAGGATGACGAACCTCTTAAAGTATATTGAAATATAAGGTATAATGTAAGTAGCGGAGCATTATTAAATTTAATCCTTTTTCAATTACGAGGTACCTAACAGGATATTGATGGGTTCTATATAGGAACTTGCGATTGCCCGAAAGTCGTAAGACTGGGGGTAACGGAGTTTTCGTAGTAGATATGAGCCCGCCCGCCCCACGCCTGAAGTGTGGGTCGGTCGGTTGTAAAAAGGGCACCCTTTTATTCACGCCCGGAATTCATATTGAAGGGAAACAGGAAATATTAATTATTTCTGGAGAGCCGTATGATGGGAAACTATCACGTACGGTTCGGGAAAGGCTTTTTAACTAACTTAACTTTTAGGCCTTCGGGCGCATTAGTTTTGGGGTTTATCTGCTATTTCACAATGATAATCGCTGTTCCAACTGGTATTAAAATTTTCAGCTGGCTCGCGACTATTTGGGGTGGTAAAATCGATTTTAAAAACACTGCTATGTTATTTGCCATTGGTTTTGTTTTCTTATTCACTGTTGGTGGTGTTACTGGTATCGTTTTATCTAACGCTTCTCTCGACATCGCGTTGCATGATCGGCTCAATAATGAGCATAATAAAGAATATATTAATAAATTTTTTATAGGATTATTAGAAGGTGATGGTTCTATTTCAGTTGATCAAAGCGGAAAAAAATCTAGAGTTCGTATATTTATATCTCTTAAAAATTTACCTGAAAATGTTTATCTGCTCAACATTATTCAAAAACATATAGGTGGTAGAGTTGCTATTGAAAGGAAAGATCAATATGTTACTTGGATAGTTTCTAATAAAAAAGATGTCTGTAGTGTTTTATCTCTCTTCGACCGATATCCTTTATTAACTTCTAGAAAAATTTGTCAATATAAATTCGCACTTTACTGTCTGAATAATCCTATTATTTATAATTTTTTTGAAATGAGAGATTCTAAGTATTTTTCTCAACTTTCTTTAATTGAATCCAAGTCCAAATCTGTTGACCCTTTTTCTATCCCTTATTTTCCTGCTTGGTTATCTGGGTTTATTGAGGCTGAAGGTCATTTTAAATTACTAAAATCTCCTACTGGCGGTATAAAGTGTCATCAATTTATGATCGGCCAAAATAGTGATAAATATATTTTGGAAATGATTAAATTATATTTTAATAGTAGTCATAAGATTACTCTTGACAAAAAAGTTAATTCTTCCCCCCATTTTAGAATTGCTATTGGTGGTTTAAGTTGTAAAAAAAATATTTATTCACATTTTTCTGTTTATCCTTTATTAGGTTATAAATTATCATCCTACAATAAATGGGTTATCCCTGTCGCCCACTCCTTACGTCCTTAGGTCATTAAGCTAGCTTAGCTTGCTTAGCTTCAATTTTTTAGCTATTCTTACCATTATTCTAATAACTTCGGCCGCCGTCGATCTATAATTTTCTTTTTTTATATATTCTTATAGGTGTCATGCGGTCATATTGCTGTGGCAACCCCATTTTGCCGGTCAATTATTAGGCCCGCGCCCACGCCCCACTGTGTGGGGATAACGTGGGCGCCTAATTTTAATACTTGTTTATAACATTTTAATTGGCTAACGGTGAAGTCTATATTAATATTTTATCTTACAAATTTTACGTATATATTAACTTTTTACTCGGGCTGTTGCTTGTTCCGGCTCTTAGTTCAATTTATATCGGGAATTATTTCCTATTAATATTGATAATACCGTGGGAACCTTTAATTTTTGCTGGGGAGATATTCGGGTCCTTCGTACCCTCTTCACTTTTTTTTAGGACTCCTTAGAGACTACACGCTATATATAAAATAGATTTATGCTAAATTCAATCCGTAATTGTTGTTCCTATTTAGGTTATTTATTTTTATAAAAATATAGTCCAATCCCGCGCGAAATCGCGGTTCAATTCACCTATTATGTAGTCGGGCACTTTCATTATGTATTATCTATGGGTGCTGTATTTGCTTTATTCTCTGGTTTCTACTTTTGGATAGGTAAATTTACTGGTTTCCAATACAACGTATTGTTATCCCAAATTCATTTCTGGTCTTTATTCATCGGGGTTAATAAATTAGCTCTAAGCGGGTTCCGCCCACATCGTGGGGACTATGCACTCGCAATGATTTTGTTTGATACTAGAATAAGCTACCCGTGCTGGGTAACGAATGATACTAGTCAAAGAATTGCAACCCGAGGGTACCATTTATACAGGCGCTTTGCGCTGTCTACGGGCTCTGCTTTTAGTGCCCTCTTACAGGGGGCACTTAGGGCCCCCCAGGTTGACGCTCAGGGGGCCCAATTTTCCCCCTCGGAATATGCCGTTGGGGATCTTTTACTAACAAAGTATTATTTAATTGCTCAATTAGTAGGAGTAAAGAACCCTTTAGGGGGTCATAAAGCTTCTCAGAGACTACACACAAAAAATTTATTTTGGTTTGTTGGATTTACTGATGGTGATGGTTGTTTTACTTTTTATAAAGAAAAAAAATATGATAATAATTGGAGACACGAATATTCTATTGGATTATCCCTAAAGGATATCCGATTATTGTATTTTTTAAAAAAATTTTTAGGTTGTGGTAATGTAAGAAAATATAATAATGTTGCAATATTTAATATAAAAAAAATTAAACATTTATTAACTGTAATATTACCTATTTTTGATAATTATCCTTTATTAACTGAAAATAAACGTATTAATTATTTAAAATTTAGAGATACATTATTAAAAAAAGTAATTGCTAGTAAAAAATCATCTGAGGTTGAAAAAAAAATAGCTTCAGTATTATTAGATAATACCCCTAAAGTATCTAATATTTATAACATGGAAATTGAATCTTTATTGTATTCTAGCTTTGCTCGGCCAGCGAATTGCAATCCTGAAATTCCTTCTGACTATTTTGATAATTGGATAGTCGGATTTACGGAAGCTGAAGGATCTTTTTATTTTGTAAATTTAAAAAATGGAGGGTTAAGGCCAGAGTTTAGACTTAGCCAAAACGATAACCAAACACTCTTACGCAGGGTTCGGGAAACTATTAAATTAAATAGACAAGTTTCGTTACAAACTAACAGCAAAAACCATTATTATATCGTTGCCGCGTCTAAAGATAGTATAAAAAGAACAATAGAATTCTATACAAATCCTTCTTTGACTAAATTTAAAGGAATAAAACTTTTAAGTTTCCAACTTTGGTTAAAAGGTATTAAAAAAATAAATAAATATACTAATATCCCAGACAATTATTAATTATGTAAACCACCTACCAAAATAGATTAAAACCTAGTCCAATCAACCGCATAAGCGGTTGCGTATTCATAAATTAAATTCCCACGCTTAATTTTTTTATTGCTTAAACCCCTGCCCCACCCCTCTTTAATTCTGCCCGGGGTTTACGGGATTTAATATAAGTTTCAATTTAATGTAATTTAACTTTTTTCCCTATGCATTTCTTAGGTCGACTCTCTTTGGCCGTTTAATATAGAAATATATTTTATTACTATATCACTATATGCTGAAAAGTCCTCCCTTTTTATTTCGGCGCCTGCGTCGACTTTATTGACCAATCAGCAGGAAACTCCTTACTGCCCGCTAAAGCGTTAGCTTGGGAGGTTCCTCAGAGACTACACGTGATACTCCTACTTTTTCGGTTAATCCATCCTGCCCCTTAAATTTAATCATTATAGGTTTAAGATATAGTCCGTTGTAAAAAGGTAATTATTATAGTTTTTAGATACAGTACGTTGTATAATTTTATATTCCCCGTACTATGTCCGGGATTGTCTTTGTGGTCATGAAACTTTTTCCTTTTAATTATAATTCTTTGGCCGTAGGCCCTCACCATATATCTAATTTAAAATTTTTTCCTCCTGCACCTTGTAAAGTTTTTTTTAACGCCTTTGACTCAAAAAAAGATATTGTTAATGAGTTTTAGTCTATTTATGCTGTTTATTTATTCCACAACAATATTAATGGACATCAGTATATTGGTTCCTCTAAAAGTGTAGATGCTCGTTTCCTCGAATATTTTTATATTACTTCTACGCTTAAAAAAAAAAATAAAATCAATAGTTTAATTTATCAAGCCGTTCATAAATATAACTTAAGTAATTTTGGATTTGCTATTCTTGTTTCATTAGGTAATTCTTCTTCTACTCCTACCCTTTTTTTAAAACAAGTTGAACAAAAATATATTCACTTATATAATCCTTATTATAATATTCTTAAATATACTGTCATGGATCCTGCCCTCTCCTCTCCTTCTGATCTCACCTTTGCTAAATATACTTTTACTGAAGATACTAAATCGCTTTTTAAAGGTTCTAAAAATAATTTTTTTGGTAAAACCCATTCTGAACTCTTTAAGCAGCGACTTAGTGTAACCAGAAAAGGCTTTAATAATCCTCAGCTTCGCCAAAATCTGAAGCTTTTATCTATCATCTGAATAAAGACCGTTCTGGCCCCAATAACCCTATGTTTGGTAAACCTAAATCTTCTGAAACTCTCTCTAAAATTTCAAAAAGAGTTTACGTATTTGATGCTAAAACTCGTCTATTAGTTTTCACTTTCCATGGTCTCGTTTCAACGAAAAAAAAGTTAAAAATGGGTTATGATACTTTAAAACGTGCTCTCACCACTCAAGAAATTTTAAAAGATAAATATATTTTTTCTCACTCTAATTCTTTGCCCCCTATTTCTTAATCGCCCGTACCGCTTTTACATAGGCCGTCCTGCTCTGCTAGCTCGGTTACCTTTTATAACGTTAAGTGGTCTGCCTCGCCGTATTCCAGACTTCCCAGATGCTTATGCTGGATGGAATTTTATATGCTCTTTTGGTTCCCTTCTTTCTTTCGTAGCTACTGTTGTTTTCCTTATCCTTACAATTGAGCACTTCGTAGTAAGACGCCCATTGAGAACTAATCTTGACTCTTCATTTTTTGGTCCTAATTCTTCTCATAATACTCTTGAATTCCTCCTCTCTAATCCTCCTGCCTTCCATTCTTTCAATCAATTACCTTACTCGTAAATCGAGCCCCCGCCCCCCCGCGGCGTAGCCGCGGGTCGGGCCCGCACTCCTTACTTATAATATTATACTGGTTCAATTCTCGTATAGTAAACTCCAACCACAAACGGCCAGCGATCGCTGGTCGCCGAATTAGATCCCCGCCACGATGCCCCCCCACTATTACCCACACACTATCGAGGTACCCCGCGACGAAGTCCCCGCCGGCCCCACTAGTACCCCCGCCTAGGCCCCGCGACTTAGTCGCGGGTACTAAGGAGCTCCGCGACATTCCCCCACTATGTGGGGCTAGCGGGCCCCCCTCCTAAGTCGCGGGGGTCGTGTGGGGGCCGGGACCCGCGACGGAGTCGCGGTCGCGGGGTCACGTGGCGGGTGGGGTCGCGGGTTTATAGGTGGCGGGGGCCCGCCACACGAATGGGCCCGCCACACGAATGGGCCGCGCGCCGCAACCCTAGTACCACGACCTGGGCTTTGTTTTTATTAAAAATTTTTTACTTGGATAGATGGCTGAGTGGTTAAAGCGCTGAATTGCTAATTCATACATCTCTAAAAAAGATGTCAAGGGTTCGAATCCCTTTCTTTCCGAAAATTGGCCCACTATGTATCCCCACAAAGTGGGGTTACGAGCCACACAAAGTGGGGCGGGGTGGGCGGGTGGACGCCCGCCCCAAAGTGGCGCCCCCGCGGCAAAGTCCCCCACGCCCCCCGCCGACCTTTGATTGTCGGCGGGGGCCAATGTGGGGCTAGCCGCGGGGGGGTACGCTGGCTAGGAAATATTGGAATTGAACCAATGTCTTACTCTTTGTAAGAGAGCAACTCTACCTCTGAGTTAATTTCCTGGAGCACGCTTGCGCGTGTAGACGCCTACAAATAACGCCCGGTTCTGAGCTACTGCCCGTAACCGGTAATAGCTTAACGCTATGCGGATCATCCCAATCACTATGAGCTTAGCGCAAACGGGGATGGTGGCCGCCCGCGACCGGTCCGGTCGCGGGCTGGTAATCCCCCGTTGGGCGGGCCTTTCATAACGGTATACGTTGAATACAATTATTTGAGACACTAATAGGGACACAACTTTTACTATATAATGTATTTACTTATACAATTTTTGTTTCTCGTAACGAGTAGCCTGTATTGCCCCCTACAATTCCCGCCCACGCCGCCTAGGCCTAGGCGGGGTCATGTGGGTGGTGGCCTTCCGCTTGCGCTTTTTCAACCCCCGCCCCGCCCCACATCGTGGGGATACGGGGCGGGGGTCATGTAGGGTGGGCCGGGGGGTGATTTGCCAAAGGTAGGAATTGAACCTACAACCTACTGTTTACAAGACAGTCGCTCAACCATTAAGCTAATTTGGCCGACCGACCGACAACCCCCTTATGTCGCGGGGGTACTAGGGGGTTGTCGGTCGGTCGCCACGGTTAGTAAGTAAGGACCCCCACGCCCAACGGGCGTGGGGGCCGGTCCTGAGTTGGCGCGTCAACGCGCTTGGAGTTGACTGGATTTGAACCAGCAAGCTTTTAGGTGCAAACTAAATATTCTAGCCATTAAAATACAACCCCCTTACCCAAACCGGTCGGAGCCGGTGCCGGGGGTGCGAAGCATACAAAAGTTTACCATGAAGATTTTCGTATTCCAAAAAGTTTACCTTGGCGAGCTAAAGATCTGAATTGAATTCTTATAGGACGTACAGAGCGGCGGAAATATTTAGGATATATGGGAACGTATTTACCGCCAACCGCAGATATGTCAATAAGGGATGAAATGAAATTTTTAAGATTCAAAATTTTTTAAAAAGTAATATATAACCATATGAGTTTAGTAAGAATTGAACTTACATTTTTATCGTTATGAGCAATATGCTTTAACCTGTTAAGCTATAAACCCTATTAGTTATCCCCCACACTGTAGAGCCGAAGGCTTTTTTCCATACTACGTATCCTTTTACCTTATATCTCCCCACACATAGTATTCCACTACTTATATTATGAGCTTGCATGGTAAAATGAAGAATATTATCCGTTTTATCAGTTTTTTCACTAAAACCGAAGTCCGCCTATGCCCAAATACAAAGTATTCCAGATTCATTCGCACTAGTGTAAGTAGACAAAAAAGAGTGATGGTTACTCTTCGGGCTCATAATCCGATATTTTTAGGGTTCAACTCCCTATTTTGTCCATATGATATTCCGCTCTATTTTTTCCTCCCACGTGCTAAGATCCTCTTTATTTACGTTATGCTCACTTTCCTCCGCACCACAATTAAAAGGAGTTTGTTTAAAAGTCTCTATAGTCAAACCAAAGAAACCTAACTCGGCTAATCGAAAAATAGCTAAAGTCAGATTAAGTAATAACCGTACTGTTATTGCTTATATCCCAGGTGAAGGGCATAATTTACAAACTCATTCTCTGGTTTTGGTTCAGGGAGGTCGTCGTAAAGATTTACCTGGAGTAAAATTCAAAATTATTAGAGGTAAATACGATTGTCTTCCTGTTTCACGCTCAACAAGTCGTTCAAAATATGGTTCATCCAAAAATAAGAAGTAAATAAGAAGTGACCGGGACCACGAACTAAACCCGGCGCGCCCCGGAAAAAAAGGGCAAGCGGAATATTAAATAAAATAAAAAAAAAAACACTGCTAAGCTCTGGCCGCACGGCCAACAAAAGGCAGGCAATTTAATCGTAGAAAGTTTCAAAAAATATATTTTTATTTTTTGTATTAAACGAGACAAACCTTCGGTTCCGTTTCGGCTCTTCGCCTCCTCTTTCCCTATCCTCCTTTCCTCCTCTGCCACCTGAGCTAGCCCCACACACAAAGTGTGTGGGCCCTTTTCCCGAGGCGTTCTGGGCATTCTCCTGGTTCTTTTGGCTTTCAACCTCGCCCCACGCGCACTTCGTGCGCGGTGCGCGGTGCGCGCACGAAGTGCGCGGTACATCGTGGGGATTATTCTTGGCTTTGGATTCTTCTTGGCTTATTCGTTCCGGGCACTTCGACTTCGCCCCACATCGTGGGGACACCTGGCTCGTGCCTATGTTCCCTGTTGCATGTTTCCATCCTTCAGTTCTCCACTCGGGCGGTGTTTCCCTTTTTTCCTGGTATCGATGTTTCCCCTTTCTGGGTATCGTCTTCCTTTCTGTTCTCTTCTCTGGTGGTGATTTTCCGCACTCTTTTCACCCGCGTTCCATCTCGTCGTGCTTCGGCGAGTTCCACGAGCTCGACGCAGCTCCAGTTTTTCTCTTAGCTTTCTGCGCCTCTCTGCCAGATTGTCTCCCAGATCGTTAGTCTTCTCCCTTTCAGGATCATCCTTTTCTCCGTTTCTTCGTCCCTAAATACATCCCGCGTTACGGCGTTTATCATTTCCTCAAGAGTGGCCTGGCCGCTCACCCGCGTCCATAATTCACCAAGCTCCAACGCCTTATGCCCTTGTTCTCTCATATTTTCCAGTTCTTGCCTTATTACATCTTTTGTTATTTCACTCATCTGTAACCACTTGCATGCGTGGTATTGCTTTCCACTTCTACTGTTTATTGAGAGTCGGTCGTCTGAGCCAAAAAGGTAGCATAAGAATTTTACCTTTTCTTTCCAGATTCCATTTCTTTTGTGATTTTTGTCTTTTTTGCGTTTACTTTTATACCCGCTTCTTCTGACTCGAACCACTTCAATTCTATGGGTTCTTCGGAGACCGCTACCACATCGTCCAGGTAGGCCGTCACTTTTACTCCTGTTGGCAATTTCTTTATCACATTCCTGTGAAGCGTTCGAGCCGCCCACATTGGGGATGGTACTCCCCCTTGTGGCGTTCCCTTATCTGGTGTAATTATGTTTCCATCTTTACATTTTATTTTTGCCCTTAATATTCTCTCCATGTATCTATGGACTCCTTCAAATTCTTCGAGGGCGGTTTCTCTTAATTTCTTCCATGAGAGGTTATCAAAAAACTTTTCATAGTCGATTTCAGTTACATATTTCGCTGCCCTTGTTTCCTTGATGAGTTCCACGAGTTTGGGTGTTGGTGACTTCCCGAACGCTGTCTGCCATTTGAAGTTCAAAGCGTTTTGTTGCAAATATTGTTCTGAATATTGCTTTTGTCGCTATTCTATCTATCCAGTCCGGTACCCCGAGATATCTCAGTGTTCCGTCCTTTTTTGGTATCGATACTCTTCTTATGGGTTTATGTGATAAAGCTTTTGCTCTTTTTTGGGATTCCTCTATTACTTCTGCCATCTTTATCGGGTGCATAAGCCACCAACCGTACTTTACCGAGCATTTTTATGTGGAGGGGTTTTGAGTGGGCCGTGTAAAACTTAAGCCATCGCCAATACTCTTTGGGGTTCGTTGAGGCGAGTTTTGCGAGCCTTTCTCCCATGATTCTGTGGTACCTCAGGATTTTTTTGTCCGACATTGCTCTCTTGAGTATTCTGACAACCGTTCTGGTCGTTGCTCCCGAAAGGGACGCTTTGAACTTAGGGGTAGTAGAGTCATAATCGAACTGATGTAACGCAAAAATTAGATTGAAGTCTATCATATTTATTTTGAAATAGTTTTGGAGCGTTTTTACATAAAATAATAATATATTTTTTTCAGAAGCAAGTACTTATTTTTTCTTACATAACTTTTTCATGTTCGTTAAGTCAAACCCAGACCAAAGTTTCTCTGTTATGTGCCGTGTTACCTTAGTCGACGGTACCGAGATCCTTAGGTAAATTTTTATTTGTAATTATACTACTAATTTTATTGACTTTGTTCGTCTATAGAATTATCACTAACAAATTTATATACACTACGTAAAATCATTACTTTTTAAACTATCACCTAACTTACATACAAGTACACTTTAATTATCTTTTACTACTTAATGTTGAATTTAACAAAATCGAATTCACTACCTTTAATTATAAGAGGATTTAACAAGTAAAACACTACTCCAACAACAACATCAGGTTTTAACAACTTAAGGATATCATGTAATATGTCATCAGGGTTAATAGCTTTATACTAAACTATAGTGGTTATAAAACCTAAAAGCATACTTATTCAATATATATAAGTGTGAAACAGAAAAAGAGTGGTCAGCAGGAAGAACATCTGAGTACAAATTAACGTATAAAGACTCAAATACAAGCTGAAAAGACAACAAAGAAAAAGGTAAAGGAGCAACATAAGGAGAAGAAAGGGAAGAAGACATGCGAGAATCGCAAAAGAAGAAATAAAGAAACAATAAGGAAACAGACGGAAAGATCTAGAGAAAGACATAAAGAGTAAGAAGGAATTGAACCAAGCATAAAAA
>ERZ1066127.944-NODE-944-length-12675-cov-11.705626_pt1 | contig 12675 bp, 12 predicted proteins | sample MGYA00382774_ERZ1066127 | MGnify/ENA primary metagenome ERZ1066127 (study PRJEB33369, sample SAMEA5778357) | biofilm metagenome | biome: Industrial cooling water; feature: Water cooling tower basin; material: Biofilm | place: United Arab Emirates | collected... | reverse complement strand
CGTATAGGCCGACCGTAAAGGCCCACATGTGGCGGAGGCGTCCCGCCTCCAGGCCGGTTTTAGTCTAACATATTCGCGGTGTGACAGAAGCTTGGATTTTGTGTGGGCAAAATCGTCATGCCGTGTTACATCCACCGCGGACCATGACAGAAGAACGCGATCACGGAGTGCAGCCACTGGATCGGCTGATGGAAGAATGGGGATTTAGCAACCACGATTTGGTGGAGGCATCGCCGGAGCAACTCAATCACAAGCAGGTGCAAAAGGGGCGGAAAGGACGTCAGTTGACCTTGCACTCGATGCAGAAAGTCACGCGTGCTCTCAACATTGCGATTTGGAATTGCCTCAGCAAAGAGCAGAAAGAGACATACTTTGAATACCATCACCATTGGTTATTCAATTATGCAAAAGGCTATCAGGCGGATCGGGTGGATCCGAATGAAGCACTGAAAGAACTGGTTCGTGGCCGATGAAGCCGCCGATCACGGTGGTGGGCATGGGGCTGGCGGGTGCTTGCACGGCGTGGCAGTTGTGGCGTCGTGGTGTGCCGTTTCGCGTGGTGGATTCCGGACGACTGGGCAGTTCCCATGTGGCAGCGGGTTTGATTCATGCCGTCACGGGGAAACAGTGTGCCGTGGCAGAAGATTTCGCTCAGCGGCGTGAGGAAGCGGAACGGTTTTATCGCGCTTGCGAGCAGGACTTGCGCCAAGCGATTTGGCATCCTTTGGAGGTGATCCGGCTTCTGCGGCCAGCGGAGGCGGAGAAAAAGTTGAAGAAATTCGTGTCCGGTCCAGCCGCAGCGTGGGTGGAGCAAATCACGCAATGGGAGCGCTGGCCCGAAGACGTGGCGGTGATTTTGCGCGGTGGGGCCCGTCTGGATGTGCCGATGTTTTTGCAGGAGACGCGTGAATTTTTTCAAGCGCATGGTTGTTACGAGAAGCGTGAGGTAAAGGCTGCCGTTGCCGGGGAGACGATGATTTTTTGCGAAGGAGCGCAGGGATTGTTGCGGGGGCATCCCGTGGCGTGGCGACACCGCTGTGCGCGTGGAGAAATTCTCACGGTGCGGGCCCCTGCGTGGCAGCAACGGCGGATGGTGACGGGGCGCGGCTGGTTGGTGCCAGTGGGGCCTGATGTTTACAAAGTGGGGTCGACGTATGCATGGGATGAGTTCCAGCGCGGTCCTACAGCGGAAGGCCTGGAAACATTGCGCAACATTGCGGCGGAATTGGGCGGGGAGGACTATGAAATCATCGCGCACGATGCCGGAGTGCGACCGATCTTGCGGCAGAGTCAACCAGTGGCGGGGCCTGTGGCGCCGGGCCTGTATGTGTTCAATGGCCTGGGATCGAAAGGCTCGTTGTATGCGCCGTGGGCTGCGGAGCGATTGGTTCGGTCCATCATCGACGGTGATCCGCTCGAATCCGCCTTGAGTGTGGCGGAGTATTTTGCCAAGTTGCCGCCAAGCGCATGAGATCCTCGATTTTTCCCAAGCCAACGGAAATGGCGCATGAGTGGTTGCGAAACATCATTCGCTCGGGCGACTGGGTGATTGATGCCACCTTGGGCAATGGCCATGATGCCATGTTTCTGGCGCAATGTGTGGGCGAGCAGGGCAAGGTAGTGGGATTCGATGTGCAACAGCAAGCGCTGGATGCGGCGACTGCGCATTTCCGGAAGCATGAGGTAGGTGAGAGTGTCTATGAATGGCACCTGGCGTCGCACGCACGGATGGCTGATGTGGTGCACAGGCCGGTGCGGGCGGTGATGTTCAATTTGGGCTACCTGCCGGGCGCGGATCATGCGGTGATCACCTCGACGGAAGAAACGCTGGCGGCCTTGGCAGCGGCGACGGCCTTGCTGATGCCGGGTGGGATGCTAACGGTGGTGTGTTATCCGGGGCATGACGGCGGAGATCGTGAGGCGGAAGCGGTGAAGGCATGGGCAAAGGGGATCGGTGTAGGTTGGCATGTGGTGCATTATGAAAAGTGGGCCACGCGGCAACCGGCTCCGGAACTGATTGCCCTGCAGAAAAAGGAGGTGAGTTTGTGAGCGAAGACGAGAAGTGGATGAGCCTGGCGATCGCGGAAGCGCGGCGAGGGATGGGCAAGACCGCGCCGAATCCGCCGGTGGGGGCGGTGATCGTGAAAAACGGTGCGTTGTTAGGCAAAGGATGGCATCGCCGCGCGGGGCAGCCGCATGCGGAAAGGGAAGCCATCGCGGATGTGGTGCGCGCGCATGGTGCGGCGGCGCTGGTCGGCGCCACGGCCTATGTCACGCTGGAGCCTTGTTCGACGCAGGGGCGCACTCCGCCGTGCGTGAACGGCTTGATCGAAGCAGGGGTGGCGCGTGTGGTGTATGCGTGTGAGGACCCCAATCCCGCGCATGCCGGAAGAGCGGATCATTTGCTGCAGCAAGCAGGGATCGCGGTGGAGAGTGGAGTGATGAGAGAGGAGGCATGGCACATCCTGCGTCCTTTCGCCAAGGTGCAGCAAACCGGGTTGCCCTGGGTCATGGTCAAAACGGCGATGAGTCTCGATGGTCGCATCACGCGGCCGGAGGGAGAACCGATGTGGCTCTCCGGTGAAACCTCCCGCGCGGATGTGCAGGTGCTGCGCAGTGAAGTGGATGCCATGTTGACCTCGGGGGAAACGGTGCGGCGCGATCATCCGGCACTCACCATTCGACGCGCTGATTTGTTAGAAGGTCGGCTGCAACCATGGCGAGTTGTGATGACCCGCCGGCCGGAAACCTTGCCGATGACGGCTCCTTTGTTTGCGGATGACTCGCGTGAGCGCACACTCATTCGCAGTGGCGATCCGGCCACAGTGTTGCGCGATCTGGTGAAAAACCAGGGCGTGCTGAGCGTGATGGTGGAGGCGGGGGGAAAGCTGGTGGCGGATTTGTTTGCCGCGGGTTTGGTGGATGAAGTGGTGGTGTATTTGGCACCGATGATCGCGGGGGGAGTGCCGGCATTCGCCGGGATGCAAGATTTGATGCTATCGTTAGAGCAAGCGGAATGGACAGTTCTGGGCGATGACGTGCGCTTGCGCGCATTGGTCAAAGCAACTCACTCCGGCAAGTGATCGTAGGCGATGCGGAAACCGACATCGTCACGGCGCAGGTCACGCGATTGGATCCATTCTCTGGCTTGGGAACCGTTTGCCGTTTTGGCGTAGGAGGCGCCGATGACGACCCATAGCTTGGCTCCGAGTGGGTTCGATGGATCGCTGGCGGGTTTTCGCGTCCATTCGCTGACGCCGCCCGCCATGCCGAAAAATCCGGCCCCGTTTTTATCGAGGGACTGCACATCGCCCCAAGCGGTGGGTTTCAGCGTGAGCGGGTCATTCGTCTGCAATCGCATGGCGGCATACCATTCCTCCTGGCTGGGAAGTCTTGCGCGTTTCCATTCGCAGTAGGCATGCGCGTCCCACCAATCGACACCGAACACCGGGCAGTTCAGGGTGAGCAGGCGACTTTTCCAGACTTGGCCTTTTTCCGCGGCTGCGACGATGGCACTCCAGTCGTCGATCTCGTGGGAGATTTTTGTGGGTGGCTGTGATTCGTGGTCGAAAACTTTGCGTTGTTCCTCGTCGAGAACTTTGAGTGATTCCAAAAATTCCCGGTATTCGCCGATGGTGACTTCGTGCGAGGACATCCAGAATTTCCTGATCTTGTTTTGATTGCCATCGGGGCCGGGATACATGCCCTCGGGCACGAGAATGGGACCGTCGAGCTTGGTCTGCGGGGCTTTGTCGGATTTTTGTTTATTTGTGAGAATCAAGATGGCCAGCAGGGCGATGACTGCGGCCGCGATGCCGAGGAAGAGAGGCGTAGAGTTGGATTTTTTGACAACAGTGAGCTGCGGGTGACGCGTGGTGTGCATCGGCACCACGGGGGTGGCCAGTTGTTGTTCGATCTGATCCGCGTAGTGGCGGATTTCCTTCCACTGCATGATGTGCTCCGGATCTTTGCCCGTCATCCAGTAGAGCAGGGTCTGCACGCGGGTGTAGCCGGAGGTGTTCGGTTCCATCAAGGGCAATAGGGTGGCACCCAGCTCCGCCATGTCGCGGGCGGATGACTGTTCGCTGCGCGTGCCTGATTTCGCCAGATTGGAGAGGCGCAGCACATTTTGATCGTTGAGATAAATGTGCGAAGTTGTGAGGATTTCCGTGGCAGTGCCGCGATCTTCCAGGTGCATGCTGGCCTCGGCGACGCGCTTGATGATATGGGCCAACTGCGGTGGTTTCATGGTGAACCCCCGTTCCATGAGCGAGGCGAGATTTTCTCCCGGCAACCACTCGCGGGTGAACAGGCAATGATCCTCATCGTTGATCGCTTCATACACGGAGGCGATGAGCGGGTGATCGACGCTGGCCTTGGCGCGGACGGAGGCGATGAACTCCTCACGATGGTCCGAGTCCAGGTCGCGCAGTTGCTCTAACACCACATTACGCCGCACCGAGAGCTGTTCCGCGAGCCAGATGCTCGTGTACATATTTTCGCCGAGGAGCTTACTGAGCTGGTAATCGCTAGGAGGTGTGAATGCCATATCTTGTTGCTGCGAAGCGTGGCGGAAAAGTTGTTCATCGGAAAGCGCAAAATCACGAGCATGAGTTCGGGCGATCTCATCCAAGCTGATGATGGGCGCCGCGTCAGATGCTGCGGGCATCGAACCCGTGATTGGCGAGGATGCGCTCTGCAAAATATCTGGTTTTGTCCATTGGGCAGATGGTGAACACCGGCCGCGAGCGATCCAGTTCGCCAAGGCGTTCCCGCCATGGGACGAGGGGGATGTTTATCGCTCCGGGCACCGGTTGTTTGCTGGCCGTGGCGGTGGGTCTCACGTCCACAATTTGATCTCCGGCGGAGGCAAGATCTGCCACAGGGATGAGCATGCCATCGCGCATGTGTCCGGTTTCGCGTGAGGCATCATGAAAATTTGAAATATCAAATCAAGTGCGTCGATTTTTTTTGATGAATTTCTTGATCTGTTTTGCCCCGGAATTTCGCATGACTGGGTGAAGGGCGATATTCCCCATAAACGAACAACCAATTGGATCATGAAACCTATGAGAACTTTTTTAATGCAGATGTTGGCGTGCGTCATTTCCGTCCATGCGGAGGGTATTCCGGTGGACCATAAAACGGGCAGGATTGAATTCCCACACACTGTCGTGACGCTGACCGCAGATCAGATCGAGGAAACGCAGAGTCTGGGCACTTTTACACTGACTTCGGATCAATGGAAGGGGCTGAGAAAAATCGCACCACGCACGCCGAAGCGTTTTCAGAATATCATTCCTGTGACCTATGATGATTGTTGTTGCGGTATGGAAGGGCCTTATGTGATTGCCATCTCAAAAGATCGCATGGCGGTTCTGCATGAGGGGGAGGGGCCCGTGGGTGTCGAGGAAATTCGCTACCAACTCTTTGTCAGCCAGCGCGTGGTGACATTCGTAGTGAATGAACGTGGGGAGTTTCACCTCAACGGAACGCTGGTGCCATTTCCGGTCGTGCTGTCGGCCCTATCCGCTGCATTGCCTGATGCCAAGCGCGATAAGGATGGTAATCTCATGGTTACGGTGCAAGAATACGGCGAGTCTTTTACCACCAGGCGGGCCATTGATGTGGAGTTGCCGATGGGTGCCAAGCTCACCGATGCGGTGTATGCCACGCGATTGAAGCAAGTTGCGGATACCGCGAAACAAACCGGCTTCTGGGTGCTGTATGCTGCGGAAGAGAGCGAGTGAGCGGATGATGAAACACATGAGAAATGGGCAGGCTATGAGCAATGAAGTGCACCACAGAGAGACGCCGTCACGCTGGCAAGCCTTGATGTTTGGAGCGAAAACCCGGGTTTTCCAACTGCGTCGCGCATGGGCGGAGATAGGGCGGCGACCGGCATGGCATGGTGTGGCCGATGACTTGCTAGAGGCACCGGTAATCGCGGAAAAACGTGCGCCGCTGTGGCGTGAAGTGAGCGCGGAAGAATTTCCGCTGACAGCGGGCAAGGTGGAGAATCTGCGTGTGGCCGCACGGGCTTTTCACGGTGTGGAAATTCCCTCTGGCGAGGTGATGAGTTTCTGGCGACAACTCGGACGCACCACCCGGGGCAAGGGCTATCAAGTGGGGCGCGAGTTGCGTGAAGGCTGCATCGTTCCGGCCATCGGAGGAGGGTTGTGTCAACTCAGCGGCTTGCTCTATCAAGCGGCACGGGAGGCTGGATTGGAAGTCATCGAGCGCCACCGCCATTCCCGGATGGTGAGCGGTTCGCAGGCGGAACTGGATCTGGATGCGACGGTGTTCTGGAATTACGTGGATTTGCGTTTCCGCAGTGCCAGCCGATGGCGCATGGAAGTGGAATTGACCGCGAGCGAGTTGGTGGTTCGCATCCGCTCTTTGTCGCTGCCGTCGGCGAGCAAGCCGAGCCAAAGACACGTTTCTCCGGTGTTGCGCGTGCTGCCCTCGGGCGACTGTTTGACATGCGGCATGGTGGAGTGCTTTCGCCATCCCGCTGCGGTCCAAGAGCATGCCGCGTCGCTGGGTCATTCGGCTTATTTGTTAGATGTGCGGTGGCCGGAGTTTGAGCGCTGGTGCTGTGAACATGCCCGTTGCGGCGACCGTTGGTTCACACCGATGGATGGGCGGACATGGCGCAAGCCGAATTATCAGTGGAGTGTTCCCGAAGGCGCAACCGTGCGGCATGCCCCGGTGGCGGCCCTGCTTCGTTCATGGCGCATGCGACGTTTGCCTGCGCAAGGGGCGATGCGTCAACGGGCCTTGTTGAAGGGCGATGCGGCACTTGCCCTGTCGTATGCCAAACAGCTCGATCCGCAATGCCGGCACGTGGTGGTATCGCAGAATTTGCTGCCTCATCTGTGGCGGCTCGGGGTGCTGGGAGGCAGGACCTTTGATGTCTTGGTCGAGAGGTGGCCGATGGAACGATTGCAAGGCATCCTGGATGAAGCAAAGCGGGCTCACCCACGATCGTTGACCTTGGGTGACTTTCGCGCCGATGAGGAGTTGCTGCGGGCGGAACGTGAGGCATTGGCTGCCGCTGGGAGACTTATCACTCCGCATCGGGCGATCGCCGAGCATTTCGGCTCCCGTGCCTGGCTGATCCCATGGGAAATGCCGTTGCCTATGCCGCGAGTGCATACCCCGGGCAAACTGATGTTGTTTTTCCCGGCATCGCGACTCGCCCGCAAGGGCGCGTTGGAGTTGGTAGCGGCAGTGAAGTCGGGCATCGATGCCGAGATTCGTTATCTGGGTGCGGCGGAGGAGGGATTGGAGGATCTGTGGGATGGCATCGAGCTATTGCGCGGCAAGCCCGCTGATCTGGCTACGGCGTCAGCGTTGGTCATTCCCGCTTGGGTGGAACATCAACCCCGTCTTGCCTTGCTGGCTTTGGCGAGCGGGATTCCGGTGATCGCGACACAAGCCTGTGGTTTGCCAGCGCATGAAATGTTGCACGTCATCGCCAAGCCTGATGCCGTTTCATTAGCGGCGGTCATTCGCTCCGTTCTGATGGGCGGGGTGCGTATCGCCGAGCCTGCTCCCATCCGCCACCACGAGACTCTTGCACATACGACACCGAGAAAATCCGTGATTTTTTGATGACGGATACCCTGTATTTGCTAGGGTAAGACATGGAACGAGCTGGTGATGAAAAAATGGCCAATGCGAGCCAGCACGCGAGGTGGGACATGAATTTGCCCCAGGAAAGGAAACCAATGTTCCGCATGAAGCACGTGCTTTGGTGCGTGATTTTTTTGGGAGGAGCAGCGTTGATCATCGTGCCGTTGGTGAAGACCCAGGGCCGAATCGCGGACACTACGTATTCACTTTCCAACGGCAGAGCCGTTCACTTCTGTATGATGGATTTTGAAAACGATTTTGGTCATTTTCCCGATGACAGAAGTGCGGGCAGCAGGGCAGAGTTGCAAAATTTTCGCGGCGAATTTTCCAACGATTACCTGGGGCAGCTCATGGCGGGTGGTTACTTGCGATGCGAGGAGGTTTTTTCTGTTAGTGCAGGAGCGTTTCCTCGCCAGCAGCCCGATGAGGTGATTTCTCCGCCGGAGAGAATTCTGGAGAAAAATGAATGTGGGTTTTCCTATGTGATGCAGGATGTTCGGGGGCAGCGTCACGGGCTGAGTTCTTCGGATCCGGGGTTCCTACCGCTTCTTGTCGCGCCGCTGGTGAATCGCTGGGGTTCATTTGAGAGGTCGAGTTTCCATCATTGCGGAGGCGTGATCAGCATCGACGGCAGTGGCAGAGCAGAGCGACTTCGCGATTCAGACAACAAGATCGTAATGAAAAATGGACTGACTCTCTTTGATGCGGGACCAGGCTCTCTGTGGGGCGAGAAAAATCCTGTGGTTCTTTTGCCCGAGCGCTGAACTTGATTCGGTGTGTCAGGTGGCAGACATGTGGTTCAGATTCCCGGCAAGGAATTTTTGGTTTGAAATGCCACGTCTCAGAGATCATCGTTACTGAGTATAGAGCACAGCAAAGTCATGGAAGAAATATCTGAAGAGGAGGTCATGCGACATGTGGAGGAGCAGGAGCGGCTACGCAATGCCACGGATCGGAGTTTCGTAGGCAAGTATCTCTTGGCCTTTGCGCTAGTGATTGGGGTGTTGCTGGCATTTTTGATGGCTCCCACCATCCTACGGTCGAAGAAAAAAATGGACATGACGCAAGCGATCTCGAATTCGAAACAAGTCTATCTTTGTCTCATCGATTTTGAGTCTGATCACGGACATTTCCCGGATGACCGAACCGCTGTGGCGGATCCGCGCTTGCATGGATTTCAGGGCGCTGCGTCGAATCGTTATCTGGGTCAGTTGATCGCGGGGGAATACACCAAATCCGAGGAAATATTTTATGCGTTTGATGCCAGGAGCGGGCGGAAAAAGCCTGATGACAACATCCATCCTCCTTCCAACATTCTCGAAAAAAACGAATGCGGATTTTCCTATGTCATGGTGGAAGAAAAAGGCCGCAAGCGGGGATTGAGCACCGGCGATAACGGTGGATTGCCGATGTTGGCTGCAGTGCTGGTGAACCCGTGGGGTTCGTTCGAGAAAAAAAGCTATCAAGGTCGCGGTATCTACCTGCGGGTGGATGGCAGTGCCCGATCAGAGAGGTTGCACATGGGCGATCAGAAAATTGTCATAGCGGGCGGTGGCACGCTCTTCGATTCTACTGGTATCTGGGGCGCGATGAAGCCCATGGTTCTGCTGCCGGAGCGATGATGTAGGCCGAAGCCTTTGGACTGCGGTGGGTCATCACCGCTTTGTGAAAGGTGAAAGACCCAAGCCACAGATCTGATGCCTTTTTCGTGAGTCTGTCCCATCAGCACAAAAGCTGCCATTCTCGAAGCGGTCCCAAGCGGCTGAGCCGCAGAAGAAATTTGTGATGTTATGGCGTCGAGTTGTTTTGACAAGCGCGGTCCCAGCCGCTAGTTCTCGTCGCTCATGAACCCAACCCGTGAACCCAATTGGAGCGCGATTGCCGCGATGCCGGAATTCCAGGACCTCCTGCGTGCCAAACGCCGTTTTGTCGTACCATGCTGCGTGTTTTTCTCGCTCTATTATCTGGCGTTTCTCATTCTGGTCGGTTGGTACAGCCCGATGCTCAGCAAGCCCGTGCTGGGCAAGGTCAATGGCGCGTATCTGTTCGCCTTGTCGCAATTTTTCATGACCTGGATCATGGCCTACATCTACATGTACAAGGCAAACCAGTTCGACAAAGCGGCGGCTGATTTGCTCAAAAAAGCCGGACTCTAACATTTTTCATCTCGATTTTCTTCTCTTATGGCAATTTCCATGTTTCTTTTGTTTGTGGTGGCTACTCTGGCCATCACCTTTATCAGCGCCCGCAAAAACACCGGCTCCAGTGCTTACTTCGCGGCCGGTCGTTCGATTACCGCGTGGCAGAACGGTCTGGCGGTGGCAGGTGACTACATGTCCGCGGCCTCGTTCCTCGGCATCGCCGGGATGATCGCCTGTTTTGGTTTTGATGGCTTCATGTATAGCGTCGGCTTTCTAGTGGCCTATCTGACCGTGCTCTATGTGGTGGCCGAGCCGCTGCGGAACTCGGGCAAATACACCATGGCGGATGTTTTGGCCTATCGCTTGAAACCGCGTCCGGTACGGGCGATGGCCAGTCTTAACACTCTGAGCGTGTCGCTGTTTTACATGATTGCACAAATGGTGGGTGCCGGGGTCCTGATCCAGAAGCTGATGCACGACATTCCCTTCATGCAAGAGACCGCAGGCTACAATCTCTCGGTGTGCGGCGTGGGCGTGATGATGATCATTTACGTGGTCTTCGGCGGCATGCTGGCCACGACATGGGTGCAGATCATCAAGGCGATTCTGCTGATTTCCGGCAGCTTGTTCCTCAGTGTGCTGGTGCTGCGCAAGTTTGATTATAGCTTCGTGAACTTCTTTGATGCCGTCACGCAAATCAAAATGACGGCGGCTGATGGAAAGCAGGTGGTGAAAAATTTCCTCGATCCCGGCATGAAGTTCAAGAACCCGTGGGAATCGGTTTCGTTAGGCGCGGCATTGCTGTTTGGTACTGCCGGTCTGCCGCACATTCTCATTCGTTTCTACACCGTGCCCGATGCCAAAACGGCACGCTCCAGCGTGGTGTGGGCGATGTGGATCATAGGTGGTTTCTACATTATGACGACTTTCTTCGGCTTCGGTGCCGCGGCGCTGATCGGGCCCGATGTCACGAATCCGAACCCCAACATGAGTGCGCCCATGCTCGCGCAGTTGCTCGGTGGTGAGTTTTTCTTCGCCTTTATTTGCGCGGTGGCCTTCGCCACGATTCTCGCGGTGGTGGCAGGTCTGACCATCAGCGCCAGCACCTCGTTTGCCCACGATTTCTACACCAACGTGATCCATCACGGCAAAGAAACCAAAGCTGGTAGCGAGGTGAAAGTCGCCCGCATCACGGCATTCTCGATTGGTGCGTTGTCGATTGTGCTGGCGATTCTGTTAGGACCCAAGGTCAACGTCGCTTTCCTCGTCGGTCTCGCCTTCGCGGTGGCGGCCTCGGCCAACCTGCCCGCAATCATTTTCTCGGTGTTCTGGAAGCGTTTCAATACCACGGGCGCGCTGTTCGGTCTGGGTGGTGGCTTGGTGGCATCGCTGGGGTTGATTCTGGTCAGCCCGGTGGGGATTTTCGGTAAGGAGGGCGCGCTCTTCCCGTTGGAAAACCCCGGCATCGTCAGCATTCCGCTCGGTTTCCTGTTTGCCATCATCGGCACCCTGCTGGGCGGCAACGAACCAAACGCGGAAGCGAAGTTCGATGAACTCGCCGTGCGCTCCCACACCGGCTTGGGCGCGGAGAAGGCGAGCAGTCATTGAGGGCCATGGTGCTTTGGTGTCTGTGCCCGGATAGAAAAAACCTCCAGTTGACAATGGATACCAATGGTATATACTCTATGCATGGATACCGCAAAAGTCTTTAAAAGCGGCCGTAGTCAAGCGGTGCGCTTGCCTTAGGAGTTCCGCTTTGAGGGTGACGAGGTCATGGTAACTCGCCTAGGCGCGGCGGTAGTGTTGTTGCCGAAGAACCACGATTGGGCAGTGATGTTTGCTGCGCTCGATGGCTTCGGGGAGGATTTTATGAACGAGAGGCCGCAGCCGCTATTACAAAAACGAGTTTTCGAAGAACCATTATCGCGCGGATGTGCGCAACCCCATGGATATGCGCATGACTCTTGCGCAGTTTTTATCAGATCGAGGTAAAAAATGACTCGTATGATAGGATTGGCTGGCACCCGGGTGTAGTTTATCCTAACATGGTCACGTGGATACTGCTCTACTCGAAAAACTTCGCGAAACCCTCCACAGAAATGTGGCTGGCTCTGCGGTCAATATTATCAACGACAAGCTGACACTCTCGGTCTTCTCCCTTTTGGAGTCCAGCCTTGAGCGTGTGGACACCATCCACCTCTTGCTTCGCGACAAAGAAGTCTTCCTCCCCGTCGGCGAACTCGCACGGGAATTCGAGATCAATCCCAACGATGCTCTCTTCAACGCCTACGACATCACCCAGAAGAACAAACTCCAGCACTTCGAGCAGGCACGGCAGATGGCCGCCTTTATCCGCTCCCACGTCGACATCCGGCGCACGACACCCGTCTGTAAAATTAAGGGCAATATCCTACTCGTCGATGCGGACTTCATGATCCAGGGATCATCCTCCCTCGAACTGGCCGCCCAGAACACACGCGCCGACCATCACAGTATCAACTTCGACAGCATCATCAGCGAGTCGATGGACAAGGCCCAGATCGTGGCCGCACGCCAGAAATTCGACATGATCTGGAACAACCCGGATCTCACTTTCGACTACAAAGAAGAAATCCTGACCAGACTCCAGTCACTCTACAAAGAACACGGCCCCGAATTCCTCTACTATTTCACCCTGAACGAACTCTTCGGCCACCAGCTCGACCAAGGCGTCGCCCGCTTCGAGCAAGACGCACTGCATTTCAAACGCACGGCCATCTGGAACATGCTCTACGATTTCCAAAAGGACTGCGTCCTGTCCGCCATCCAGAAAATCAACAAATACAACGGCTGCATCATCGCTGACAGCGTCGGGCTCGGGAAGACCTTTGAGGCACTCGCCGTCATCAAATACTTC